>Ga0208768_1000068_pt1 | contig 82754 bp, 81 predicted proteins | sample AntAceMetag02UK1_FD_184760 | JGI IMG/M metagenome (GOLD analysis project Ga0208768, IMG submission 184760) | Saline lake microbial communities from Ace Lake, Antarctica - Antarctic Ace Lake Metagenome 02UK1 (SPAdes) (version 2) | ecosystem: Environmental > Aquatic > Non-marine Saline and...
CAACTAAGAAAATGAACAGACAAGAGAAGTTGGATTTTTTAAATAAAACAGCAAAGCCTAGCCAATGGATTGAAGGTGCAAAGTATAGGCAAAAAAATTGCTGGTGGATAAAACCCAAGCAAAGAATACATTTAAAATACCTTAGAATAAAAAGGTTGGTGTTTAATTACCTACAACGGTGGTAATATGAGCCGTTTTTTCTATGGCTTATATTTAGTGTTAGCAGTAGTACGGTAATTAACCACAAATGCTCAATCGAAGAACTGAATTAAGCACTTGTAGGTAACACCCGAATAAATCACCCCCAACAAACAACTAAGAAAATGAACAGACAAGATAAAATAACAATATTTGTTAAGAGGCTACAAAAGCTAAATGTAGAAATAAAACTGTCTGCGAATTATCCTTGGATTTACATATCTCATATAAACGGAAAACAAGTTACTGAAAAGTTCCAAGCCAATCACGGATTTACTGTAGCATTTACCCCGATTAAAAAAGGTCAAGAACTAGAGTTCACAGATATAAGAGAAATTTTTAAACTAGTAAGAAAGTATTGTGATAAATAATCTTCTTAGCGAATACTAGTACGTTGGCAAAATAGATACATTTTTTAATATTACAATTATGGAGTTTACACCTAAAGATCCTGTTGGACATACAAGAGTAATTAAATGGTGTGTAGCAAGAGGAAATCGTGCCGCTTATAAATATAAATTTATGAGTTATTTTATTAATAAAAATAAAATAAAATATGAATTGTACAAAAACGGTAAATATAGAGTTTATATTGTGTATTCAGATGATGAAAACATTAAAAATAAATTTTTAGAAATGACAGTTTTAATATTCAATGAATGTTTCATTGATTTTCACATGAAAAAATTACTTTTAGCTGATAATAAATCTATTGAAAATATTAGTGATGCTAGAAAACGTTAAAATTTTATAACACATATAAAAAATTTAAAAATGGAACAATTACGTATAAAAAACATTTCTGTTAAAAAAAAAGAACAGTATTTAGATACAAGTTTACCTTTTGATTTAAAAGCTAAATTACTATTACATTATAAAGATAAAAACGGTTCACACATTGAACATTTTGATTCAAGTTATAATGCAATAAGGATTAATCATGCTTTAGATAACTTTAATAAAACATTACGTCCTGGAGAATCGGCACGTAAAGTAGTAGCAATATACGAAATAATGACAGCCGTTAAACTTACAAAATTATGTTAATAGGTGTATCTGGAAAAATAGGAAGTGGTAAAGACACTTTTGGTAAAATGCTTGAGTATTTACATCATAAACATCTTAATAAAATTCCTCTTATATCAGTAACAGAATTTTTAGATTCTTATGATGACGTATATACTAACGAAGATTATAACAATACTAACGGACTTTTTACAATAAAAAAGTTTGCAGACAAGTTAAAAGATGTAGTTTGTTTATTAATTAATTGTTCAAGAAAAGAATTAGAAAATCATGAATTTAAAAATAAACCTTTAGGTGAAGATTGGATACATTATAGGTATGCTGATGGTTTTACAAAAGATCATAATGGTAATACTTCAATGCTTAGTAAATCTTGTAGTAAAGATAAATATGAAGAAGAATTTAAAATAAATTGGTCTACTGCTTATAAAACTGTACTTACTCCTAGAATATTACTTCAATTATTAGGTACTGAATGTGGTAGACAAATTATTCATCCCAATATTTGGATTAATTCTTTAATGTCTACATATAAAGAATCATATAAAAATAATCGATATTATGCTAATAAGAATGTTTTTAATGTATCTGAAGAAGACGAAGTAAATAATCCAGCTATGTATCCTAATTGGATCGTAACAGATTTAAGATTTCCTAACGAGTATGATGCTATTAAAGATAACGGGGGTATAACTGTTAGAATAACTCGTAATAATTCAGCTGAAAGTCAATCTACTCATGAATCTGAAACTGCTTTAGATAATTATAAAACCCACGATTACGAAATTACAAATGATGGTTCTTTACATGACCTTTATTTAAGCGCAAACACTTTTTATGTAACTTTTATAAACACTAAATATAATGACTGAAAAATTATTAGACCTAAATAATACTCCAAATGCGGAAGTATTAGTCAAGAAATTTACTAATAAAATTTTAGAAGGTACTATAGATTCTGTAAAAGCTGGTGTCATTTTAAAAATAATGGCTAAAGTATCTGAAGAAGTATTAGCTAATCCCGAAGTTAAAGCTACAATTAGCGTAGCTACTGTAAATGCTATTACAGGTCTTGCAAAAGGTGAAAGATTGTACGGAGCAAAAATTAGTTATCGTGCAACAAGTACACGATATGATTATAGTGATTGCGGTCACACAGAATATAATTCGTTAGTTGCAATTGAACAAATAATTAAAGAGCGTAAAAAAGCTATTGAAGATAAACTTAAACTTGTTCTTAAAGATTCAGAAGCATCGTATTCTAATTCTAAATCTTTAGGTATATCTACATTTACTGAAGATATTATTATAGCTGATTTACCAAAATTAACTTTTGAACCAAATGGTGAAATTGTTTCAGTTAAAGCACCCATTAAATACCAATCAAAAGGTTGTGTATATTCTTTTAAATAATAATTAATTAACAATTAAAAATTTATTGTAATGTCAGATTTAAAAATTACACCTAACAACGATATTATACCTTTTGCCAAACTTCATGGAAAAGCTAAAAATATTGCTATACGTACACCTAAAATAACTGTTGAAAAATACATAGAATTATTTTCTTGGTTACAGTGTTCAAAAAATGCATACATTACTGCAATGCCTACGCATAGTAAAGTTACAGAATCAGGTATATTTATTAATGAAGAATCTGCTAAAGAAGACTGGGCAGAAAGTGCTCGATTTGGTTATCCAATTATTAGTATAGGTGCAAATTGTAAAGAATACGAGCCACTTATAAAACTACATTTGTTAGCTTCAATGTCTGGACAACCGTTAAAAACTTTTGAAGTTGTTGTTGCATCTCCTGATTATCCTGATGAAAGGGCTTGTGACCGAGTTTATTTAGTGGCTGTTCACCGTGTTGAAAGTATAGTTTCTTTAGTTAATCCCGATGATGTAAAGTTAGATAAAAATTATAAATTTTAAGAGATATGGCTGATAATATAAATTACGCAAAGGGTAAACACTCTTTTGCCAGTGCTGTTTTACCAGCATGGCATAATCTAGGTCAAATTGTTGACCATGCTATGACTTCTGAAGAAGCTATAGTTGCATCTGGATTAGATTTTACTGTTAAACTTACACCTGTTGTAGGTGAAGTTTATAATAAGTCTATAGGAAGGAACATACCTTTAGAAACAAATAAATTTATTACATATCGTGATGATATATATGAATCTTTAGGTGTTGTTGGTGCAAGATATGAACCACTTCAAAATGTTAACGCATTTGATTTTTTCGATGAAATTGTAGGTTCTAAAGAAGCTATATACGAAACTGCTGGTGCGTTAGGTAATGGAGAAATAATTTTTATTACTGCTAAATTACCTAATCAAATTAGAATTGGAAATTCTGATGATGTTACTGATATGTATTTGTTATTAACAACAAGTCATGATGGTTCAGGTGCTACAAAAGTAATGTTTACACCAACAAGAGTTGTTTGTGCTAATACTTTAGCAAGTGGTATAAATAACGCAAAACGTAAGTTTTCTGTTAGGCACACAGTTAACGCTAAAAATAGACTTGAAGAAGGTAAAAAAATTCTTCAAGTAAGTCATGTATTAAGTGACGAATTAAATGAAATTTTTAATGCTATGTCTAAAACTCGTGTTTCAGACAATGTAGTAGAAAAGTACATTACTAATGTTTTTTATGATTCTAAAGAACTACAATCTATAGTAGATGGTAATAGTAATGAAGTAATTTCTACTCGTAAAAGAAACACTGTTAAAGACACTATTAATTATTATCATACGGGAGTAGGTCAAGATATGATTACTACTAAAGGTACTTTGTGGGGGGCATATAATGCTGTTACAGGTTACTTTCAAAATAATAAATCTTATACTACAAACGAAAAAAAGTTTAATTCTATTTTAACTGATCAAGGTACATCTAAAAAATTAACTGAACGTGCTTTTGATTTAACTAGTAAATATCTTTAATCAAAAAAGGAGGTAGAAATACCTCCTTTTTTTAATATTTTGACATGAACGAAATTGATTTATACGAAAAGTTAGAAACTCTTGTAGATGGTATTAATTTAACACAAGAGGGACTTGAACAAGTCGTGCAAACACTGACTACTGAAGAATCACATAAATTTCAAACTACAGTTGATGTAGAAGAATTTATGAATACAATGGAACAACGTATTGCAAAATATCCAGAAATTCCTAAAACTAATACTGTAATATTGCGTATTAAATTACTTCTTGAAGAAGTTGTAGAATTTGCTGTTGCGGCTTTAGGTAAAAAAACTGGAATTGAAGCTTTAAATGCAATTGTAGACGGGCAACATAAAAATAAATTTTTAGATCCTAAATGGGAAAATCCAAATATTGTTGAAATAGCTGATGCATTTGCTGATATTGAATATGTACTACATGGAGCAATTGCTGCTTTTGGTATGCAAGATATATTTAAAGAATGTTTTGATGCAGTTCATGCTAATAATATGACTAAATCTGTAGAAAATAGAACTACTGCAGAAGCAACTGTAAATATTCTTTCTAATCAAAATATAAAAGCTAGCGTAAAAGAAACTAAAACTGGCAGATATTTAATTACAAGAGATGGAGATAATAAAATTCTTAAACCTTCTAATTATAAATCCGTCGATTTAACAATTATTGTTAACCAAAACATAAGGAAAAAATGATAGATAAGCAACTAGAAAAAGAAGCTCAAAATTTATTTTCACTGTTTCATATATGTATGAGATACATGGATACTATGCTTGATAACAAATATTTTGTTAAAGAAGAGAAGCAAAGAGCTAATAATCTTATGGCATTTTTAACTAAACGTTGTGATACTTATTGGAACACTATAAAAAATAATGTAGACAATGAAGAACTTACTATTTACAGTAATCTTATAGAAGATTTTGAAAGTATTATAGTAAGTATGAGAACAATGTCGCCATTTGAAGTAAAGTGTGTATATGAAACTGCGAAAGTTATACCTTCTTATATTACTACAGAAAAAACTATTATTGATATTAATGAAATAGTAAAAACTCATGTACATCCTCAAGCTGTTGTATCTTTAAGTCAATTATTAGCTAAAAGTAGTAAAAAAGATATAGATGTACTTGTTATAAATGTCAATGGTATCAATTGTAAAATTTCTAGTACTCACGGTAATGTAATAGTGTTTGAATATGACACTAGTGAAGGAAAACGCAATTTTGCATACACGATTAATAACTTAGATACTGAAACTTTGTGTAGTATAAATAATTTTTTGTATACTAGGTTACAAATTAGTGAAAAAACTAAACTACCCTCGTTAGAATCAGCTACAGAACACACAACTGTACAATAGCACAGTATAGACCACTACAGCAAATTTAACGTAAATAGCGTGTAACTTGTTGATTATCAGACAGTTAGAAGCCATGATTACTTATTGTAGTCATGGCTTCATTTTTCCCCCTTTTATTTAACTTAATCAACAATTATACACCTATCATATCTAAAAACAGCTTCTAAAAAAAATTTACGTCCGTAAGTGGATAATTATTTGCGATAAACTCCTTGACCTGTACTATATAGTCTATATGCTTGTGTTCCAAGTGGCATTAATTGTAATGTTTCACGTAGTAATCTACTATCACCTGAATAAATACCCGTTGCAATAGTATCATCATTTTGTATAAATCTACCACCAGCAATAATAAACTCATATAAATCTGTAACTAATGTACTTACAGGAATAAGATTTTTCATAAGTGCTTGTTGCTCTTGTGGATTTACATAAAATGTTATATCTGTTTGCATACGAGTTAACATATTTATTAAATAGTTTGAATAAAGTTTTTGATCTTCATCATCATCATCTAATGACGCTTTAATTAAAACGTGAATTGCAATAAGTCCTGCATATATAACTAACTCTTGTAAATTAGCTCGCATATTAGCAGCATCTACTTCATTAAATCTATCATCAAATTTAGTATCTCTAAAAGTAGCTTTTCTAAATAATTGATTTAATGTAAATACAACATTAGATATACCACTTGTTTCTATATTAGATACTTTAGGTGTAAAATATAAACTACTTATAGTTCTATATCTACCTTTACGAGTATATTCTAAGTGTGAATCATACTTTTCACTTTCAATACGTGAAGCCCAACCTTCAAACATCCAAGTTCTAAACTGTGCTAACGCTCTACCTAAAAACTTACGTTTAATAGCTAAAGGTGACAAGTGGTCATAATTACCATGATTCTTTTTAATAACTTGATCTAAGTTATTTTTAAATCTATTAGAAGATTTATTATGTGCATAATCAGCAGGATTACCACTCCATTCATTATTTTCAGCAAACTCTTGTGTATTCCAATTACCTTCATTATCATATGCTTCCCATAAAGTACGTTCTTCTCCATTAAGATCAGTAATTTTTTTGTTTAACATCATAGCAATCATTACAGGAGCTTGATTTAAATACTCACTACGCTTCTGTAAATTATATGCTTCTAAAAACTTTAATCTTGTATTTAATGTTGTTTCTTTAGAAGTTTTATAAAGTTCATTTGACGCATCTTTTAATACATCAAATTTATCCATAATCGCTCTAATTTTAAGAGCCAACATTGCAACATTTGATTGATCAAATTTATCTAATTGGTGTGCAGTTAAATTTCTACCTATACTACTCCAAGTCATTCTATACGCTTTACGTAATTGACCTTGTGTATAATCTCTACCATCAGCAGCAGTAATTAAATTAGAAATATAACCAAATCCCATGTTAGCTACAGCAGAAAATGTATTCCAACCCATACCTTTAAGTTGCATCCACTGTAAAAGATTATCTCCTACACGTGAAGCAGCAATATATCCACCTACATTTTCTGCTTTAAGTTCTAATTCAGCCCTAAGTGATGTATATTCTTCATCTTCAATATCATTATTAACTTTTAATAATTCTAATTCTTTTAATAAATCTTCATACTTTTTCTTTTCAGCTTTTTCAATAGGCGTAAGAAATTTGATATTACTTACACCTTCTACTTCACGGGCGTACCCATAAAATACTTTAAAATAATTTTCGTAAGCAGTACGTAAATTTTTAAAACTATCAATTTCTGACTTCTGTACAACGTTATCATACGGATCAGTAATTTTTTCATTTTTAGGAGTAAATCTACTTTCTCTTGATTCGTTAATAATGTTTCTAGCAATTTGAACATAATCTTCAATAGCTGATTTGTGTTTATAACTTAACACTGCCATTGAATACGCTTTAATAACTTTACCTAAATCAAATGATTTAGTTTCTGCAACTTCATTAGTAGCTTTTCTACGTAAATTTTGAACATAAACTAAATCAGGTTCAGAATTAGTTTTAATACGAAATTCTAAAACACCTTTTTCAACTATTTGATCAATTGCACGTTTTTGATCGGGTAACATTTTTACTTCAAGTTGTGCATCAACTTCTCCTGTTATAGGGTCAATATCTCCATACATTGTATCTTTAATACTACCTTCTGTTGTACTAGCAATAAGTTTATCATATACAGAAGCTAACCCAGTTTTAAGTCCACCTTCATCAAACTGTTCTATTACAGCTTTTAAAATAGTTGGAAGTGTATTTACTTGTACGTTTTTACGACTATTGTAAGGTAAATATTTATGTAATGATGAAAAAGTATCAATCATAAATTCATAAAATTCACTTAATGTTTCATCATTAGCAATAGTATCAAATCTTGAATCATTCCATATAGTAGCTTCACCAGTTTCTAAATTAGTTTTACGTGGTGTTTCATATGTAAAACGATGACCCATAGGTTTAATAAAATTACCATCAATTTTAATACTTTTACCTTTATTAACAGCGTTACTATAATAATAAGGAGAATTTTCAATTTCCCATATTTTCATACGTTTCTGACGCTCTGACAAGCTACCAAATCCATTATCTACAATCTCACTGTACATGACGTCGAACTCTTCAAAGAACGTCGCCATACGTGCTTCCATACGCTTTGACAGAACGTTGTAGCGATATTCCCCCATATTGTTTTTTAACTCTGCAATATGTTTTGCTTTAGCTTTTTCATCAAATTTTCCAACATACGTTAATCTATCATCTGCAACAACAGGTGGAGCTAATAATCTAGCATCCATTAAAATTTCATTATTATGTTTCCAATCAAAATAATTATCCCACATAGCAGGATTATCAGATTCATTAGCACGATTAAATAATGCTTTTTTAGTCTCAAAAAATTCTTGTGTATAAGGATATATAATATTACCAGTTTTTTCACCCGTATTATATTTTTGCATAAACGGTTCATACAATGCTGTACCATTTGTTGTTTGTTGTATAGCTTTTAATTTTGCTTGAACTTCAGGAAGTAAACTATCTAGTTTAGCGTAAATTTTATTTGCTTCATCAAATGCTCTTGAATTTGCATTTTTAACAGCATCAGATACTAAATCTAACATTACAAAACCGTATCTACTAATATCTAATACATTAGCAGATGCAACACTAATATCAGCTTTATTTGATAATTCTTCAGTAACGTCAGAATCAGGACTTCGTTCTCTTACAAAATCATTCATACTTTCAATATTCAATATAGAAAGTTTAGTATCAAATTGATTTATTTTTCCTTCAATTGAAGAAAACATATTAGAAATAGTTTCACTAAGTTTTTCTGCATCATTTAAGAAAATTTCACTAGCATTTTTCCACAAGTGAATTAACTTTTTAGCATAAAGAAGATCACCAGTTGTCATATCATTACTAAAGATAACTTCTAATTCATCTATATCTTTTTTAGCAAAAATTGCAATTTCTTCAACAGTTAAAGCATCAGTTAATTCATCTATTTCTATATTTAAATCAGCAATTGTATCTTCTAATACATTTACACGATAAAAATCTTTGTTATTATTTGCTGTAGCTATTTGTTGATACAACATTTTTTTACGTGAACGTAAATTTCCTATTAGTTTATTAAAACGATTAGAATTTACATCAGTTGAATCTCCACTACTTAATGCAAAATCTGTAGTATCTTCTTCAACTACAATAACATAACCATAGCCATCTGCACGAGCAGTAGCTTTAATACCACTGTATTGCTTATTAATGTGACTAGCAATACCAGGGTCAGTTTTTAAAGTCCAACCACCTTTACGATTTTTAAGTTTAAATCTTTTTATAATATCCTGTACAGTGCTACGTTGTTTTGCGCCCGTGATAGAAAGATCACGATCTTTAAATTGATTAAGTAGTGTATTATATAATTTAGTATCAGAAGCATTTCCAAATTCAACATATATTAAATTATCTTTAGCATTTTTTAACGCGGTTACAAATTCAGGATTTGTAGCGTGTAAATAAGTAAAAAATAATTTCATTGATTCTTTAAGTTGTACATTAGTAATATTACTATTACCTTTAAATGCTAAATAGGCTTCTTCTAAATTAGCATAATTATACATACCTAATGATATACCCCCACTATTTTTAGGATTTAATACAGAATCTTTAGTTACTTTGACAACATTTTTAGCGGGTTTACCAGTTTTTGTTTCAAGTAAAGATAACACATAAGTCATAGCTGCTTCAAGTTCGCTATTTTCATTAATGTTAGTACCTGTAAATAGTTGTGAAATGTATTCAACTATTTTTTTCCAAAAACTAATATCATCATTATAATTAGTTTCATTTAACAGTGCTTGAAAATCTGGTGAAGTTAAAGCTAATGCAACGTATTCTTTAATATTATAACCAGCATAAATTACTTCAGCTTCTTCTTCAGTAATTACAACGTCTTTCTTTTGTTTTAATCGTTCAATTTTTTGTACAAGTGCTTGCAATTTTTTACTATCTACTCTATTTCTAAAATTAATAAACAAACCATTAATTTTAGCTACAAGTTGTATTTCTTCAGCCGTTTTAGGATTTATAAGTGTACTATTTAAAGCAGAGTGTACTAATTCGTGCAACATTACCTTCTCTAATTCAGCAGAATCTTGTAAAGCATCAGGATTAAACGTTAAAACTTTAGTTGCATTATTAAATTGTGCAGGATTACCTTTAGATAATCTTACATCTATTTGTAATGCAGCTAATTCAAGTTTTGAACTATTTGCAAGAAGTGCTTCGGCTACTAATTTATTTCTTGAATTAGTAGATTTTTCTATAACCGTCTTTAAAAAATCTTTTGTTCTTTCAACAGCATTTTTTTTACTTATAAGACCATAACTTTCAGCAGTACTTTGTTTAAGTACATTTTTAACTTTTTTATTGTCAATAGGTGTTGTTTCTAATGTAGGATTATTAGCGGGTAATTCATAAGTAGTAGTTTTATTACCGACCATCATTGATTTTGCAACTTCTGCTCCAGCATCATATTCAGAATGACCGTGTGCATCACCCAATCTATCAAGAATAACATACGTATTACCAACTCTAAGATAAGGATAAAACTTTTTATTTGTAGGATTTCTATATTTAATCATTGAAGGTACCGAGTTCATATCTAACCCTTCAATATAAATATTAAGACTATCATTATTTATTGTACCATCTTCATTTACTAAAGGGTCAATAAAATCTAATTCTTCTCCATTTTGCAATTCGTTAACATTATGTTGAAAATATTGCATAGCCATAAAACTAACTCTTTCTCTTACTCCTGTAGATAGTCCAAATAAAGAGGCGTTATTTAATGAAGCATTTTCAGTAAGTTGTTTTGCTATACCAGAACGAATAAGATATTGTGGTGGAATATATTTAACATATTGAACAGCACTTTGAACACCACCATTTAAATACATTAACTGTATTAATGATTCCATTAATCGTGTTGTTGTCCACTCTTCACCATTGTACGTACCTATAACTTCATTAGAAGTTAATAAATCAGCAACAGCACTATATATTGCAGTTTCATCTGAATTTTCAGCTGTACTTGCATACATCATAATATCAGCAGGTAACGAACTATTTTTACTTGGCGTAGCTTGTAATCTACTTAAAAAAGCATTTTGTCCAATAGGTTTATTTCTTAAATCTAATAATATTGAAGCAACAGACATATGAATATGTTCTGTATTTATACCATCAAATGTATATTTATCATACATTAATTGTGAACGTGATTCAAATGCGTCATCAGTAATTGTATCAAGCGAAGTATATACAAAAGACTTCATAGCATTAAAAACTTTTATTCGTCTTTCAATGCTAGTATTTAAATTAAACTCTGCGCCAGCAAGTCTTTCAATTTCATCTACAACTCTACTTGGTACTGCATTTGTATAAGGAAAGAATTTTGACCAAGATGCTACAGTTGTATTTAAAGCATAAACTGTAGCCATACCATTAATAGTACGTGGTCTTATATAGGTTGTAGCATTAATTTTAACATAACCTAATTTTAAAAAAGTTTCTGAATCAAGATCTTGTCCTATAGGTACTTTTTTATAATCTCCAATAATAGCTTCAACATTCATAATGTTGGTACTATATGGAAGATTAGAAACACCGTCAAGTTTTGTTTGTGCGGCAATTAAAGAAGAACCTTTAGTTGATCTACCAATACTTACACTATCACTATTTACTAATGCTTGTACTTTTCTTAAATCTCTACCTTGGTCTTCTAACATCATATTCTTTTTAAGAATAGCAAGTTGTGAAAAACGATAAGATTCTGATTCTTTATTTTCAGTAGCTAATAATTCAATAAGTTTAGTTCCTGAAACATCTGCATTTTCATCATATTTAGATGTATATTTATTACCACTATCATACTTTTCAAAAAGTGTAATATAAGCTAATTCTTTAGCTTTAACATAAGGCATTTCTTTACTTAACTTAGAAATTAATTTATGATATTCACTAATAATAGGTTGACTAATAAACGGTATAATTGTAGCTTCGTCAAATCCTTGACCTACTAATGTACGTATAGTATTAAAATTATCACCTACAACACTTAAAGGGTCCATTAGTAGATTATTTTCATTATCTACTGAGATATTTTGAAAAGCCGAAAATACATCAATTTTTGTACGTACACCCTTATCATTAGTTTTTGGTTCATTTAAATTATTACTAACTAAATCGCCAAATCTAATTTGTTGTACAACAGGTTTACCTGTTTCATCGGTAGTATAAAAATATACAGGAGATTCAGATTGTTGCAATGCAGCAAAATATACACTGTCCATACTAAAGCTACCAATACCATCTTTACCTTCACGTGCGCCTAAATAACGTTCTGTTTGATACTGTTCACTTAGTCCCGAAACAAAATCTTTTTCACCTTTTGCTTTAACTACAGCTTTATACAGTTCACCATCTTTACTCATAAGACCAAAACTTAATGGTCTTTTAATTCGCGCTTGAACTTCTTTATTAGAATTACTCATAACAGCAATATGAATATCCAAAAGCCTATTATGAAGATTTTTAATTTCTAATTTTCTACGAATAACTTTAGCATCTGCAGAATCAAATTCTGTAGAACCTAAAATATCTCTAATTACTTGATCATTAAGAGCTTCAATTTCTTCTTTTGTATCGTAACTTACTGCACGTAAACTTTTACGAATTATTTTATCTGCAAATGTACCATCATTACGAACAAAATAATTGTTAGCTTTAGCAAATTCTTTACGACCTCTTGAGTCATCAAATTTGTCTATATTTTTACGAATAATATCTCTTTTTGCCTTTGGAGAGTAATTATCAGTCGATATGAACTTTTGATATTCTTCTTCAATTTCATTAGGTTTTTTATTATTATTTGCGTATTCAGCTTCAACATATGTTGCACGTGACATAGCATATAAACTATCTACATCAAAATCTGAACCCATTCTAACAATAAAATCTCTAGGTGCAATAATAATATCTCCCATAGCTTCAGGAAGAAATCCTACAACTTCAATATAAGACATACTATTTTGAGCAGAAGTAGGAATACGATAACCAAACATATCTAATATTTCCGTAGGTAATTTAGATACATCAAGCATATTTCCAACCATAAAATCTGCAATATTTAATGTATTACCATAGTTATCTTTAAATTTAAACGGAACTAATACTTGATCAGGAGTTACTTTACCATCTTTATCATAAGAAGATGGTTGTAATCCTTTAGCAGCATCATAATTTTTTGTATAAATTATACCGTTTTTATCTTTATTAGTAATTTCATCTTCAGTAAAAGTAGTTTTTTTCCAACCTTCTTGAGGTGCAAGAACATAAGAACTACCTGTTACAAGAATTTTTCTAATCTTATTTTCAACTAATGAATTTAATAATGCTTCAAATTTAGAAGCAGAAGGAGAAAAGAAAATGGGAATTATAAAATTATTGTTATCAAGTTTTAACCCTTCAATTTCATTAATATTATAGTTACGTTCTCGCGCTTCTTTTAAAATTATTTCATTAATTTTATTATTATTAACTGTACCATCTTCATTAAGAAGTTCATCTTTAAAATCTGCATAATGAAGTTTATACAAATTATTATAAGTATCTAAAAATGTTTTGTTTAATTGCTTACCATTAATTTTTTTACCTTTATATGTAAAGTCTTGAACGTGTAGAATATCAGCAAACAATAATTTTCTTTGTTGAGAACCATCATTAATTACACCTTTTTCTTTAAATGGAACTTCATTTTGAATACCAAAATCTCTTCTATCAAGTTGTTTAGTATAAAGTGTAGAATCAATATCTTTTAAATCTTTAATACTACCATCTGAATTCCATATATTTAAAGGTTGTTCTAAATTACCTTGTTTAATACCTGAACCATAAACACTTCTATCAATATCGTTAGCTTCCATAAACTCACGTAATTTATCAATATCGTGACCTTCTGTAAACTGTTTAAGTAAAGTTATTTCTGCTAATTTAACATAAGTTTTAATATCAACATCAAATTCTTCAGATATTTCATTACCGTTAAAAACAGGTTTTTCAGCACCTAATACAATTTTTAATTCTTTTTTAGAAAGTTTATCTCCTCTATCATGTTTTACAATTAATTCATTACCACGTTTTTGTGTAATAATACCTTTACCTACAAGGATTCTTACTTTTTCTTTTAGTGTAGTAACACCGTGTGCATCTGTAGTTTCAATTGCTTTATATTGTGCAGAATCTTTACCTAATATTTCTTCATAATGTGCAAGAATAGCAGAATCCATTTTTAAATCCTGTAAATACAACATAGTAAATTGTTCATCTTTACTATTAGCTAATTCTTGTCTTGGCGCAGCTTCTCCAGCAAGACGTTTACTAATATTTTCAAATGTATCTTTTATTTGTTGTTGAACACTGCTATTAGGATTACCTTTATACGATAAAGCAGGATCTCCTGCAAACATCATATACATATTTGCATTAGCAACAAGATAATTAATTTCCATGTCTGCGGCTGCTACACGTGCAGTATCAATATTAGCATCTTCTGCTACATCTGTAGCTTGTAAATTTAATGTAGCGGTGTAACGTGGATCTAAAAATTGAGATGCAACTTTACCACCATCAGTAATAATTTCAGCATCTTGCCACAATTTAATACGATTGTTTATTAAAGTATTTACGTGTGTATTTAAAATTTTATAAAAAGTAGGTTTAAATTCTTCTAACAACACATCAGGAGAAACAGTTTTCTCACTCATTTTAATACTGTCATTACCTATCTCAATATTGTTATCTTCAAGAAAAATTTCATACGCATCATTTAATTCAGGTATAAAATAAAATATGTTTGCACCTTCATTATAACCTTTAAGATTAACTTGTTTAACACGCTTTTGATGATTTATTGTACGTAATAATTCTGGAAGTACAAGAGTATCATACAACATATCTAAAGTAGGTTTACTTAACGATCCAGTAGATGTTAATGAAATAGGATAACGAGGTGCTGTAATTTGGTGTACAGTCTTTTTATCTGATGTATTTAAAAAATTATAAATGACATAATCTTTTCCTTGATTTTGAAACATATGTAATTTATACTTTAGTAAATCATCAGAACTTAATCGTTCAATAGGAATTGGACGACCATCTGTATCTCTATAAGTATCTGCATAAGTGATTTTTAATTTATCTTTTAAAACAGAATCATCTTTAGCTAATTCTCGTAGCCATTGTGAACCCGAATTAAAAGACAATTTTAATAACCCTTCAACCAAATTTGGTTCTGTTTTTAGACGGTTTAAACGGTTAATCATGTGTTTATTGTTGCTGTAAAACCATCTAGTTTTACCTTCACCATCTCTACCAGAATTAGAATATAAGTTATTACTAAAACGAACAGTGTGTTTTGCTAATGAAACAACAGCAGTATCAGAAAATAAGTCATTTTGTGTTAATGATGTTTTACCACGATTTCTAAAGTTTTTAGCAATTTGATCAAAAACATTATTTTTACCTAATAGTGTATCAAAACTAACTAAATCTCCTTGATAATAAATACCGTAATCAATTAAAGATTTAACAGCAGCGTCTGACATATCCATACCTACACTAGACAACCAACTTTGTACCATTTCAATTGTAGGTGTAGTTTTTTGTAATACATCAAAAGCATCTAATATATCTTTAACTTGTTGTGTGTCTGTATTAACAAATACATCTACATCGCTACCTGATTCATCTGATTGTACAAAATCTTTTGCAATGTAATTACTACGCCATTGTTTAAGTATACGCTTTTCTGCACTTGCACTATTTACATCACCCACATTTAATTGAATTGTACCATCTTCTCTAACAACACGTCGAGCATAATTCATTTCAACGTAATGTTTAATCATATTATACTGAATAGCATTTTGTATAGAACTATCTGCTTCTTCAATACGCTCTGCAACTTGAGATAAAAATGGTTTATCATTTGCTGCATCATCTAAACGTGCAATTAATGAATCTATATCAGTATCACTACCAGCTAAAATTTCAATAACACTATCGTATACTTGATCAAATGGTACACGTTCTTTAAGTGCTAAGAAATTTGCTTTAGGTTTTTGATCTGCTTTTACATCTATAATATTAGCAAAAAATCTACGTAATTGTGTACTAGCTCCAGATTTAGGGTCTATAGATAAACTTCTTTTATCATTATAATTATTATTAGCAACACCTCCTGAAGTTTCTAAATCTTCGTCATATGTATTATCGTCAGACAAAACAAAACCTTGTTGATTTTCAATACGATTTGTAGCATAAGTTGTAAAACTTTCCCAATCATCTAATACTCTTTGAATATTATTAGCAACTACATTAGATATTTTAGTGTCTTTTGCTCTAAGTTCCCTTTGATGTTTTTCAAGATTGGTTCTTGCAACTTTATACGCCTTTGATAGAGTGATAGGATTACTATCTTCTGCTTCATTTTGTTCTAATAATTGCCCTTGTACTGAACCTACAATTACATTAATAACAGATTCAGCTTGTGTAGGAGTAAATCCATCAATAATATATTTGGAACCAAAATCATCTTTTAATTCTGAAATAGCAGAAGCACTTAAAGCCATATCTTCTACACTACGAACGTGTTCAAGTAAAACTTCCAATTTAGGTTCTTCATCTAGTCTACCATTCTCCTGTTCAAAGGCGGGTGTATACATATAAGCCTTATACCTAAAAGCTAAAGCGCGATCATTATCTACGTCATCTAATTTAAGTATTTTATTAAAAAGTGGAGAACTAACACCTTCGCTAGTTTTGTCAATATTATGACCTTTATTAGCAACCCACAATAAATCAGCGGTATTTGTATTACCATTAAAAGCGTTTAATAATTCTTTATATTCAGAATTATTACGGTTTGGACAAAATGTACTCATTACTTACAAGGATTTTCTTTACGTTCAAAAGTATCGTTAATTACAGATATACTCATATCTGACACTAAATCATCAATATCACCTAAATCTTCATCTATAAAATTATCTGATATAGAGTTTTCAGTAGCTTCAACAATTTCTTTTTTAATATTTGCTATTTCAGTTTCTATACTTTTAATAGCAGTTTTTAATTTTTTTATATCATTAGGAGTAATGCGTTTATTACTATTTTTCTTTTTTCTAAGAGCTAATAATAATGCTGTTAAACCACCACCTAATTCTACGGGATTAGGACCATCTGCAGGATTAGGATCAGTATTTGGAATAATTAATGCACCAGCAGAATTAGGGTGAATGTCATTATACCCACTATACTGATCAGTTTCTAATACACCATCTTTTGCAAGAGGTTTAGCTGTATAAGAACCTGCATCATATACACCTATTGTTAAATTATTTGGTAATACACCAAATTGTTTCATAATATCATTAGCTTCTGTTTGAAGCCTCGCAATTGAACCTGTAACATCTCTTACAATAGTGTTACCTTTTGCGTCTTTAAATATAAATACAGCAGATGCGCCAGAAAATCTTGAATATGCTTTTGGACCAGCCGCTGTTTTAACAAAATTAGGTACAGTTTTACCATCAACAGTTGTTATACCCCAAGCACCTGAAAAACCAATATCAGATTTACCTTGCCAATTTAATTCACCGTATTTATATTGATGTAATCTTGTTATTGTTATATCACTTTCTTCAACTTCACTAGCTAATTTATATTTAACAATAATTCTATAACCATCACGTTTAAATACAGGTACATAATCGGTTGAATCAATATCTTTACCAATTCTATTTCTTTTAAAATCTTTAGATGCTTGTTCTAATTCTGCATCGGATGTTTTAAATGTTAAATCTACACCATTATCATCAAATATCATAAAGTGTGCTACACCTTTAACACCCCCTTGTATACCGCCTTTTGTATCTTCTCCAATGGTTTCACCTGCTTCCATTCTAGATTTAATAGGTCCAGCTACATACACAAAACCATTTTCATTAAAAAACTGGTTTCTAATCATTAATAATGAATCATTAGCACCTTTTCTTGCCTTATAATGCGAATCTTTTATTCTACCTAATTCTTTAAAATACGTATTATCTTTTATATACTGTTCTTTTTCAACTTTTGTAGCTTCAGCTTTAAGTTCAACTACTGTAGGTGCTGCTACAATAGCTTCTTCATTTACAACTTCTTCTGTTTTAGTATAATTGTATACCCCGTATTTAGATAAACCTCTAATAGCAGTTTGTTGCAATGTTTGACCTAACACAGAAGTTGTTATTTCAACCATTTGATTTAAATCTCCAGTAGCAGCAACAGAAGCAACAGTAGTTGTACTTCCTAAAATAGCAATAACTAATATAGCCTTTTTAATAGCTTGAAAAATTCTATTAACAAGTGCTTTAAATCCGTTTGTACCAGTTACTTCTACTTCAGGGTCTTTAAGTTTTTCTTTTACTTTTTCAACGATTTTTACTTTAGTTTCTTCTACAGTATCATCTTCTTCTGCAGCTTCTTCTACTTCGTCATCTGTAACTTCATTTTCAAGAACTTCTTCAACAGCTTCTGTAGTATTAGTTCCTAATTTTTCTACAGTTTTTTCCGCTTTTTGTCGTTTTTCTTCTGTAGTATTGATTTTATTATCTGTACTTGAATCTTGTTCAAGTTCTTCTAATAATTCATTAGCTTCTTTTAATTCTTTTTCTTTTTGTGTTAAATTATCATTTAACGTTTTAAGTTTTTCTTTAGAATCAGCTGCAATCTTTTCTTCTTCTTTCTCTTTCTTTTCTTCTTCTTTTCTCTTTTTTTCTTCTTCTTTTTCTACAGTTTCCTCTACAACTTCTTCTTCTACAACCACTTCTTTTACAGTTTCTTCTTCTACTACCTTTTCTACAACTTCTTCTACAGTTTTTTCTGCAGTTTCTTCTTCAAAATTTAATTCAGTTTGATTATCATCTTTTTCTTTATTAGGTGGTTTAACAGGAGTTGTTTTTGCTTTTTCAACTTCTTTTGTAGTTTCTTGAACAGCTTCAACTACAACTTCTTCGGCAACTGGTGTAGGTATTGTAGTTAAATCTAAAGTAATAGACATAGGATCAGCAACATCTTCTTGTTTTATTCCCGGTACACCTTTAACATCAAATTTAATTACAGGTTGTAATGTATAAGCATAATTACCATTAGGTAATTTTATAGACATTAAATTAGTTACTGTATTAAGTTTAATGTGGTCTGTGTATGTATTTTGTACACTTGATACTTTACCGTCTGAACTAATATAAGGTACAACATATTTAGTTGTACCTAATTTAGCTATATCAAATCTTGTATAATGTTCTTTAATATGAGCTTTAAAAACAGCCATAGTTGTTTCTGCCGCTTTAGTAGTCATACCTTTATAAAAACCAAGTTTACCTCCAGCACCTTTACCACGTGTAAAATCAAGACTGTTTGTTTTTGTATTAACATCTAAAAGATGAATAATACTATCAACTTTTTCTGCGATTTCATTAATATCAGAACCTACACTATGAACAAATAAACCAATATAAGATTTAAGTCCGTTTGTAGTAAGTATATTGTATCCATAATTATCTAATTCTTTAGTTAAATCAGAAGGAACACCATCTATCCACGCCTGAACTGCTTGAACTATACTTTCAGATGCTTGTTCACTAATTTTTTCTTTCTGTAATGGAACAGGCAAGTACATAGTTTCTCCATCTTTTTTACCTACAGGTAAAAGAGCATAAGTATAACCTTCTCTTCTATTAGATGCTTTACCAATTACTTTACCTTTAAATTTACGACCTTTTCCAGTCATTAAAAAACCTTGTTTAGATATAGCAAATCCAAGATTTTCATCAGGAAATCTTTTAGCAACACTTTCAATTTTATTTTTTGATGCTTGTATTAATTGTCCGTAACTTTTTTGAGTAACTTCTGTTTCAAAAGAACCTTTATCCATTACATGATTACGAATACGTTGTAAAATTTCTTTTTGTTTACTAACTTCACCTAATACATTTTCTGTTTTTATCCAAGCTACATCATGCACATATGCTACAAGTTGTCCATCAGCCCAAATACCGATAGGTACTAAACTATTTTCTCGTAAATTTTCATCTTTTTCACGTTGACGCAAACTATCATAAGATACAATATCTCCATTATCATACGTTTTAAGAAAACTTGTAGCAGGTCTTAATGTAATTTTAGTACCAGGTTGATATTTATTAATATCAAGTATAGTTGGATCAATTAAACCATCATTAAGAAAATCATCAATATCTTGTTTTTTAACATATACACTATCTTGAACTGCACTTATAACTTTTTCATACGCCCGTGAAAGATACGCAAAGTTATTAAACCCTTGTCTAGTTCTTAATCCATCATATACAACACCACCATTATCTCCCATATCAAGTGCATGAACAATTGCATGAGTTAATAAATCAGCAGCCATTTTAGTTTCTTCTCGCACTAATCGTTCGTCACCTTTAGAATAAAATTCATCACCAACAGGACGACGATTAATTTTAGCTTGTAATGATGCTACTTTTTCTTGTTCGCCATCATTAAGAAACACATCTTCAAAAGTTAATTCAGTTTGTACTGTAGTATCAGCAAGAGCATTAAATAAATTTTTAAATCTTGGAAAGATATTAATCATTTTATCTGTACCTACAACACTTGAAATATATTTACTAATAGCTGCAAAATCATTTATATCATAACCAATCTTTTCAAGATTATCTACCATTTCTGCCATTTTACTTAAAGCAGCAGCATTTTTAGTCCAGTTATTAGCTTTTGATTTTGCACTATTATCTCCACTAGAAATAGCAAGATCGACTTTACTGCCATCATCTTCGCTTTCATCATCAGAAAGAATATTACCTAATTCTTCAGCAGCTTTTCTTGCAGTTTCTTCTGCTTGATTATTATTTTTAAGTATTTTATTTTTTTCTTTTTTAGCCCAATTAACAACTTGCTGTTCAGTTTTAGTTAATTTTTTACCAGACCTAGATTGAGTATTAATAATATGATTTAAAAATTGTAATTTTGTATCTAAATCTGTATACTTATTATACTCAGCTTTAATTTTTGCTAATACTTGACCTGTAACATCAGAAGCAGCTTGAGCCGCATCTTTTTCTTTTTTGGCTTTTTCACGTTTTTTACGATTAGTATCTTCTTGTGCTTTACGTTCTTCTTCTGCTTTCTTTATATCTTTATCAGAAGGGGGTTTAGCATTTGGGTCATTTGCTTCAGCAGCAGCTTTTTTAGCATTTTTATCAGCTTCTCTTTTTGCTGCTTCGTCTGCATTTTTATTTTTATTTGCAGCGTTTTTACTTTTATTTTTAACTTTTTCTTCTGCTGCTTTTTTCTTTTTATCTGCGGCAACTTGTCTTTTATCTTTTTTAAGTTTCTTTTTAGCGTCTTTTAACTCTTGTTTAAGTTCATCTTGTTTTTCATCTGAAATAAGAGTAGCGTAATCTTTATCAATTTCGGTTACTTTTTCAGTTGATGATGTAACAAACGTATTAAGTGCTTTATAATCTTCTACAGCAGCCGCAGAAGTTTCAGTCATTTTATCTTGAAGTATTTTAATTCTAGTTTTTCCTTCTTCATTAACACCTGTTAAATCAGGATTTAACAAAGATTGCAAACTTGTATCAATAGTTTCTCTACGAACAACTTCACCATCAGGACCAACAACATCATAAAAAGTTTTTAATTCTGGTTTACCCTGAAGAATAGCTTGAAATCTTTTATTAATTTTTGCTTCAACTTCTGTACGTTCTGTTGTAGCTTCATCTATATATTTTTCTGCTTGTGTAATTTTTGCACGATTAAAATATACTTCTCTACTATTTACAAACTCTTGTGCATTTATATATGCAGACTCTAATTGTTCAATACGTTGAATTGCAGCATCTGCACGTTTTGTATGTGAAAGTTTAGCAGGACCGTTTTCACCTTTAGTATAACCTTTTGCCGTAGCTTCTTCTTCAGTCATTGATTTAAATGCTGTATAAGCCTCAATAAGTTGCTCTGTTGTACCGTTTTCAAAGGCAGTTAAAGATTGAGCTTCAAGTAATTTTTCAGTTAACGCTTCAGCTTTAGAATCATCACCGTTTACTCTAGCTTCTTCTATTTGACTATATAACAACATTGCATCTCTTGTAGAAAGAAATGCGTCAGTAGCATTAGGAATATTTTCAGTTTCACTAAATTCTTTTAATTTTTTAAGTTCTTCTTGTTGTCTAGTATAACGTTCTTTATCTTTTTTAGCTAAAGAAACTCTTTGCCCATTTTCATCTTTTTTACCAGAAATTTTACTATTACGATAAGCAGCAGACAACATAGTTTGTCCACCTCCACCCATAGCACCAAGTAAACCAGCTTCAAACCCTTCAAGAGAAGCCATATCATCAAAAGCATTACTTAATCCATAATCTTCACCATATGAATCAGCAAGTGCAGCATTTTCTGCAATCATATTAATATCTTCTTCTAAATACTCTTGTGCTGATTCGTAACCTACTTTTTTAAGTGTATTTTTTTTAGTTATATCTTTTAGTACCTGACGTGTCATATGAGGTACTTTCATAAACATTCCTGCACTAGTCATATTAAGTGCAATGTTTAATCTGTTTATATTAACTGATTGTGATGCGTGTAAAGCAGCTTTTTGTTTAGCATATTCAACTTGCGGCATACCCATTTCAGGATTCCATTCTTCAAAAGCATTAGAATAAACTTGATTGTATACACCCGTTGCAACACCTATACTTTCTGCTTGATTTAATATAGCAGAATTTAAAAATCGGCTTGTAATTTGTTCTGCTTTTAAAGCGGCATTACTACTACCTCTTGCACCTTTTTCTAAACCTCTTATCCATTTAAGAGCATTAACGCCTTTACCAACTGCGGCAAGTGTTAAAGGTCCAGTTATAGCACCCGTAAGAACAAATGCACCTGCACTTTCTACAATAGAACTACCATTTTCTGCCCACCATGCAAAATCTCCTACATCTAAAGTTTTACCAGGATTATCACGATAAATATTAAATGTTTTATCTAAACCACGTTTTTTATAATCAAGCCAATTTGTTAACGCATTTCCTACTTCATCATCTTGATTAAAATAATCTTCTATATCTAACATAGAAGCTAAATTACCAACAGTTGTTAATCCAACTTTACTTACTATACGACCTAAAGCATTACCAGCTTGTTGCCAATTACTTTGATTAGCTGCTCTTAAACTATTTAATTTAGTTTTGCCATGTTCAGGACGAAATGATACCATATAATCTTCATAGTTATCACGACCATGATTATAATTAACAGGGTCAGGAATACTTGAATTTCTACTAGCATTATTAAATACGTCCATAATACTTCCACCACTTTTAAAAGGTGATGAATTTTTCATACCTCTATTGTTATTAACAACATCACTAGGTGAAACAGTACGATTAAATAAATCTATTGGATTAGCCATTATTTATTGTAATTTTCTACGTGTACGTGTTTATGAGGGGCATTAACACTATCATGTATTAAATAACGCAAGCCCATTAATTGTGTATTATCACCACCCACTGTTAAAATTCTCCATCCAGGTGCATTAACATCTTCTATAGAATTAGCTTCTAAATTAGTTTGTAAATCAGGCGTTAATTTTAAATCCATAGCATTTCCTATACTATGTTCACCACCACTATAAGCAAGATTGCCCATACTCCGTGATAAAGATACCGCTGATGTATTAACAGGAAGTATATTATTTAACACATATAATTTTCTAGCAAAATCGGCTTTAAATTTAAAACCAGTTAATAAACTTTCACTAATTTGAGTTTCATCTATATTTATATTACTAAACGTATCGTCAGTCATAGGTACAAATACCGCATCTCTAGCAAGAGCTTCTAAACCATTTTGAAAAGATAATAAACTGCTATTAGGCACAGATTTTTCTCCAGTTTGTTTATCAATTATACTATAAGATGTTTCACCACGTTCATTAGTTTCTCTATATGCATCTACAGATGTAACACCACCAAAACCATCATCTCCAACTATAAATTCAGTTGTTAAATTAGTATTTGGTTTTTGTTTAGTGTAATAAAAAGGGGCTAATTGTTGTTCTGTATTATCATCTACAATTTGATACGCATAATCAACAACATTACCATATTTTTCAATTGCAACATTTCCTTTATCTGTATAATAATTAGAAAGTAATTCATTAAAGATTTTTCCTGAAACACCAGAATTTACTGTACCAAATTTTGTAGGTACAACATAAACATTACCTTCTTTACCTTTATCATTACTGTTTGTTCTATCTTTTACATTAAATTTTCCTGCTAGTAAAAAACCTTTACCGCCAGGAACCCATGTAGTAGAACCGTGTACACTAAAACTTGCATTAGCTGCTTCAGGTGTAGTACCCGAAACTTTTAAAAATTCATCATATGTTAAACTGTTACCTTCGTAAATATATGTGTATTCTTGAGGTTTATTATTTACCCATGCACTTAAAGTTTTACTAATAGTGCTTTCTTTACCTTCTTTATCTACACTAAAATCTATTACAGTTGGTTGATGTTCATATTGACTCCTAGTAGCAAAATATTCATCACTGTATTCTTCATTATTAACTTTATGATATGCACTTACTATAGGTTTTAAATCTTCTAGTGTTTCTCTAAGTCGGGCTAATTTATCACCATCAAAATCTCCACTAAACGCTCCTTTAAGATAACTAGGTCCAAACACACCATGATTTTTTAAATGGTGATTAGTGCTAATTATTCTACCTAAAAAAACCTGATCACGCGAGTCACGAAGTTTTCTTTTTGCTACTTCACTTAATACAGGTGCATAATTTAAATTATCAAGTGTTATTTGTGCGTTAGCGGGGTCAGAATTTGCTAAAGCAGGATTTGTATCAACATTAAGTAAATCATCAGCCATGTTTATACTAACATCGTCGTACCTGTTAAGAGTTTCATTAAATATATCTTTTTTATACACAGAATCATCAGAACTCACAATTTCATGTTCTAAATTAGTCAATTGCATATCTTGTATTAGATATGGGTCTATAGGGTCACCATTTTTATCTGTAGGATTTCTTAAATAATCATAATAATCTTGACCACGAATTTTAGTCATATTATTTAATTTAGCTTGTTCAAGAAGTATACTAGAAGCATATTTTTGAGCTTCTATTTCTGCATCTGCTCTTTCACGATCTGTTGCATTTGGGTCTACAGAAGTTGTATATGCTTCATTATGTGACTTAGTATATGAACCTATTAAATCTTCTTGTGTAGAATACATTTCATCATATTCTACACTAGTAGGTGGAAGTCCAGCAGGATTAGTAATAGCTTCTCCAATTGTATAACCTAAATAAGCAGATTTTGTTGATAGTTCTTGTTCAGACGTTTTTCGTGCTTTAGTAGCTTCCGCTCGATTTAAACGTTCTAAATCACTAATATATGCTGCATCTTCTACTTTAAAAACCTTCATTAAACCAACATCCATTAAACTTTGTTTAATGTTAGCTTCAGCCCATACAATAGGTTCGCCTTTGGAAGTATACGTACCGTCTAATTCAACTATTTTTTTGCGCTCTTGTTGACCTTCAGGAGTTTGCATATAACGTTTATACGCATAATCATTTAAATTTTTAATTTTAGTTGCACTTATTTGAGTAATTTGATTGTTTTTAATTAAAGCAAATTCTTCTTCAGTAATTAAACCTTGTGCAACTGCATCTTCTTGAATAATTCCCCAAATATCTTGTTTACGTTTGTCGTAATCTAATCTAGGTTGAACATCAGATTGGTAAGTTTGTATATTACCTTCATCATTATATGTAGCAAATTTATCAGGATCGTTAAATACTAAAGTATCTAAACCTTGAGATTTCATTTCACGAATAAGTTCACGATCTTTATTAATAGCGGCTTTATTTTTTACTGCGGCATTTAATCCCTCATTTGTAGCTAAATTTTTACTAGCAAATCTAATTTCTGGTGTTAAACTTTCGTAATCTCCAGTTTTAGACATTTTGTTAATTTGTTCATTTAGAACATGAATAGCCTCGTCTTTAAGATTTTGATCATTTTCGCTTACATCTAAATTTGCAGCTAATACTTCTATAGTATCTATAGCTTGTAAATTATCGTCATAACGATTTTGAAGAACTCCCATTGTTTCATCAATTTGTTCAGTAGGCATACCAGCGTATGTACTTTTAGGAGTTGCGTATGATAGTTTACTATAAGGCATATTAATGTTTTTATAACGAGAAAAGCCCTACACTGTATAGTGTAGAGCATTAATATTTTTTACGTAAATAGCAATAGTATTTACGTAGATTGTTCTTGATTTTTTATAAATTCTTTTAACCACGGTGTAGCTTTTCTATCCCAAACACCGCTATCACGGTATTTAATCATTATCATTTCAATAGTTTGCCTATCAAGAATACGTTGATTATTATCAATACGCGCAGCAGTTAAATCTTCTGACATATTAGCATAATTCTCCGATTTTCTTCCTTGTATAGCATCGGGTCTTACAACCAAACTATTAGTTCTAAAATCGTTTATTGTATCTGTATTCTTATTTATAACAGTCTGAGCATTTATCATATTACGCTCTTTTTGTTGTTGTTCAGCTCTATTTACTTGACCTTCAAGATCAGTTTGTCCTTTTATTGTGGCAGCAAGGTTAGCGGCAATTCTATTAGATTGCGCACTAGAAGACCCACCTGCATTTCTAGTAGCTTTATTAGCCGACTTTTGTGCAGATAGCATATTATTTCTAATATCTGATGTATTAATATCACCAGATGTAGGAACAACTTTTGCTAATTCAGGAGTAGGAAATTTTGGAGTATTATTTGTAAGCGTTCTATTAAGAATATTATCACTAAATCTACCAGCCATTTCAGAAATACGATCAAAATTTATATTTTTTGCTGCATTCTCTGTAGGTGTAGTAGTTTTAGTTGTAGGTAATTTTAAGCTTTTATCTAAGTTATTATCTAAAATTGTAGGTCCAATTTTTTCCATCTTTTTCATGGATTCTTCAGGTTTTTTACCAGGAACTAATCCACTAGTTTTAGCAAAATCTTTTCGTAGTATCTCTAAAACTTCGTCTGAAATAATACCATCTTCAGACACTGCATACGGTACATTATCTTGTTTTGCTTTATATGGAGCATTTGTAGAAGCATCAGTATTATACTCCTTTTTAAATCTACGCATAGATGGACTCATTGACAATCCACTAATTTTAGCAAGATCTTCACGAGTTCTTGTTAATGATTCTGCAGACATAATACTATTATCTTGTGTAGCAGTAGGACCAGCCGTAGATGTTTTATAAGGTGCAGGGTCTTTAGTTTTTGTTTTATTTGGTAATTTTCCTAAACCACTTATTTTATTATACGCCCTACTTATCTCTTTAAAATCAAAATCACTATATATACTATCATCAGAAGAAGCGGGCGCACCTCTTGCTACATCAATATTATCTTGTCTAAATGGTATTCCATTGTCATTAGGCGAATCAAAACCTTCTAATCCACGAAGTAAACCATAAACAATATCGTCTTTTCCATCTTTATTATTTCCGTAAGCATACTTAGGTACACGTGTACCATAAGCACCCATAGGTGTAGCCATTTGTCCTTGTTGCGGTTGTTGTTCATTAGCACCCATAGGTGCTTGTTGAGGTGCTTGTGGACTTTGTTGACCTTGTTGTTCTCCAGGATTACTTACACCTTCTTGCTGTTTAACCATTTCTTGCATCTGAAAAAGTTCCTCCATAGGATTTTTCATATTCTCTGCAATATGCTTACCAGAATTTATTTTATGTACATCACCTGAAGTCATATATTCTTTAGACTCCTTTTCTTCTTTTTTAAACTTAATATAAGCTGGAGATTTAGCTACTTCTGCAGCTGCATCAGCAAATGTTACACCATTAGGTAAAGTAAGTCTTGTACTAAATACTTTATCTTCAACTACTACTTCTTTATCTTCAACTTCTACAGCAGGATTACCACTAGGATCGGATAATGTAACACCTGATCTACCATCATTATTTGTATCTTGTTCATGAGTATCTCCCACAATACGTTGCGCACCATTACCTTCAGGCACCATTTTACCACCCATAGCACCACCCATCCCCATAGTAGGAATTTTAGCACCGTATTTAGCATAATAAGACGCACCATTAAACCCTCTTGTAGGATAATTATTTATGATTTGCCTAGACATCATTTCTTCATTTTCTAAACGCATACGTTCAGCTTCAGCTTCAACACGCATACGTTCTTGTTCTTGAGCTTTCGCATCAAAAATACTACCAATACCACCCGCTAAAAAACCAATACCTGCACCAATAGCGGCACCTTTTTTTCCAGGGGCTATAGCATTACCAACTTCAGCACCTGTACCTACACCACCCATAGCACCACTAAAGAAACTACCACCATAACTACGTTTAGGAACTGCATACATATTTTAAAGAGTTTTTATTGCAATTGGTTTTACATCAAGTAAACGAAATGTTCTAGGAGTATTTGTTGTATACTCCAATCTAACTATTATGAATTTACTAATAATTTCTGACAAATCAAACCAATTCTTCAACAAATTTATATTAGTAGTATTAACTTCACCATCATCATTAATTAAAAATACAGTAGGATCAATAACAAAATCACGTATTTCATTAAACCGCCACTCACCTTTATCAAAAGCAACGTTATTATCAAACCAAGGAACATAATCTCCATCTATAGGAATACGTCCAGTACATTGCGTATCAGTATAAATAGTAATATGTGTAATAGTATCTTGTGGACTTGCACCTCTAGCACTATTATACACTTCTGAAATCCATTGAATAGCTTGTAATACAAATGTACCCGCATCAGGAGAATTAAACAACAAATCTATATAACTTCCAAATCTTTCGTCTTCATAAAATTGTCCTCGTTTTAATTCAGTTTTTGAATTATGACCATAAATTTTATATTCATTACCATTAATATTATTTCTAACAGAATATAAACGTTGAGATGTTCTAAAATATAGATTAGGAATATAGTCATGTTCACACACCCACATTTTTCTTCCAAAGTCATATGAAACAGTAAATTCACGTTCTGGTTCAGATGTTTTATTTTTAGTAACAAGAAGTCTATTATAAACTGTATCAAAACCTACAGTAAACCCACCAACACCCATAGGATTATCAGAAGTTGAATTAGCTTTAGGTAGATTATCTTTAAAAAATACTCTACGTCCTTCATTACTAAGAATTTTAACAGCACCATCATATTGTACTATAAAACCTTCATTAGATGATACAAACAAATAACCATGTCTACACAATACAAAACCAAACTTATCAGCTAGTCCTAATTCCCCAATAGCATCGTTAAGAACTTCTTTTGGTTCATATTCAAAAATTTCACCGTAACCAATATTAGCATTTTCTGCACCAACATTAATAGTAGCTCTTGCAGCAGTTACATACAACCCGTGTTCAAGATGTATCATTAACCTATCTCCAAAGGCGCATACGGCAACAATGTTACCACGTTTTTTAGGCATTTCATAATAATCATTAATAAGAAACACACGCCATGTTAATTCATATTCTTCTCTAGTGCTAGGTATAGATAATGCAATTTTACTTGGAAATATATCTTGAATTGCTACACAATCTGTAGAAGGATTATATGGAAAAGCACTTTTTAAATAATTTAATTGTGAATAATCTTCATTATATAAATAAAGACTATCATCAACTAATGCTAAATCATCTTCTTTAGGGTAAGATTGAATATTATTATTAACGTCATCAAATCTTAAACCAATATTTGCTGCACTTTCTACAGGTATATATGTAAAATACGTATTTCCTGCAGACCTACGTTCAAATCCATGACCGTTTATAAAAATATCACCACCATTTTCATTTTTAACTTCGTATGTATCATTATCGTTAATAAAATAAATTTTTCCTGTACGAACTAATTGTTGATTATAAAAATCTTTATAAATATCATTTTTGTAATACATAAGATTACCAATAGTACCATAAGGATTTAATATTACATTTACTAACAAATTATTATCTCCTCTAGACCAAGCAAATCTATGTGAATATACGGGTTTAAATCGCATATTTTCATTAAATTTTCCCCATAATATTTCTTCACTATTAGCATTATTAATATAACCTGTAGTATTTCTAGGTACATATAAAAGTTCATCAAGAATACGCAATTGAAAAGCCCCTTTATAGCCATTTCCAAAAGTTTCATTAGATGTTAAAAAATTATAATTGTTATTTACTAACAAATCAGTTTCATCTAATGCAAAACCATATAGTTGTTGCTTAAAATATGCAGGAAAATTTCCAGGTTTAGTTTTAAGAGAATCAAAACCGTGAAATCTAAAATCATCTTCTCCTGTATTTATAATACTATTACTATCAATTCTATTATCAGTAAATGTAGTAAGAATAGATTGATCAAAAATTAATCTATTGTTAGCATCTCTTTTAGCATACAGTATTTCAAATCCTTGTATTTCTGCTTTAATTTCAGGGGGGAAATATATATCTTCTAATGCAATACCTAATACAGTTGTATCTATTTCACTCTGACTAAAATCATATGTGTTAGTAACAGCACTAGGTACAATTTTAATAACAGGGTTCGCCCTTGAAGATGATGGTGGAACTAATTCTCCATCAGTACCATTATGATCACTTGTAAATTCGACTGTAGGTGCAGTGTGAGCAAATCTAATTTTAAAATAATCATATACACTTACGTCAATATCATTAATTCCTACACTAACATTTAAAGCAGAAGGTACTACACCACCAACATTTTCTGCTGCGTGTGTAGCTAATAAAACACCATCTTGACTATACTGCTCTAACCGAAATACACTAATAACATTAATTGCACCACTAATAATATTAAAATCAAAATCTATAATTAAATCTACAGTCTGTGTTGCCATACTACGACAATAAAATACTAATTCATCATCATCAAAAGACAATACCCAATTAGCATTATGACCGTTAAGAGCTTTATCTGTAATAAGAGATGGAACACAATATGCAGTATCAAAATATCTAAATTTAATATTACGACAACTATCTACTTCAGAAGGTTGTGAAACATGATCGTCTACAAGAATATGAAATTCTCTACTTAAATTAGTACTTACAGTATTTCTTGTAACGTGCGGTATACCCCAATCACTAAGTTTTTTTAAGCTAGGCATTTTATGATGTCTAACTTTTGCACTACGAATATTACCAATTACACCACCTGAATCTACAACATCAAAATCGTCTGTATCAGGATAAATTTCAGTTTGATTTTCCCAATATCCCATACGTCTATCAATACGTGCAGTATCATAAATTTCATGTGCTTTTGCAGTATCACTTAATTCTTGTGCATATAGTCTATTAATATAATTATAATTATCTGGACCAAGTTCAGTTAATAAAGCATTTTCTAAATAATTATTATCTGTATATGGTAATGCTATTGCAGACCTACCAGGGATATGATAAGCTTTAGTACGTTCACCATTTTTTAAAACTAGTGCAATATACAATGCGTATACTTCGTCACCTTGAAATCCTTTTTTATTATAAACTACTGTACCTTCTTTAAATGTCTTATTTATAGTATTTAAACTTACAACAGTTTGTTTTCGCCATTTTACTTTAATATTATTGGCGTATTTTTGATAGTCTAAATCTCTTATTTCTTTAACGTGCGCTAAAACTAATCTGTCATTTATAACGTCTATAGCTTCCGCACCGTCGTATATTGCATTTGAAACTAATACACTACCTAAATCAATTAATTCAGCGTCTAAAAGCGTAGTTAAGACGTATTCAACGCTATCAGCTTGCTGTATAGCGATTTTAGTGACCCTATAGGTTTGAATTTCTTGCGCTATAGACGTACTAATACCAATAATGATAAATTCATAGGAATTGTCGAGGTTTGAAAAATCAATTACAATAGATTTTGTACTAAATTGATCGGCAGGATCACCATCATATTCAACAAAAGTATCACCATCATTACTTAAAACAATAGGTACAGGATTAGATAATGCAGACCAGCTTGTAATACTACCATCAGATAATTCATATGCTGTAAATATAGAATATGAACCTGTAGCTAAGTTACCACCCGTATCTCTAATTTCTCTTACATTAATTACAGGAACAGTATAATTAGGAAAAATGTTTAATAAATTAATATCATCAGCATTAACAAAATCATTATTAATATCTAATTCAAAAGGTAAACAATCTACATTTAAAATTCTAGGTTTATTATGTCCAGTTTGAACACCATCTACCCACGCTATAACTAAATTACCATTAAACATATAACGAAAAGACCCTCGAATAGGGTTATCTGTGTTTAAAGACAATAATTGACTATTAATTATAACAGTATAAACACCACCTCTTACAACAGCAATTTCGTTATCTGTATTATTAGTAGAATAAATAATGTATTCTTTAGGCGTACCAAGAACCCCGCAAATAGGATAAGGGGCGTCTTCTAAACCGTCAAAACCAGGTTCATTTTCTACATCATTACTTTCTCCACTAAGAACAATATTCTTAGCTTTTCTCCAACTAAGTGTTTCAGAACTTAAAGGAGAAAAATCGTCTTTATTACCTTTTAACTGCATTATCGTTCTTTATATGGTAAATTTACAAGTAATATAGCATTTTTTGGAAATTGTTTTACTATATCACTATTTGATGTATTTTTAGACATTGTAATATTTAATTCTTCTGCTAAATTTACAACGTCTACAGGGTCTACAATAAAAGATAATAAACTTACAAGTGTTTGAGAATTTACTAAATCAACATATTTATAAGTTACTTCTGGCATATTACCATCTTTTATTAAAAAATTATTATCAATTTCTTTTTCAACTCTATATTTTTTAGTGTCAGGATACGAAAAAATAGGTAGTTTAAAAGCTATACTGGCTTTGTTAATTTCAACAACAAGCCACCCTTTTGATAACCTATTTTGGTTATTATTAATTGTACCTATATATAAACTAACCATTATGAATGTGTTATTGAACAACCATTATTATTTAAATAGGTAGCATCTGCAATACCTGTAGAAGAGGGTGCAGAATTTCCTGCTAAATCAATATCAATAGCTCTATTAACGGCATCATAACTAGTACGTGCTTGAGCAATAATTTGATCAACTTCTGATTCAGGTAAATTACAATTTAATATTTTAAATGTAACAAATGTATTTTCAACTGTATTTGTCCATGTTACTAAAGTAGCATTTGAACTAAAATATAACGTAATTGCATTAGAAAAATCTGCACTACTGGATACATCTTCAATTTTATTGTTATCAAGTCTTATATTAGTTGCGTTTTCATAATTTAATACAGGTACACTTACTAATTCATTAGCACTTAATAATATGTCAGTCCAAGATGTAGATGTTGATAATGGAAAAGATATTAAATCGTTAAATTCAGCACTAACTCTTTGAATATTGGCAAGTGTTACTGAAGGTAATGAAACAATACTATTGTTTCTAAAATATAAATCTTCAATACTATCTGTTAACCAATTAGCAGGTATAGAAGTTAATGCACAATATTGTATATATAAATCTTTAACAGTATCTAAATCCCATGTTGAATTAAGTACAATATTATTATTATAATCTAATCTTACACGACCTATTCCACAGTTAACATTATCAGGACAAGTTTGTAAATCACAATTCCAAAAATCATAATCTACACAAGAAGGCATTGAAGCATCAGGTGGGGCAGTAAGTAAAGATGAAGATGTAACTCTAAATTGTAAAACACTAGCACCATTAAATGCACCTATACTAGTTATAGATTGTGTAAACATTCTTACTTGCCTTATTAAAACACCATCAACAATATATATTTTAATAGTTTTACTAGTTGAGTCAGAATATGATTTTGTTAATGCAGGTGTTGATACACCCATACTTGAAACTTGAGATGTATCATCACCCCACAAAACTATAACAAAATCTGTACTTGTTGTATTTATGGTATTAGTATGTGTACCAGATTTAGTTGTAGTATATTCAAATAAATTATAATTATACTCGAAAGTATCATTCACCTCTGAAGAAAGACTTGAAGCCCCATTAGACGCTTGAATAACCATTTCTAAATTACGAGAAGGATGTGTCTCAATAGTACCACTAGCAATAAGCCAATCAGTCATAGCAAAATTAAGTACCATACCGTTCGTTATTGTCAAAGGCGTAGTTATATTAGACTCAACATCATCTACCCAGTTAGATTCAGCAGATGGTGCATTAGTACCTATTACATCACCTATAGCATATTCAGCAGAAGCTATTATAGTTGAATCATCTGCATCTCTAATACTAATTAAAAATCTAGAACCATTACTTAAAGGAGCACCTTCAGCATTTTCTAAAGTAATTGTAAAATCTTGTTGATTTGTAATTCCTCCAGTAATACTAGCTACAATATTTATTGTACCAGTAAAATCAGCTGCTCCCGTATCTGGTAATATAATATGTTTAATAGACGTAAATATACTATTTGCACTAATTTTTAGTCCATTAATAAAATTAATACTTCGAGTAATTAAATTATCCAATTGATTTAATTCTATGTACTAGTGATACTTCAATATAACAAGTACCAGTTGCTACAATTTGAAAATTACTAAGTTCAGCAACATCTCCACCAGGTCTATCAGGATGATCTCCTAAAATAATTATTGTTGCATCTCCGACAGTTTTAAAACCTAAACCCGTTGTAGTATTTGGAGTTGACCCGTCTATAGTCCATCTAACAACTTCTGAACCATTATATACAACAATCATAGCACCTGTTGCATTATTTTCTGTTAACAAATCAACAACTGTAGTAACAGTTTCAGCTACTTGACAAGTATTAAGTTTACTTGCAGTTGTAGTTAATCTTTTAGATGCTCTACTTTTTGCAGCTCTTATATATTCGTGATCTAATATTTTAACTCTTGACATTACTAAAGTCATAGTATTAGTAGTAAATTGTTTACTAGTTATACTATAAACAAACGCTAGTGTAGTAGCATCTTGAGCAGGTGTTTCTGATAACCCTGTTTTAATACCATATACAATAACATATTCATCAGCATTAATACTACCTAAAGTACCAGTTACTTGAAACCACCCTATTTTAAACGTAGTAAACCCTTTTTTACTATATACTTGTTGCTGAAGATTAGTTATAGCAGTTATTAAACCCGTTGTATTTGTATTAATACTTTCTACAGCAGCAACAACATCATCTAAAAGCCCCATAGAGGTACTAGTATTTGATTCTATTCCTGTAGTATTTGTTTCTATTAGTGTATTAATATCTTCTAAATTAGAAAGACTTGCAAGTAAAGTAGTTAAATCTGCTTCAATAGCGGTGGTATCACAAGAACCACCTCCAGCTGACATATTATTAATAGCAATTTCAATTCTTTTTAATTCAAGAAATATAGTTTTTAAATCAGACATTTTATGTAGATATTGTAAAAGGATTAGTAATACGAGTTCCAGGAGTAATGCCAGTAGAACCTGCACCAGCTTCTCCATAAAATTGTCTAAACATATCTCCGCTATATGTAGGATCTAACCACCTATCCATAAAAGCATTCATATCATCAAGACTATTCCAATCTATTTCATTTCTTGCTCTTGTAGCAAAATTTTCATAAATAGAATTAACTTTTTCCCAATTTCTATTAAAAACAGGGTGATTATAACCACCTAATATCATACGACCTATAACATAAAAACCTAACGCATCAGCATAAGATTTGTTATCAGGTATCATAGGCATATTACACTTATCTAAAGGTATCCCTTGATAAAACAATTCTAATTCTCCAGTTTCAAATGTAACAGTAAACCAAGGGTCTTTAAAATTGTAATAATGATTAGGATGGTGAGAAAGTGTTTGATTATCAGGAAAACTATTCCAGTTTGTAATATCTTCTAAAGAACTAATATTAGGATTTTTATCAAGTTTCATTCCTTGATACCGCAATCCAATAAAATTATCAACTGCACAAGGCAATACAAATTTATAATTTTCTACAGTTATTTTAACACTACAAATTTCTCTTGAATAATATGCACCTATATCTTGAATAGCTTCACCTATCCATTCATAAGCATCACCTATCCACTCTGTACTTTTAGGTTTAAAATCACGTTCTATTTTAGCAATAACAGAACTAATTGAACGTTTAGTAACTTGAAACATAATCTAACATTTTATAACGCAAATCAACATTATTTTTTGATTTACGTTCAACATTTAATTCAGTAATAAATGGGGCAGACGGTTTAAATGAAAAAAAAGCTTTATTTGCAACAAACGACGTTTTTTTAACCCAAGAAATCCAACAGTTAATATTGTCAGCATATACAAACCATTTTTCTCCACCATTATCTTTAATAGGATTTCCTAATTCACATCTTTCAGTAACTTTATACGGAAGTCTATCTTGTTTAATTAGTTGACGTTTAAGAATATTTGAAGCGTTCCAATCAATTCTTTGTTTATCAGATTTTTTTCTAATAATTTCTAAACACCCTAATCTAGCGGTTAAAGCAATACGTTGTCCGTCTATTAAATTTCTACGTATAATATAATTATTAGTAAAAATAATAGTTTTAAAAACTTCAAGTGTAGGTAATACACTATTTAATTTATCAATTTCAAATTTAATAGCATTAACAGCTTTAATTTCTTTAATAAGTTTACTAAGTTTTTTTGTTACATCAGTAATAAATGCAACATTTGTATCTAAAGAATACACTATCTTAATTTCTTTTTCAAGTTTAATAGATTTTTTTATAAACGCAAAATCAAGATTTGCTTTTTTATTAAAGTAAATCTTGTTAGGTTCAAGTTTATTCCACATAATATCAAGAGATGTATTAATGCGTATATAATAAGATTTTAAAGATTTTAATTTCTTTATATCTTCATTATATATACGGTCATACAACATTCTTGTATTAATCATTTGTCGTTTCATCTACTTCTATTTCTGTATTTTGTGTACTAGTACTAAACTTTTTAAGAAGCATATCTTTAATTAAAAAAACCATATCTGCGGGTATACCAACAAAAGCGTGTTGATCTAAACAATCGTTAGCTTTACATACATCTTCTACATCTATAAAAGGAGCTTTTATATGTGCATATCTTATTTTACAATTATTATATACATATAAATAACCATTTACATAATCATAACGTATAAAGTTTTGTGTATATTTATTGTGTTTAGTGTGGCATAAAACCTCAACGGGTGTATGTATAAATGCACCCTTGCGATTTCTAGTGCTTACACTTATAAAAGGAGCGCGACCATGCAACCTTACAGGTTCAGGCAACTGTTCAATACTTCTTAACCCATCAAGTCCTGCAATATTACATAGATCGTTAGCTTGAATAGGTGCTAATTCAACAGTAATAGTAGTCATATAAATATCAGAACCGTTATTACGTTCTGAATCACGACGTAATAACAAAGCAAAAGCCTCTTTTATTTCAACAATTAAAGTTTGTTTAAGAGTATAATTTCCTATTTGATTAAGAGCTACTAAAGTAGTATCTGCTATGTCGCTGTAAGTAGTCATATTTTAATTATCTTTATTGTTACCTAAAATATGTATTTTCTTTGTTGTAGGTAATGTAAGGAATTTTTTTTCAGTAGCAAAGTCAATGTAAAAAGAACTGTTTTTTATATTTACAAGAATATGGTGCGTTACATATGGAGGAATTAATAAATATTCATTTTCATGAATTTTTATATCTCTAACATTTTCAACAATTGTACCTTTAATAACATATATTAATTCCCAATGATTGTGTTTACACAACTCTAATTCGCCTTTGGAAGTAAAAAGTAAAAGATAACGTTTAAAATTACCATTAACTTTTATATATGTAGACTTAATAAAATCTTTGCTAAGATTAGAAAAATGTTTTACGTTATTAATAATGTCTATTATAGGTATATCTATATCAACATATCTTAGCCTATTACGTGTTATTCGTAATGATTCTCTAGCTTCAATTATCGGTTTAATTATTTTTGTTTGCATTAATAGTAGCTTTTACTTCTGTTAAAACGGTATTTATATCAATAAGTGTAAGATTAATATCTTTACTAATTGAAGATTGAGCTTCCATTTTTGTTACAATTGTACTAGTAACTAATGTAACTTCAGCAGTTAAACTAATAAGTTGTTGTACAAGTTCAGACTTTTCAGTTTCATATTTATTACGTAAAATTATACCTTCTGTTTTTTCTTGTCTATACATACGTACTGTATATATAAGTATTAAACCCAGTACAACTATAATAGGAGCTTGTTCTATTAACCAGTCTAATATTAATGATTCCATTTCTTAAATTAGTATTATTAGATATGTAAAAACATCTACAATATAAAATTGTAGATGTTAGTATTTTCTTTATGTTTATAGTAAAAAACTATACTGGACAATCAAGAGGTTCGTAAATAGCTTCATCTTCATTAGGTGTAGTGTTTGTAAAACAAGTAACAATACCACTATTTTCATACAAACTAGAAATATCTTCAGTTATTACAGCAGCAGGTAAATTATATGCAACATCCATGATAGGTTGTATATTAAATTTACAATTAGTAAAAAGACACTTTATTACATCATAACTTAAAATTGTATTTAATTCTACGTCCGAAGTAATATAACCATCTTTAACAGAACGATAGACATTTAATCCATACATAACAGCAAGAAGTCTAATTAAAGCCCCTTTATTTATGCACGAACTTCCATTATATCCTTCATCAATATGGTGTTCTTTTAAATAATTTGCAACATCATTACGAACAATAGAAAATAATTCAATCGCTTTGTTATCAATAGGTGTTAATAAACCGTAGTCAAAAAACATAATTAACAATCTTTACATGGGTCAGTACAACAATAATTTTGTAATCCACTAATTATACAAGCTAAATCTAAAATTTTGTTTAGAGTTACTGAATCAATATTTTGAAGTGCTTGTGAAAATATTTCATTGTCGTGCATAGTTAACAGAAAATAACCAGCACCACTTATAGCTAATGAACCTATATCATACATAGAATCACAACCAGAACAACCATCAGAACAGCCACAATCTCCTTGACCTATTGTTATAGTTTTAGCTAAAAGACATTTTTGAAAATTACAATCTGCAACAAAATAATAATATTTAATAACTTCACCATTTGTCCATTTAATACGGTATACACCATCAGTTGGAGCAGTAAAAATAACAGTATCGTTAATATCATTAACAGTGTCAACAAGAACTTCAGCTATATTATTACTACTTAAATGTTGTTCTACTTTCCATGTTGCACCATCTAAAGCATAATTTGTAATATTAAATGTATTACATTCACTACGTGTAATATTAAAGTTAGGGCAGATAACAATTGTTTTTGATGTTTGACATTTCATCATTGTTTGACCACTAAGTTTAAAATAAATTTCAGCTAAAACAACTACAGTACCATATTCAGTAGGCTCATAATTAAACAGTGTATTAGCATCATTCCAAGCCCCAGGAGTACACGCTATATCTTCCATATCTTGAACTAATAACACTTCTCCAAAAGGCGAATAGATAGTATATACTACTTGAATAGCAGTAAACAAATATGCAGGAAGTGAAATACCTTCACCAGCATTAGTAATACGAACTTTCATTACTTTATCAAAATCCATAACCATACGGATTTTTAAATTTTCTCCAACTATTGCCCCACAATTTTCACTACAATTTGCACAAATTGAAAGAATACTTAATTCAGGAACTTGTGTTTCTTCAGGTACAGCAATATCAAGAATACAAGGTGTAGTTACTAAAGCGTTATTATCTTGTACGCTAAATTCGTAATTAGACTCACCTTTATCACATATAAGAAATTGATCACCATTTGTTTCAACAGCGTCAACATCAATTAATTTTTTATTCGCAGCTCCAGTAGAAGACGAGTTACAAATACGTAAATTATTTGTAAATGGTATACGGTATTTAACTACAGAAGCATACGCTTCAACAGAACTATTACCTTCAATATAAGGTGATTCAACTAATACAAGTTCAAATACAGGATGTTCTGCATGATTGTTAGCATCTTTACCTAAGTCATAACCAGATATAGTAAATGTTTTTTCATAACTTACAACACCTAATTGTATCATTTCAATTTTAAATGTATGTTCATTTTGTAGTACCCAATTAGGTAAAACAACCTGACAATAACCATTAACAAAACTGTGTACAAAAGCAGCAACAGTTGATATAGGGTCTGTTACAGCGGCAGTAGGAAAAGTGTCAGTATCGACATCATCATTATTATAGATGACAGTATTATTTAATGTCATTCTACAAAAAAGATCCTGTATTGATACAGCATTAATAGTGCCTCCGCATAAATCGGAGGCACTATCTTCAGCTGTTCTTTTAATACTAATATTTAAAACCATGACGGTAGATTATGCAGCAGTTTCACTACCAGATTCCGGCTGTGCAGCAGAATCAGTTGCGAAAACAACAGCCATTAATGATTCAAAATTGGCTTGCGAAATAGTTGAAGCACCATTTGGCATAGCTACAACATATTCATTAAGAGCACCTGGTTGGTTATTAATACCATTAAAATTAACAGTATTCCAACGAATCATATACAAATCATAAGTTCCAGTTAAACTTAAATTAGTCTCACGACTAAAATAAAATTCAGCTAGATGTGTACGATTTCCTTGACCAAATTCAGGATTTGCGTAATTAATAAAATCTTTTACTTGTGCAACAGTACCAACACCAACAGTTCCTGCAACAGAGTTGCCTGCACCATCTTTAACAATATCTGCACTTTCAAGAATACCACCAAATCCAACATCAAAAGCAACACCTACGGCATTACCTGTAAATGAAATACCATCAGCAGCTACAACAGCCGCAGTTACAGTAATGTCAATGAGTGCATTAATCTTTGCTACCAAAGCAGCAAGAATAACAGCAGCATCATCGCCAGTTTTTACAGTGTAACTTGCGTTCCATTTACGTCTACCACCTTGACCAGGAGATAAAAGACCCGTACTACGATCAATAACTCTAATATATGCTTCATCACCTGCTACAAGAGTAGGTAAATTTAATGAAGGTGTTCCTGTACCATCGTCACCAAGAAAATCTACTTGAGCAAGCCCAGCAACATAAGTCTTAGCATTATAATTAGCACCAATACGTACAATTGGATCAGAAAGAGAGGCACCACCACCAGGTTTACCTACAGCAAACTGAATCGCTTTTACGTCATTAAGACTTGTAGAGGGTGTTTCCAACGCTGGAACAACCACACCTTTATCATTAATGATAGCTAATGCACCAGGTGCTAAAAGATCAATTTCATTAATACCTGAAATTACACCTCCACCTGTTTTAGCTAAATACGCCACATTGTTTAAAACGTGAATTTTGTTCATAATAAAATAATTTTATACTGTTAAGAGTTAAATACATTTTCTTGAACAAACGCTTCATAACCACTACCTTTTTTTAAAGCAATGATTTTTTGAGCGACATTTTCAACTATCTTTCTAGATACATTTGTAGATAACTCAGGGTTCAAACCTAAAGATAACGAAATAGGCATCGGTTTCCTAATATAATCTATCGTAGCTTCTCTAACTACGAAATCAGGTGTGTGATGAACACTAAGTTGATTAATATTTAAATTAGACACGGGTGAAGACCAAATTGTTTTTGTAAGACTAAATTTAAGTGTACCTCTTATATCATTTATTTCAGTTAATCTATTAAGAGATTCTAATTTTTTTTCAGTAATAGTATCTTTATATTGAGACAATATAAGCGATCTACTAGCTGTAGTAACTATTTCTTGATCATCACCAGTACCAGAAGTAGCACTAAATGAACCTTGATCGGGACCAATTATAATAAAAGTATTAGGATAATGTGTACCCCTCCAATATTCCCAATGCGCTTCATAACCATCTAATAAATTTATATCGTTAAGAATTAAATCTATTAATACAAATTTTTGTTTATTATCTCCAAAGCCTCCACTTAAATTAGTATAATTATCAATTGAAAATAAAATATCTTGTGATTCACCTTGTGGAGTATATGCGAGGGTATAACCATCAAATTTAGCAACATTATCTTCAAACACTAAAGAAGAATAATGTAGTTCAACATTATTTCTATTAGTGGCAACGTTTAATGTACTACCACATTTATACTGAAGATCACTAGATATATCTTCTAACAAGTGTAAATAATTAGAGGGTAGCTGACCAGCCACCCTCTTATCATTTATATAGTATAAACTAATTGGATAATCTAATACGTACAAAGTCTGTAAATCATCTAATCTTTTTTGAGAACTATCTATAGTAGTTTTATCAGGCGTATTAGCAGGTGCAAGACGTTGACGAATAAAATCTAATTGACCTTGTGTAAAAAACCAATCTTTTTCTTCAGGTCTTATATTACCTACAGATTTAGACATTACCTCTTGAATTTTAAGGTCTAAATCAACGTGCATTTCAAAAACAGTATACATAGTATTTTAATTACTCAGGATTAAAAGATTTTTTAGCAGTTTTATTAGAGTGTTTAGTAGTATCAGTGCCGTCAAAAATTATTTCTTTAACAACGGGTAAATCATTAACTACATCCTCTTTTATTTTATCAAGTACTTCATTACCTGTAGTAGATTTAACCTTTACTGCTTTAATATTTCCATCATCTGTTAAAGATAATTGTGCAGGAACTGTAGGTGGATTACTAGATAATTCATCATTAAGTTTTAATCTAGTTAAAACAATAGATATAATTGGATCGTCTGCTTGTGTTTTAAACTTAGCAATTAACTCAGCAATAGAAGTTGATATAGTTTCAGTACCATACTGTATAATTTCAGTATTCGGAACTTGAGTAATAATTTTAGCGTCTACAGCATTTTGAATTGCAGCTTTATAAATCAAATCTTTGTCATTAGCAATAATAACAAAGTTTTTTGATTTTGTAATAGCTAAATCTTGACACAAAACAGTTAGATTTTCTTCTAATACATTCTTATATTTAGCATTATCAGGTGCAAGTAATCGCATACCGATAACAATATTTCTAAGCATTTTATTATCATTTGCTATTTCAAGATACTTTGCCATCGCCTGTGAACGGAGTTCAGTAATCTTTCTAGCGGCAGCATTTTTGGCGTCAATAGAATCCATATAAAAACGAATTTTTTCAGACTTGTGCTGTTCTTGTGGTGTGTTAGCTACACGACCATACACTAAACAATATCTCCAAAGTACATAATCTGCAATATTTAAAGGTTTGCCAAATTCATGCTTATTTTCTTCATTTGCACTTTCTCCTAGAGAAGCATTTTTAGTGTCTGTATAACTGAACCCAGTTTCAAGAAGTAATCCTTCAACTGGTACAATTTTACCAATATTTGCCCAATAATCAGAAACAGCTTTTTCCCACCTATCACTAGAAGGGCGTGTATCAATTATCTTTACAAGATATTTATTCTCTTCTTCGTATGTAAGAGGACGTGTTTTTGTAAAAGATGCACCTATTTTTTGAACAGGTTCAATATGTTCTTGTCCAGGAAGAAAAGAACGACGACGTAAAAGTATATTAACTTTTTTAGACTTATTAATCATTGTCTTTATATTAAAAGTAAAAAATAGAGGCGTATTTCTACGCCTCTATAATGAATAATTAAACTATAAATTAGAATGTTTCAATGTCACACTCTAAGTTGAAACAGTGAGTTGCACGATTAATGCAAATACCCTTAGAACTTAAAAAGTGTACACTTGACATATCTTGATCGGTTGCTATGTTATTAACAGCATTACCACCAAAATCATATGGCGTATCAGCCATACCGTGAAGAACACCAGTCTTCATTGAACGTCCACGTTCTGTAGCCATTTGAACATTACGAACACCGTCGTAATTACTCATATCTAAGAACACCATACGATAAGACTCAAGAGGCTTACCCGATTCAGGGTGTAAATTAGATTTTTGAGCACGTCCACCTTGATCAAAAAGAGGAATTTTCTTAACAGTAATGGTATGACCATCTACGTGACGGTACGTACTAAAGTAAGCACCATACACCATATCATAGCCTTGTCCTGTAACAAACTTATCACCGACATTAGACTGCTTAACCATTTCAAATCCACTACCATCTTCTTTAATAGCACGATCAAATTCTTCAGCACCACCTTCTCCAGTAAACAAAACAACATTCATTTGACCTGTATCAGTCGCTCCGTACATAACGTCTGTAACAGTATTTTTCAGCTTACGTAAAGTAAGACGAGAATATGTATCGTTATTAGGAATTTGATCTAGTACACCTGCACCAATTGGAATAGGCTTACCAGTCTTTTTATCTCTTTGCGGAATAGTACCATCTGCAAGTCTGTTATAACGAGAATACCAATAATGTTCTTCACACGCTTGTTTCCAGTTTAACATATGTTGCCACCGTTCAAAATCAATCCACTTACTAGTCTTTTTACCGTTAATATTAAATTCAACAGTTACATACTTGTTGTTAATATTACCAGCAATACCATAAGACTTACGTAGAATTGATATTTGGTTCTTCATTTTTCCAGGAGTAACTACATTACTCTCATTTCCAAACGATAGAGATTGTGCTACAGGAGCACCACCAACCATACCCCAAGTATTCCCAGAAGCAAGTTCAGAAGGATTACAATAAGCACTAGCATCACCATTGGCAAGAATCAGTGTGTATTGCCACCCACCAGGAACTTGTTCACGATTACGAATAAGTGCTTGAGTATTTTCAGGAGACTCAATCATATGTTGATCACGAAGCCAATTTGTCTTAAACACAACAAAAAATTCTGTGTGATTAAGTCCAGGTTTATCACTAGCACCATATGAATTAGAAACTACAATATCTGTAGTTTTAAGACGGTTAAAAGTATCCCATTCGTACTCAATATCATTAAGTTCAACGGGTTTTATACCACCTTTTTGACCTTCTGTTAGGAAAGACAATGGAAATCTTTTATCTTCACGACCTGCAAGGTGTGTGATTACAGGATTTATCTTATCGGGCTTTGTTAACAATGCACGTGTAAGTGTATCCTGATCTGTAAAAGACGAACCATCATAACCATCGCTATAAAGGACACGAGCTGTATTACTAGACATTTTTTAAGTTTTAAAATTAATATTCAATTATAAAAATTTGCCAAGATCGACATCATCTAGGCTTAACAAGCCTTCAGGATTTTGACGTGATTGACTTTGAGTAGAAGTAGATTTACTTAGAAGTTCTCTAAGAGATTTTACTTTTTCTTTTTGAGCTAAATCTTTTGCTAAATCTGCAACACTCAATTTTTTAAACAATAGATAATCCATCATAATAGCATCTTCATCACTAAGATTTTGATAGTCAAGTCTAGCTTGACTATTACCGTTAGCATCAACAGAAGAAGCACGATACTTATGAAACGTATCAGCAGTAGTTTTATCTAATTTTATAGTACCCGCAGTAGTAACAATTTGACCACTTTTAACTTTAGCTTCTTGAGCTAACCAGTAATCTTTAATTTGTTTTGTTTCTGCTTGTTGACTTAATGCAATCTGACTTTCTTGAGCAGCCATCTTTTGTGCATCTATACCAACTAATTCTTTTTTAGCATTTGTAGCTTCAATAAAGGAATCTTTAGTTTCTACAATATTTGTAGCTACTGTACTAGCAAGTTCTTTAGGAATACCTCTAGCAACTAAAGAATCAACAATAATAGATTTATGTTGAGCAGTATCTTCTTTTGCAATATTTACACTATTCCAATCTTTACTTCCTGATAAATCTTCAAGTTTTCCACCTGTAGCAAGTGTAGTATAAATTCTACGAAATTGCGGATGTGAATCTAAAAGAGAATCTATACCACTTTGTCTTTGTGATATAGAATAATCTGATAAGTAATCTTTTACACTAGTGTATTTTTTAGGTGCATTATTTTCATCTAAAGGACTAAAACCAAGATTGCTGCTAAGAGCTTTAAGTGTTTTATCAAGACCAGTACTATCGCTAGTATCAACATCCTTACCAAACTCTTTTTCCAGTGTGTCAATGTCTGCCAAAACAGTACCATTTGCATCAACAGCGTTTCCTTTATCATCAAATTTAATAGCTTTGTATTTCTTTAAAATACTATCACGAAATTTATCTTCTGCAGATTTATTATCGTCACTATCATCATCGTTGTTACTGTCACCATCATCGTTAGACGCTGTATATTCAGTACCATCAATGTTTACGCGTTGACCTTCTACATTTTTATATGTACCATCATCGTTTTTACTAACACCTTCACCAAGTGAAGAATCATCTTCATTACCTGTATCAAGTGTATCTATAAGACCGTCAAGGTCTAAACCATCCAAATCTATTTCTTCTGACATAATCAAATATATTACTTTATGTTTTTATATGAAACTTATAGTGTATTAAACTCCTAGTATATAAATCATGCTTACTTATTAGTAGCCTGATTAGCTTTATTTCTTTCAATTGCCATTTTATCATTATGTTGTTGACGTTTAAAGGCTAATTCTTCATCTTTTGTAGCATTTTCATTTGCAATACCATCGTTATCTGCATCATTATCTGCGCCTTGTAAGGAACGAATATTTGCAACTTCAATTGCTTCTCTGTATTGACTATCAGCAACATATTGACTAGTTTCAGATTGTTTATCAATTTTATATTTATCGCTTTCAGATTTAATTTTTGCTGTATTTTCGTCCATTTTCTTAAGACTCATATTATACTGACGCTCAATTTTATCTGCTTTATCAACAATAACTTTTATTTTAGCAAAATTATCTTCATCAATTAATTCAACTAATGTATTAGCTTTTAACCCATTTTGTAATAGTGGGTGTAATGCTGCTTTCAGCATCTCAATTTTTTCTTTTTCTTTTTTACTTACTTTATGAAATACATCATAATTATTTAAAGCATATACTTCAGGTTCAATATTTAAATAAACAGTATCTTGTAAGCTATTAACATATTTAGCTTTTTTACCATCTATCCAAGCAACACGAGAAGCATCTATTAAACCGGTTTTATCTTCTTCTTGAAATACAGTAAATTTACGAGATAATTCAGCAGTAATCATACCACTACGATGAAGAGCTTCTTGAGTAACAGCTTTACCATCTGAAGCTTTAGCTTCACCTAAACGTTGACGATTAAATCCTACAGTATCCCACCACTCATTTTTAATGTACTCTAATAGCTTAGTAATATCGGCTATATATTGACCTGTACTTAAATCAACGTCTTTTATAGCTTGTATAATTTGTTGAAATCTATCATGTGTTTCATCCCACCATAGCATACGAGTTGAATCAGCAGTATATAACCACTTATCATAACTCCAACCTTTAGGTTTAAGTCCTTTAGGCATTAACAATAGCTTACCTTTATTAGCAGCCATCATTAACTCTAAACGATAATGATAAATATTAAACAATACTTGAAACGGTAAACCCATTTTACCGTATGACACAATTTCAGATGAATATGTACTTTCAACAATACCTGAATAAGGCAATCTACATTTACTTGTATTATTAATATCTTGACGCTGTAAAGGAATAAGTTTCCAACAATTAGGACGTTTTACTTTACCTTTATCTGTTTCTTCTTGAACGTCACTACCTATACCAGGATATATATTTTCATCTAAACGATAACCTTCAGCAACTGCATTAATATATTCTGTATCAAGTTTAATATCACCTCTTGTTTTATCTAATTTATATGTTTCATCAACTTCTTTTTCACTTTCTTCACCTAACGCTGTAGTATAAGTTAAAATTTTAATCTTTTTTTGAGTTTTCCAAACAATATGAAACTCATAAATATAACTATCAAAAGATAAAGGATCTTGAGCCGTACTTATAAAAGTACCTGTTAAATCTCCAGGAATAACACTTTCATACTTTTTATTAAGTGCCTCTAAATCTTTAGTACTTAAATGTTTTCTATGTTTGTCTATAGCTTCACTAAAAGTTAATCTTTTTCTACGTACAGCAACATCTTTAAGTTCAACTGAACGTGTATTAGGGTCACCCGCAACCCACAATTCATCGGGTCTAACATATTCATAATGTACATCGTTAAAGCGTACATCTTTATATGAATAACAACGTCCTGTAATTATATAATCTTTCCAGCACTCTTGATGTTTATCATTTATACGGTTCGCATAAATTAAATACTCCAAAGCATTTTGACCTTGAATTGTAGCACTATCTTTAAAAGATTTTTTACGTTCATCCATAACTTGCGCTATAGGTGGAAGTTCTTCTTTTTCAGAACCTGTATCTATACCCAGTTCTTTTAATGTATTAGCAACACGAAGTTGAATTTCATTACGTAAGGTACTTGATAGAAATGTTAAATATTCATTTTCTGTTTCAGGATTGGTACTAATTACATTAGCACTACTAGGTTCAAATATCTTTTCTCCTGTCATTGCATCAATAACAGGTTTTAAAATATTTATACTTCGCATTTTTGCAGGTAAATTTCTAGGTACATTTTCCTCACTGTTATAAGGATTTGTCACATACTTGTACATATCAGCATCAATCTCCCCTTCATACGCTCTATAAATATCCGTTATTTGTGACAACGAATAATTAGAAAGTCCAGATTGTTCAACATAATAATCTATATTAGCTTTGCCCCATTCAAAACTTTTTTCTTTAAACGGAACAGCTTGTTTTGGAAGTGTACTACCCATTATATATATATTTCACGTTCAAAAAATTCATCATCATTATTATATTCACTTGCTTCAGCTTTATACATAATGTTATACATTTGTTCTTTTAAATCAAACATACCAACTAATAAAGCTGAAACCCTATCAAAGTTACCTTTTAAATTCCATGATAGCAATTCTTCTAAGGTAGGAATGTCCGTAAAATAATGATAGTTATATACGTCATTACCATAAGCATCTTTACTTCTAACAGTGTACAACCATTCTTTTAATGCTTTTGCCGCAACAGGTTTACGTTGAGCATTTTTACCAATAGACACACCAAATTTTCTACCTGTTTTTCCAGCTATTTCTTGATTCCATGCAATTTCTGGTTCAAGAGCTAACCTATCAGTATGTTTAAATCGTTTTGCATAAGGATATACTTCACCACGATCATTTTCATACTGAATTTTTCCATTTACATAGTTTGCAAGACTAAATAAATTTTCATTATAATCATCAACTTTAAATGGACGACCAACATATGCACCAACAATTACATCTCCTTTTGTTTTAGTAAATGTATTAGGTAGTTCATAAACAAAAGTAGCACCTAATGAATCTTTTAAACTACGATTATCTTCATCTTTGTCTGTAGCATATGGATCATGCCATAATCTATACAAGTCTTTAGGCGGTTTTCCATCTGCGCCTTTGAACATAGGATGGTATTCTACATAACAACCCTCTAAATCTTCACCAGTACGTGTAGGAAAATTAACAATAGGCTTATGCCTATCTGTTTCAACAAAGTTATAACCTTTATCTGTAGATATAATTTCACCATAACGGTTAGCATTTTTAAGAGTATCGTTATGCTTTATATTATCAAGATGTTCTTTAAGACCTGGGCTATAAAAGTAATTTTCTTCACTCTTAGTAAATGCTTCACTTGGACTGTTAGCACGTTGACCACACCAAATTAAATAATCTCCAGGAGTTTTAGATAGTTCTTTTTGTCGTTCTTTTGTTTTATTAAATACCTCATCAGCTTTATTAATTAAGCTGTTACCGTGTGCATCCATATAAGGAATCATATTCCTACGTTGTGGATGAAAAAATCCACAACCTGTATTACTTGCATTTTTATCCCATACGTTAGAAAAAATTAACATATTAAACAACTCGGGAGCATAAAACACTTTTTCAAAATCAACCCAGTTAGCACCTTTAGTACCACCCGTACCAAATATTGTAATAAGACCAGTAATTAAATCTCCATCTTCCAGTGTAGGTAACGTAACATCTAATGCTTCAATAAGATTTGGAAACTTACCAGCCTCCTCAAAGAAAATTTCTTCAGCATCTTTACCAATAGCTGCATCAGGATTATCTTGAAATGATACACCAATAATAGAACTTTTAAAACCATGTTCTTCTTGTGTACCTTTATATTTAAACCCTGAACGATAGAAATCTTTACTATCATTTAAACGATGTTTTTTCCAAGCAGTGTGAGTATTAATCCAATCAAGATATTTACGTACCATTGTCATAGTACCATCACCTTGTGTTAAATACTTCATATCAAAGGCGCCAATAACCGTTGTTCTATTAGGGAACATATCATACGTATTAGCAGCAACCCAAGCATTTTTATAACTATAACCCTTACGACGGGCTTTAGCTACAGTCATATGTTTACCTAATTCTTTACTCTTTTGTCTAGCATGAAAATAATAATAATCGCCATCCCAAAAATCAGGAAACGATAAATCTTTTTTACCAACTTTACGTGCATGAACTATATCTTTCAATGCTTCTTTAAGAACAGCTTCATCTGTACTAACTGTACGAATAATAGGCGCGTAATTTAAATAACCGTAATGTTCTCCAGTAATATGAACTTGTTGAAGATAATAACCTTCTTTATTATTGTGCATTAACTTACCAGGAAGAGTAACACCGTACATACGTTTACGTTCTTCCCTATCCCAAAATTCTTTATAATCTCTTTTATTATACACAGAATCAGCCTTTGTATATACTCCGTACTTTTTATAATAGTTACCTGCGGCACTAAGTTCGGAAGTATTTACAAAGGCTATTTCATCAAAAGTACAATGTCCTCTATCGTTAATTTTAACAGGACTTTTGTAAATTGTATTATCTATGTGACTTATTGCTATAGTTGACAAATCCTTCTACAATTGATAATGCTAATTCATTTCTATACGAATCTCGTAATAGATAATTTAAATCTCTTACGTTAGTCATAAAACCACTTTCTAAAAGAATCCAAATACCTTTTGTTCTTTTAAGCATAGCAAAATTTTGCTGACGTACACCCCTATTTTTTACAATGGTTTTATTTTCAATATTACGGTGCATAATTTTATCATGAATTGAAATACCCAATTCTTTACCAGACTTACTATAATAAAAAGTAGTAATACCATGTGCAGTAGGTTCTGTAAACGCGTCTGCATGAATACTAATACCTAATACAGTTTTTCCAGTTTCAGAAAATATACGATGTTCTTCATTAACTCGATCATTAAGATTTTCATCTTTCCAACCATTTGCTAACATAGTATAACTTACACCAGACACACCTAACATAAAACCTACTTTGTCTTGAACAGCACTATTAAATTCATTTTCTCTTAATGAATCATCAGTGCTACGTTTTCCAGCAGTATCCCAACCATGTCCAGCATCAACAATAATATGATAATTATGTAATGCTTCTCTTATAGCTAATTTATCCATATTCTAAGGTATAAAAAAAGGCTAGAATAAACTAGCCTTTTTAAAATTATTATGTAAATATTATTTAAATACTATTCGCGAATAATATTCATTAAAGATGTAGTGCTAAACACAGCTTTGTTATAAACAAAAGACAACTCTAATTTACCAACATTGGTTCCAACATTTAATGGAATATTATATGAAACAGCCCCAGGATACCCAAAAGTAACATAGTTTACATTTTTCTGAACTAAGCTACCATTCCATTTCCACTCAATTCTTGACATATGTTCACGTGGGATGATTTGCCCATTTATTGTGCTCATATTCTTAACATTGCTGGTTTTATAATCTTTAGCAATTAACGTTTGAGAAGGCTTAAACTTTACATCAACTTTTCCGGCAACAGGTTCTAAATCAACCGCTATAGGTAAAATAGTATACACAATAACTAAATTGTATGCTGGTAATACAATAAACATTTCTCTTTTATTGGTATCAAGATAAACATCAGCAGCAGGTAAATGGTTTAAACCAAAAGTAACGTAATTTTTAGTTGAACCTTCATTAACAAATACGTTTGCAATTCTGCTTAAATAATTTACAGGTAAATCAAATGAGCTTACAATAGTACCAACTTGTAAAACTTCATTTACTATACCCCCGTTATATCTAGTCATTTTACTAATGAAGTATTCATTAGGGTCTAAATAATCAAGTAAAGTTAAATTAGTTTTAGGTTCTATATTAATATTTATATTATTACGTGAAGGTATAGCACTTCTAGCTGCACCAGCAGGTATAGGGAGTTCATTTACAGAGATCATATTATCTGTATCTTTGCTACCCCCTAAACTTAAAAATACAGTATTAAATACGTCTTCAAGAGGGTCATTATAATCAACATTATTTTTTGTAAGTAATTGTTTAATTTCCTCTGCAAAAAATAAAATAGTTGCAACAACAAGTAAAATAAGAATTTTCATAGTAGTTTTTAATTAAATATTAGATTTAGAATAAAAATAAATTTTGTAAAATTGACCTTCTTTATAACCTTCAAAGAAAAATGTATTAATAGGACTAGGAACATTTGAATTATCTATTTCATCAATAGGTGTAACCTTAATAAAACTTGCTTCCCAATCATCCATGTCAAGAAACCATCCAGAACTAAATTTACCTAATACACAAGCATTTTCTAAATTAGGTAATTGGTATTCAGGTGGTGCAGTATCTCCAAAAGAATTTATTGCAATTAATAAATCAGCCGTGTTAACAATTGTGTCATCATTATAACTATATACAGGACCTTGATTTATTTCGCCATATGAAGCCATAAAATCCATGAACGCTGCTACATCAGGTACATATACATCTTCAAATACAACATTATTATCTACATCTGTAACTTTTACGCGACCTATATAATAATTATCTAAACTATTACCTACAAGGTCTTCTGCAACAATTGAACAATTTTCATTAAATTTAATATCAAGACCATTAATTTGTAAAGCCCCATTTATATTTCTAATGGTTTCAGAAGGTGCTTGACGTATTTTTTTTTCTTTATTAGTAGTTACTTTTGAAGAGTTTATCGACATATTGTCAAAATCACCTGACATAGCTTTATTATTATCTGACATAGCTTTATTATTATCAAGGAGGGCGTGTAAAGAATTAGCCGCCATAGTTATATTGATGTTATTAAATGTACTTTCTATATACGGTTTACCGTCTATATCTACTTTTTTATAAATCATAGCATTAGAATTAAAAAGAAAAAAAGTAATAACAGTAATCAATAAAATTTTCATAACTTTAGTATTTAGAGTGAAAGTTTCAGCACTATTAAAAAGTTAGTCCGTCTTATTAATTACTGTATTTTTTACAGGTAAATAGTTGATTTTGTGTCTTTAATTGCTCTTAATGCAAAACCAAGCATAAATCTAGCTTCAACTAAATTAGAATAAATATTATTAAAACAAACTTTTTGTAAAGGTGTAACTTTAACAGCCGTATATTGATCAGTAAATTCTGCAATTAATTCAGCTATTCCTTGTTTAGTATCATCAATAAACTTAACACCATCTCCTACTTCAACACCTAAAGGATAAGTTTTAGCATCTGCATCTTCAATATCTTTTACAGTTTGACGTTTACCGTCATTTGCATACGGGGATGTACCACCGTAATAACTACACATATTACCAGTCCATGCTTTTGCTACAAACATACAACGTATAGCAGAAGTAAGTTCTTGCGTACATGATGGTAATGATTCTCTTGCAGAAACAAGTATTCTACCTTGCGCATCTAAACTTTTACGATAGTTTTCTAAAAACTCTTTCATAGTAATTTATTTTATTGTGTTTAAATATTTAACTCCTTCAGTATTACAATTTTTTTCACAAAAGTCAACTAACATATTTTTAACCTCTTCTTTTAAATATGGTATTTGATAAAACAAAGGAGAAAATTCTACATCTTCATTTCTTCTAATATGACATAGTTGTAAATCTAACTGTACCATACCCCAACATTCACATAGAAAAGCATACAAACTTAATTGCATACTATAAACTGAACCTTTACATTCATCTAAATGACCAATAGGATATAACAATCTATTCTCATTTTTAATCCAATGTTCAGTACGTACCTTACGACGAACACCATTAACATCTTTCCACGCTTTTTTATAGTACCCAGATTCAAAACGAAGTAAATCTTTATTAGTTTTCCAATCAAGTATTATAAAGTGTTTTCCTTTAGCCAAGAATACATCAATCATACCCGCAAGTCCTAAAATAGGGTTGTATACACGTTTTTCAGCGTATAGGGTGAAGCCTTGCATAATAGCGTTATATATATACTCGTATACAGTAGGGTACTTTAATTGCATAGGAGAATTTTCAAGTTCTTCTATATTAGTGATTTTAAGAGCATACCCGTCAGTATTTATACCGGGTTTTGACACATTCAAATCTTTTATATCTGCAATATTATAAGACCCACTATTACTAAACATATTTATACTATCTTCAAGATAGTCATGAGTTTCATTTCCACGGGCGCAAGCATCGGCAGTAATTTTAGCCCACTCTGCTTTTAATTCTTCAACAGTATATTTAAAAGATAATACGCTAGATGTTATAACTTCTTCTAGTGTATAATGCTTATTATTAATTATAATTTCACGGGTTTCAGGAGAAGGCTTACATGGTAAACCACTATCTCTAACCATACTCCATGCAGCCCAATATTCACTGTCAAAAGCTTTTTTATAAAAACCTATTACAGTTGTTACTGAAGTATATACAGTATTTTTTTCGTCTGAATATTTATGTTCTTTTGCATTAAAAGAAATTGTCCGTTTTTCTAATTGCATTAATCCATTTTTATTACTATTTTTTGATCTAGTTTTTCTAGTCCAATATCTACTATTCCTTCATTTTCTTTTAATCTTTTTCTATATCCTGGAAGTTCTCTATCACTTATAGCACCACCTCCAGCTTTTTCACGTTTTTCAGATGCTTCAAGTCTTACTTTCTTTCTAACATTTTCTAAGCTATCAACTAACTTAGGGATGTCAGCACTAATAGATTGTATTTTTCCAATATTGCCCATCAATGTTCCCATTTTTGTAGCAATTAAATCTTTGTCTACTGCATTTTCAGTATTAGGATCAATTTGTCTAAGTTCATCTAAAGTTTTTTGCATAACTTCAGTAAGGTACTCAATAGTATCATTACTTAAAGCTAATCCTTTTAGTGAACTTTTAAGTAGACGTAAAGAAGACACATTTTGTAATTCTGTATACTTTTCAATCGCCGTTTGAAGGGTGTCTGTAATCGAGAACTTATCCTTACTTTGAAAGCCAGCTTCTTTAGCACATTTTTGAATAAGTACGTTGTATGTAAAACCAGCTTCAAAATAAGGAGACTGGTAATCACACATAAAGTATATAAAACGTATAGCTTTTCTATTATACAATTTCTTTCTACCGTATGCATCGTCTTTACTCTTTTTTACAACGCGCCACAAAGCATCAAATTCTTTATGTAAAAGAACTTCATCTCTATTGAATGTAACTTCATCATCTTTAAGTACAAAAAGCTTAACCATAGTATTCTCTAAATATATTTAAATGATGCTTTCTTAAATATGTAATGTGAGTATTATGTTTAATATTATAATCAATTTCATCAGGAGTTAATTTATTCTCCATTAATTCCTTATACTTATAAATTAAATAACCATCACTATTAAATTGGAATCTTCCCAACTTAGCTAAATCAACAGACTCTTTACATTTTAAACATTTAGCAACTTCATTATAATATTTAATTAAAGTAGCTTTAATTACAACAGTAGATACGTCAACATCATGTTCACGTTTCACATCTCTATTTATTGCATTAAGTATATCTACTTCATTATTCATACTATAAATATACGATTTATATTTGCTAATTACAAATATTATATGTATCTTAAAGTAGATAAAATCTCAATGTTATGGAGAATTTTGATCATATTGTAGAACAAATTAGTTATAATACTAATTGGATAAAAACACTTATAGTTCCTAAAGATGAACTAATAAACTTTCATGCTGTATTTTATAATTTTAATATAAATATAGTAGCATCTAGTAGACTTACTAATATGAATCAATTTGCACCTATTATAATGTCTGCTAAAACTATAATTAAAGAAGATGTTGATTTTGCCGCTACTCGCGCTTTATTAACTACTGCATATCATAGTCAAATGTCTGAAGGTAATCTTTTATATAAACAAGTTTTATTTAATTAAAAATACTAGTTTCATAGCTGGTGATTTGTGTTTTAAGTTGTCTAAGTTAGAGGGGGAAGTAGTGACTCCCCCTTATACTTAACTCACTACTATGAATTATGAGTATCTCATATATGAGGGTATATGAGGGTATATGAGTGGTTTTGGTTAACAAGAAAAGATGGTGGAAACGTTCACCATCTTTTTCTTTTACATACTTATTCAAAGGCGCAACTAAATAATAATGTAATATAAATTAGGTATTTTAATAAATATAACTTAACTTGTATATCTAGTTTAAAGAGTATGTCCGTACTCTATAAGTGCTGTCTAACACGAATACTATTAAACGTAGTAGTATTTTGTTTACTATTTATTATGTGGTTTTGTCATGATTTTTCCACATACATGAAAAAGGTTATAAAGTTTAATACTTTGTAGCCTTTTTTTGTGTCTTATATATTTATATAAATACTAATATGGATGGGACTTAAAAAAATTATATAAATTATATTATAAATGTTGTTAGTTCGCTTTATGTTTGTAGTCGCATTGTTTGTATACCCCCGTATGTACATATGATTACTAAGTGTACTACCCACCTTGATTCAACCCCCCTTACTTATTTTTGACATGAAAGTACCCGTGGGTATTCGAGCGTCATCACTATTTATTCACATTATCTTAATACACACAAATCTTATGAATACTTTTACCATTACTAACGTGCGTCTGTTACCTCAGATTGGAACTAACGCGCCTGCTATGATTATTGATGTTGCTAACCATACTACTGGTATTTACCGTAGTGAGAAGGTGGCACTGATTGACCTTCGTGATGCAGGCATCACTGCTACTAGATTAGCTGACGTTGAACTCGTTGAACTACGTGAACGCTTCATTGGCGGTAGAGTTAGTGGAGACATTATCTTCCACAATGCTGGTAGCACATACATTGCTGATGCAAACTCTACTGCTGTCGTTAGCGGTGCTGTCGAAGTTGGTGCTACACTCAAACGTAAGGCTGACCAATTTCGTGTTGAACGCTTTCTTACCATCTCCCGTAGTGATAACGCGATGCTGCGTTCTGCTATTGCAAAGGAAGCTGGTCAGGCAATGGCACAGCTATGCGGAGGGTTTGTTCCTTCTGCTAACGTTGGTGCTAGTGCGCAACCAGCATTAGAGGTTGGCGGTAATCATCCTGATGAAGATGATACTGTTGATGGTGACGCTGAAGAAGCTACTGAAGAAGCTACTGAAGAAGCTACTGCTCCTGTTGGACGTAGAAGCCGTCGCAAGACAGCATAATATGCGAAACGACGATAGTAGCGATACTATCGTCGTCTATCACACGTGATGGTGTGGTACTGATGAGCAGTCACTAATGTACGCATACGTAGTTATTACGTGTGTGTACGTAAGCATAGTCTAATCATACTTACAGCGCGAACACTGTAATGTCTCAGACTTGTCTCTTTATTAATGTCTTAGAATTAACAACACAAATAATACCACAGAAATTATGATTAAGTTTTCTAAAGTGATTAGAACTATACTACTATCAATAGTATTAATAATATTATTCATACAATTGTATGGTGATGTATTCAGTACTACTATGCCAGTATTACTTATGGCTCAATTGATGGCTTGTATTGGTATTGCATTCATATTCTTTACAGATCATAACGAATATGATGATTGGACTCAAGTAAAACCTAAAGACTGTGATGAATCTCGTAGATATTGCAATGATATAAAATGTATTAGTGGCAATACTACATTTCTTGGTAGTAGATATGATTCCAGTGATGCAGTTGTATACAAGTATAGGTGTTATGATTGCAATACTACATATGAAATTGCAGAAGTACGTTTAAGAAAGAGGTTGTAGATTAACAATGATAGTAGTATTTGCATGATTAATGATATTGTGCAGATACTACTTGATTTAATACTTATAATAATACTAGTATCTTAGCATTGACATTGATCGAAAGAAAACGAATGTGTTAGTGTATATTCATACCATACTAATTAGTATATGTCAATATTTAGTGTATATTATATATAAGGTATAGATACATTGACAAGTCTACGTACACATACAATACTATATTCAATAGTATTTGCATACACACAATCCCTAATTATAAGTTTATACTATACTTGTACACATAATATAGTGACATATACTCACTGTATTTATGCAATTACTCAAGATAAGCGTATAACTAACAGTATTAGAGTAGCTATTTGCATTAATAATAATAATGTATTAATACTATTCACACTATTTATTACTACTTCAGATACTTGAACTAATGATAGTATCAGAGTTTATTATGTATTAACTTTCACAAGCGTTTCCTTATAACTTTGGAATGTTAGTCTTACTCTTATGCTTTAGTCGGCAATAACATTTATTACAATTAGAAGAAATACCTAGTGTATAGAACAGCACACTAATTGTAGTATTTGTATCATCATAAAAATTAGCATTATGAAACTTAGTATGAAAAGATATACTGTAACTATTAATTTCATTTTTAATAAGACAGGTAATGTAAAGAGTATTGTTGAGAATGTAAAAACATTAAAAGAAGCATTGTCTTATAAAGATATACTTGATGAAACTGTATCTACAGCACGTATTAAAAATAATGTTACAGGTAGAATTAAATGGTTAATACCTCACACAATTAAATAAATAATAAGAATTATGAGCAAGCGAGTAACAGCAAAGTTTTTACCTGAAGAAAAGAAAATGAAATTCTTAACAGTATCTAAAGAATACATAGTATTGCGAACAGATGCAGGTGATAATGTATTTATTACAGCCGACGATGGTACTGTTCGTCCTTATGCACGTAGTATGTTCGAGAATTAGTATCATCATTTCAATTCATTGTTTTAATACCTACAACAGATGAAAAAAATATTAGTATTAGTAGTAGTATCTATGATGGTAACATCATGTGTAACTAAACACACAACACAGGGATACAAAAATGTGTGGGAAACTAAAGATGGTAAGATGCGCAAAATGCGTACAACTGAACGTCCGTTATGTATTGATTCTTGGAAGCCATGAGTGACAACACGAGACATATATGGGAGGGTTGGACAGTCCAAAACTTCATTGATGAACTGGAAATAACTTTCGGTTATCAAAAGCTAAAAGATCTTAATGCACTAAAAAAATGGTGTATGAGTGAGCAACCATACTACAAAAAGCATATACCAGAAGTGTACAATCACTTCAAACAAAAGTTTGTGCCTGCGGTTGATATGTGGGACTAATCATTAAACATTTAAAATGTCTCTTTTATGGGCGAGGTTAATAATCCACTTTTAAATAAGCATTATTAATAGTGGTTCAAGTCCACTGCATTTTTTATAGTAACTTTCATCCAATTGCGGGTGATTAACCATATCAGATAAACATTGTTATTGCTCAATCTAGTTATAGAGCCTTTGTTTCTTGTCAAGGTGCAACCTTGTGAGAGTTATTATTTATTTAAGTATTTATAATCATTAAAGAAAAAGAAATGGAAAAAATGCACGTTCAAATAAACGAAGAACAACCTCTTGCAGCAATAGAAGAAGTATTAAAAGCAGCAGATGTTGCAAAAATAGACCCTTCTTATCCAAACGAAAAACAAGTTTTATTAGTTATTTATTCAGATGCTTTTTACTGCACTTATAGACATGATGTAAGACTATTTGACGAGGAATTAACTACATTACCACAACTACTAAACATTTTAAAAGATGCTTAATTTAGGAATAGAACAAATACTAGCATTTTTATTGGGTGTTTTATTTATGTTTACTTGCATATTTGTATCAAGTGTAATTAACTACAGACGCAAAAAAGATTCAAGTGAATCTACAAGTACATCAATGGTAGACAGTGTAAATGCAGTTAAAGTACAACAACAGAAAGTTAATTCATTACTAATTTCGCCTTTGAATGATGAATTAGTGGGAATACATAAAGATGTAAACTCAACTACATTTGTACAAGACCAAATAATAGAATCTGCAATAGAAGATGTGTTATCAAACTACTTACAAAAACTATAAACAAAATGGAACAATCAGAAGAATTAAAAAGATTGTTAGTAGATGCAAGTTATATAGGTGACGGTGCATATGTAACTTTAGGAGCATCTGCAATTGAAATAATTGTATTTACTTCAAATGGTATTGATGTACAAAATCAAATACATTTAGATTTAGTAAATCTAACATTAATATCAGATTTTTATCACTTGCATAATAACGATGTCTTATGAAACCAAGAACAGAACTTTCAATAAACGTATTTTTAAAAGCATTAGAAACAGACACTATTGTAAAAGGTACGTGTTCAGCTTGTGCAGTAGGTAATATGATAGCAGCAGCAAATTCTGTACGTGTACGTAAACATCCAACACAACAATTTGGTAAGGATATGTTAAATTACGTAACAGACAACTTTATACCAAACTGGGTACGAGTGTTTGTAACAACACACAAGGGTGTACAACGATATTATCCAGAAAAATTAACAGGTGCAATAGAAAAAATGTTACTTAAAACAAATTTTACTATTGACGAATTAAGAATAATTGAACACACATTTGAAACAACTGCTAAACATCATTATCTATCTTATCCTACATTACATCCAAACATTGTACGTCAAGATATACTCAATGGTTTAATTGCTGTAGTAGAAGAAATGTTATTATTTGACAAATCTACAAAAGATGTTAAAGATGTATTTACATCTAAAGCTCTATTAATTCCAGTTAATTCTTAATTATGAAAAAGCAAGATATAGTAGCCTTAATAAGTAGGCATTGTTTAAAAACTACTAATACAAAGAAACACGGATTAGTAGGTTCAGAAATATCTATAAACACTTTTGCTGATGCATTACTTGAAGAATTAGACTTTTCTTCTACACCCATGCAAAAACTTCACAAGCTGATGGCAGAACATGACGGTGTAGCACTACATCTACGTCATTTATTTGAGAACAAACAGTACGACAGAATATGCTATATTACAGGCATTGATGTTGCATATATTCATAAACCAATAGTACCAAAAACATAGTATTATGCAATGGACACCAACAACAGCATGGATAGATGAATGTGTATTTATGTTAGTATTTGTTCCAATAGGTATTATTCGCTCTATATGGTATAATGTATCAATATGTTATACTAATATGTATCCACTTAAACATACTCATGTATGTTTATTAACACTGCTATTAATTTTTATTCTCGTTTTAACTTTAACCATTTAAATTTTTAATTATGAGTAAGTCGTTAGAAAATGCAGTTCAATTAGAAGCGCACGAAATATTACTTTTAACTCCATTTCAAAAAGCAACTAATGCTATAATATGGATAAAAGAATTGTTAGCAACAAAAGCTAAACAAGGAAATAGTAAACTTGGAAATGCAAAAGTAGGTTTTTGTTGTTTAGGTGTAGGGTGTACAATTTTAAACATAAAAGATTATAGCTTTGTTGCAGGTACAGATGCAAGATTTACAGCAAGCGTAGGATTAATAACTCACGTTGGTTATCCACACTATCCTGATCATAAAGACCCATTTTTACGGTCATTAACAGAGTTAAATGATAATGAAAAGTACACGTTTAAACAAATTGCTGTACATCTTTGTAAGCATCATTTATACTATTTTCATAAAGATGTATCTGATCAAATAGGTATATTATTAAAAGAAGAAAATTTAATACAAACCTCTTAATTCTATTCTCATGTTTACATTATTTGTTATTTGTTTAATAATTGGAGTAGTTGCATCGGTTGTATTACTTATAGCTGCAGGAAATTCTTCTGATTCTATACCATCAAGTAAGCATCTTAAAATGTTATTATTTATTGTTGTACTTATGTATGTTATTGGATGCATCGCGTATTCAAATGTATATCCACCACTTGATTAATATTTACAATTATGAATATCCAAAACTTAAAAAGAATACGTAATTACATTCAATCAATACCAGAAGATCGTATTGATATGAGAACATTTGGAAGTTCTTCTAATATACTTTTAGATTTCAGAACAAAAGAAATTGACCCAGAAGCAGTAAAAGAACTTACAGACTGTAATACAGTAGCCTGTATAATAGGTCATTCTATAATATTAGATTTAGATTTGTATGCAGAAATAGCAAAAGAAAACGCATACAAATCTACAAATTGTACAGAATGGGCTACAAAATTTTGTGAACTTGATAATACGTATCAATTTTCATGGTTATTTGGACCAACATGGCACGCCAGTTTTAAAACTGTTGCTGATATAACTGTACGATTGAATTATGCAATAGAACATAATTCAATACCAATAAATGCGTTAAAGCAAATAAAAAGCGGAGTTTTTTATAATGTAATGTACATTTTATTTAAGCACAATTTAAAATATATACCATAATGGAAATTCAATCTTCTATACAAGCAGTGTTAACATTTTTTTTAATACTATTAACAGGTGCTTTTATTTACACATCGGACAAAAGTGTTGAAAATGTTACAACAAAACCTGTTATTACTTCTCATGTAATAGTAGCTACAGTGGTTTTAAAAAAAGATACTGTAAAAATACCATTTAAATTACAAGGGAAGCCTTATTATGATATAAACGATGCTATAACTGTACGTTTTATCAATGATACAGCTATAATTATTAACAATAGACTTACAACTTTAGATGGTATTGCCACTTATAAAGGAGTAGTCGTAAAAATCGTAGAATAATGGCTATTATATTGTTACCTACAACACACGAAAAAATGATGTGTTTGATAAAGGATTTTAAGCACACAAAAAAACTTCTTATTATAAATGTAAGTGCAGCTAATTATTTTAGAAAAGCATTTATAAATGCAATGGTAGATGGTGATTCACAAACTGTTAAATTGTTATATATTGAATATTGTGATCGCAAACACAATGTTAATTATATTAAAACATTGTTAAATTAACAATAAAATAAATACTGAATTACTATAAATTATGGCTTACGATATAGAAATAAAAAAAGAAACACCCAACTTAAAAGATGTTAAAGTAGCTGATTTACCTTGTTTAGGTAAAAATAAGATTACTGGGAATATTTCCCAATTAATAGGTGTAAATGGTAATCAATTTATTACACATAGCCGTAGATCTAGTGCAGTGTGTGGTGATAGTAGTAAGGGTGTTAGATTGTTATCAAACTACACTTTAGCACCTCCTAACACCTCAATAACAATCACCCAACCCTAATACCAATAATAATCTATATACTTACTATAAACAACACAAATAAAATAGTTGGTATTGTAAAATTAATTTAGTATCTTTGATACTGTAACATTAAAAAAAATGGCTAAGATTAAAAGCAAACCGAACAAGAATGTTGTATTAAATACTAACATTCGTCGTAGTAAAATTGCATTACGTAATTTTAAATCTAAATTTGACAAAGTTGAACACGCATTACGTGTTGTTGGTAACAATGGGGGTAAACTTCCTGGTCAAGTAATGGGTAATGAAAGACTAGGTGCTACGGAATTTTCTATATCTGATGGTGTAGGTATTTACGTACTTGGTAAAGTAGATTACCTTCAAAAAGTAGGTATGCGAAAAGTACCTTTTGTAGTAAAAAAGAAATACTAAATAATATAGGCTAGTAATTATTAATTGCTAGCCTATATTTAATTTTAAATGTTATGTTTCAACCTAAAGGTACGTTAAATCAACAAAGTAATAGTAAGTCTAATCCTACTGTTAAACGTGTAACTACATCTAATACACATAATAAAAAATTAGATGCTGCTTTAAAACAAAGTCTTATAAGTGAAAAAGAAGCTGTAATGGTTAAAGCTGAATATAGTAAACTTGACGATATGGTTAAAAACATTGTTAAGAAAGGAAAAGAAATTAGCTTTACTGTATTACAAGAAAACCCTACTTTTAATTATTCAATTAATGTAGATAGATATGTTATTGAAGTAAAAGAAACTATTAAAGTTTTATTATATAACGAATGTTTTTTAGAGTATAATAGAGAATCTATTGTAAAATAACATTATAATATTTAAATTATGACTAGTAAAATAGATCAATTACTTAACGATGCAAAATTGCACGTAAAACAAGCTGAAGAAAAAGTACAACATTGGAAGGCAATACACAATGAAAGAAAAAGATATTTAAGTACAATAGAGATTATAAAGGACGTTAAGAAACCTACAAGTACAAGTGTAAATACTGATAAAGATACTTTTTAACCCTTTGTATACTGCTCTGTAGCATACTAACCTTACCATTTACCCGTAATACATGATTTATTCAGTACATACCGAACACGGAAAAGACGTATTGACGCATAAATTAGACGTTAAACTGCACGAATGTATAGATTTAGAAGACTTTTGCTGCCTTGTGTACGGTTATAACGATAAAATGTCACCAACAATACGGTTAACGTGTGATTCAGATTATGAGAAAGCCTATAGTCAATTTTATAACACTGTAAAAGCGATTATTAAGATTTGGCGTAATCCAAATAATTTAACAGAATTGTCTTTAAATGCTATTATGGAACTAGCTGAAGCATTGATGTATAATAACTCTTATTTATGTAGATTAAGAGTTGGTAATATTGAAGCTAATATATTAGGCAATAAATTTTTATTTACAAACATTGTAAAATATGTTGTAGATAAAGATGATAAAATTATAGCAAATTTTGATAAAGAAATTGCTAAAGAAATTAAGCAAATATTTCCTCTAACTTTAGATAAAGTATCAGATGTAAAGAATGCTGCTAAATATTATACAAAATGGATGAGTATACTTCCATTCACAGGCGCAAATACTATAATAGCAAATGTGTGTATAATGTTAATCTACTATTATAGATACAATAAAATAATTTGTTTCACGGACAACTACTCAAAAAACTATTCCTATGTCTATAACATTAACAAGCGGGCAAACACTAGCGGTAAATAAATTGTTAGAATTTGAAAAATCAGATCATTTGTCTGCTTCACTGATAGGTTTTGCTGGTACTGGCAAAACTACTATTATTGACGACTATTTAAGACGTACTGCTAAAATGCAAAAACTTATTTTTGTAAGTGCTCCTACACATAAAGCTAAATCAGTTATACAAGCAATAACTTCTCGTAAAGGATTGACTATTCAATCTTTACTTGGACTTAGACCTACTGTTGATTTAGAAAATTTTGACTATAATAATCCAAAATTTAAAAGAACAGAAGATGCTAAAATAGGTGAATTTAGTAATGGTGTTGGTATTATTGATGAAAGCTCAATGTTATCTAAACAACTTACTTTATATCTTAAAGAAGAAGCTGCTAAATGTAGAGTTAAACTTATTTTTGTAGGTGATGATTATCAATTGCCGCCCGTGAAAGAAAGTTATTCTACTGCACTTCGTGATTCAGATATTATTATAAAACTTACTGAAATAGTACGTCAATCTGAATTAAATCCTACTGTAAATCTTATCAAAAGAATTATTAATGATATTGATACTGGTGGGTCTACTATGATAGATTATCTTAAAGAGAACAGAAATGGGATAGTTGAAGATGAAGGTTATAGTGTATTAGACGATTTATCTTTTGCTACAGAAGCAAAAAAGTTATTTAAATCCGATCATTTTGATTTAAATAAACAATATGCTAAATATATTGCTTGGACTAATGTAGATGTATCTGGTTTTAATGAGAAGATTAGAAAACTAATGTTTGATGAACCTGAATATATTGAAAATGGAGAACTGTTATTTGGTTATAAGCATATACTATTAAATGACAATAGTGCATTAATTGTAAATTCCGAAGAATACTTAGTTACTAGTTGTAAACTAATGGAATATGATAGTAGACTGGAAGAAGAAGGTTACTCAAAAATAGATATGTATAGAGTAAGTATTAAACCTTTAACAGGTACAGAAGCTAATACTAAAATAATAACTATTGTTGCGCCTGAAGGTGTTCAAGAATTTAAACGTGTATTCAATTTAAATTTAAAAGAAGCTCTTGTTGATAGAACTGGTTGGAAACAGTTTTATAACTATAAACAATATAAAATAGTTTTAGGGCAACTTAATAATACTGCTGGAGAAAAGTATCATAAAAAACCTTCTTACATCGGTAAAGATATTGATTACGGTTATGGTATAACTGTACATAAATCGCAAGGTAGTACATATACCAATTGTATTGTTAATTTACGTAATATTATGCGTCAAAGAGACCCTATTGAAAGAAATAAATTAATTTATGTTGCAATTACTAGAGCTAGTAATAAAACATTGTTATATATTTAAGCTAGCAAAAAAATTCATTGAGAAATTATAGTCACCTATAAAACAAATGTTATAAAGGGTGTTAATGTGGTAAACCACGATGAATAGCTAGTTTATGCTAATTTTTATTAATCTACAAAAACTGTTGTTATGAAAGAATCTAAGAATTTTGATAAACCTGAAAAGTATTGGAAATTTAATAGCCATTTGGTTAGTAAAGGTGTTCCTACAGGTACTAGACGAAAATTACCAGGCGCAGCGTATTTTGTACTAGTAAATACTCAAGTACAACCAGGTGGTTATAGAGCCAGAGATTCAGGTAATCTTATGCTAAATAATAGCCAAAATAACCGAAAAAAAACATTGCGTAGTTCTTCAAAAAGAGTAACTACATTTCGTAAACGTGCATTTAGCTGGTCTACACGTAAATCTTTTCGGAATGAAAAATAAACTATATTTTGTTACAGACGGTGAATATACTGATACGTCTATTGTAACAAATTATAGTAATACAGATCAAGAATTATCTGAAGTTATTATAATATCAGGTGATGCAGGACTTACTATGTTAAGCTATGAATTTAGTAAAATAGTAGGTTCTGCAGAGCCTGTGTTTGCAATGGATTTTGAAACTACTGGACTTGATAGTTATGTAAATGATGTATTAGCAGCTGGAATATGTACTAGAAATAGTCCTCTTTTTGCTGTTGATATGCAAACTGTAAATTTACTTCCTTTATTAGAAAAGTGTTTTAAAGACGGACTAGTGTGGTTAAATCATAATGTTAAGTTTGATTATAAGTTTTTACAAAACAAAGGTATTGTATGTAAAAACTTTTATGATACTATGATAGCTGATCAAAGAACTACACAAAATACAGGGTATTCTCGTAGTCTTGTAGGGTTACTTCAACGTAAATTGGGTATTGTACCTTATGAAATGGACAAACGTATAAGAATAGAATTTGTTGGAAAAACACTTGGTAAATTTGTTTTTAAAGATAAACACATCCATTATATTGGTGGAGATGTAAAATTACTATTTCTTCTTAAAGATAAACTTGATGAAAGTATTAAGAAGTATAATATGAATTTTCTACTTCATGGTATTGAATTTCCATTAATTCACGTACTTGCAAAAGGTGAAAATGATGGTGTTAATATTAATGAAGAAAAGTGGTTAGCAAAATATAAGAAAAATTCTGATTTAGTTTTTGAATTAGAAAGTAATATGGATAAATTGCTAATAACTTATCGAGATGAATATTTAAAAGATGAAAATAAATTGTATTTACTTGGAGGTAAATTTGATAGAGAACGTGTAAGACAAGAACCTCTTGATCAAGTTGACTTATTTGGTAATACAGTATCTTTTGAAAAATCTTTACAGGGTAATAAAAAACACCCACCTAAAGTAAAGTTTAATGCTGGTAATGTTAATTGGGGAAGTTCTACTCAAGTTGTTGAAATAATGGCTAAATTAGGATTTCCTTTACCTAATAAATTAGATGAAATATCTACACCACGACTAAATAAAAAAGGTAAAGTAACTAATGATAGTTATACAACAGGTAAAGATGCACTTAATTTATATGTAACTGCAAGTCCTGATATACCACATCGTGAATTTATTGACTTGTTAATTACATACAACTCTACTAAAACTAGAATGAATACATTTGGTAAAGTTTTTCTTGATAATAAGAACCCTGTTAGTAAAAAGTTTCATACAATATATCGTCAAGCAAATGCTGCAAATAGTAGATTTCAAAGTGGTGGAGGTTTATCACAACCCGATAAATTTAATAGTCAAAATATACCTAGAGATTCTGAGTATCGTACTTGTATATATGGTAGAAAAGGTTATAAAGTAGTTACTGCTGATTTATCAGGAGCAGAAGTAACTATTATGGGAGATAAAGCTAAAGATAAACGATTGTTAGCTTTAACTAATAAAGATATTCATAGTCACATGGCAACACAAGGTTGGAAAAATATATTTCTATATCGTGCTGGAAAGTCTATGAATTTGTGGAGAACAGTTGAAACGTATAGAGTAAAACGTAAAGACCCAGAAACACTTTATAAAATTGAAAATTCAACTAATGCAAATGCTTTAGAATTTATTAGAAAGTATTTTACTTACAATGTTAGCAAAACTGAAAACAGTAGTAAACGTCAATCTGGTAAAAATTTAACATTTGGTAGTGTATACGGCTGTAAAAGAACTAAAGCCGCTAAAACTATAAATGTAAATGAAGATGAAGGTCAAATTTATATTGACAGTATTAGAAATGAAATTTTTCCCACTTTTAAGTATGTTGAAAATAATGTAAGATTAGCTCTTAAACAAGGGTTTCTTGTAATTAACGAACGTACTAATTCTCGTGTATGGTTTATTGATGTAATTTACGCTTTACAAAATAATGCACAATTAGATTGGAAAGCTAAAAAAGATATTGATGGAGCTGCACGTAATATTCCTATTTCTGGTACACAAGCTGACATGATTAAAGAAGTTATGGTAGTAATGGACAGAAAAATTGATGAAGAACATTGGGATGCTAATTTTATGATGCAAGTTCATGATGAACTTGTTTATGATATACATCCTTCTCAAGCTATTGAATTTGGCAAAATATTAGCTGATGTAATGGTATCTGTTCCAAATAAATATTTAAGTTTCACAAAAATGGGTGTTGATTATAGTATTAACGACACTTGGATAAAAGACTAATTATGGCTCATTCAAAATTAACACACTATGCGTATTCAGCATTTGAATACGATCAATATGAACTAGCAAAAATACTTAATGACTATAGAGATAATTCTAATGTAGCAGCTGCTGATATTATTACAAGTTCATTTAAACCTAACGCTGGTACTTTTGTAGGTGTTATAAAAATAACATATTATTACAAGTGAGTAATTTTCAATCTATATTTAATAAACGTGTTGATGGGGAGTATAAAAGGCTTAATAAAGCCCTCCCTTTCAGTACGTCTAATGACTTTTCTGCATCTTATTGGAAAGGTTGGACTGTAGCTATATTTAGATACGCTGAAGAATGTAATATGCCTGACGATGTATTTAAACGACAACTCTTGTTAATTGAAAATGAAATTACAAGTACACCTAAAGATAACCCTTTAAAGTTTTATTGGGGTGGTTATAAATCTGCATTTGCGTTTTCACGTAGATTGTATATTGAGTATGTTGAAGATTGTATTAAAAATGATACTTATGTTAAAACTGAATATATCCCTAGAAAGAGGAATCCTAATCCTGTTATTGGTGGCGATGATTGTCCTTATTAAAAAAGGCTGTAACGATAAAGGTAAACTTGATAACATGATTGCAAACAATCATATTTTAAGTGATACTTTAATTACGTACAAAAACAAACTTGGACAAGAAGTAGCTAAAACTGGTGTACTTGTTGTTGAAAATGCAAGTTTAGTAGATAATCTTGCTGAAGTAGATAGTAGTGTTATAGCATTAAAAACATTAGTTAAAAAAAATTCTAAACTATTTAAAAGTGGAGGAATAGCTTCTGTTATTGCAACTACTACATATTTACAAGGTAGTAATGATACAGTATATGTTGATAAATATGGTTCTTATCACGCTAATATAACACAATTTAGTAAATGGGTTACTGGTCGTCATATGCTTTCATTTGATAGTTCATATATAGATATAACTATAGAAAATGAGTTTACACTCGCCTTTGGATATGAACGTGAAAGTGGCTTAAAAAATATCTTTAAACCTAAAAAACCTATTGCATATCTTACTAATAAAAACCCTTATACTAATACTGAAAATTTTCGTATTGTTAATATTAAACAAAATGATAAATTGCTTGGATTAAATGTAGGCTTTGGTATTATGTATGGATTAACTCCACAACTTACTCCTAATCTTGTAGTAGGTTTATCTTTAACTAAATCATTAATTAAGTTATGACATTTTTTAAATACTATCTCAGAAATTTTAGTATAGCTACTATTTTTATAGTTGCTATTGCTATTGCGTGTTATTATACACGTGAAGAATTTACTACACCTGCTGTAGTTACATCAAGCATATTGTTAATATTCTGTATTTTACTTCCATTATTACTCCTTATAAAAGGGTATATAAGTTATTTAAAATATAAAAAAAATATAAAAAAACTGAACATAAATGACATCTGAAATAATAACTCTAATAATATGTACATTAGCGTATTTAGTGTATATTAATGGAACTGTATATTTTGAAGCATATGCGTTCCATTTAAAAAACCACGATAAAATACAACCATATAATCCACATTATTTTTTAATAAAACAAAGAATAGTGGTTATACTTGCACTTTCTTTTATAATGACTGGTCTATCTTTTTTTACACTTGCAAATATTGTAGGGTTAAGTATGATTTATCCGTATTTTCATGATGGTCAGTATTATAAACTTCGTAATAAACTACATAAAAAACACAATATTATCGAAGAAAAATATATGTTTAATGAAATAAAAGACATATATCCTGACAATGATATTGAAGAAGTGTTACCTAATGGTGACCCATACAAAGCTAAATTTTCTTATAATGCAAATCAGCGGTTTGATTTAGCTATAGTAGGTTTAGGAATACTAGTTTGTGTTGTTCTAGTAAAACTATTATTAGCATAATTGTGCTAATAGGTCAGATGGCGAAATTGGTAAATGAGCAATGCGTTTGTGTTGTGATACAATGTATCTTGTAGGTTCGAATCCTACTCTGACCACAAAAAATAATGTTATGAGAGACATAAAAACTTTTTATTTGATAGCAGCTACATTAAGTATGGATTCTGCTTGTTGTGTAGCTCATTCAAAATGTAATGATAATTTTAAAAGAATAAAATTAACCAAAAAACAAAAGACTGCAAAAATGGTTTAAAAAGTCATATAATACCTATAAAGTTTAATAGTGAACCTATAAAAAATATTATTGACGGAAAATCTAAACCACAGGAAAAATATTTAAAATAACTTAAATATGAATATTGACGCTAAAAAATCTGCTCGACAAGCTGAAGGTGCGCAAAAATGGCGTACTTCAAAAAAGCATGGAGCTATTAAAAATGGTAGTGGTGTTCTTAATTATGTTTATGGATTTGGTAAAACATATGGCACAATTAATTATATTATTAAACCTGTTTTACTTCAAGATTTACTTAATCAGAATGTAATAATTGTTGTTCCTTCTGATGCTATTAAAAAACAATGGCGTATAGAGATTTCTAAATTTATAACATACGAATGTAATATTCAAATATTTAGTGCTGATGAACTTATTAACGCTAAAGAAATTCATGTATGTACATTATTAGTTGTAGATGAATTACATTTATTTTATTCTGAAGAACGAGAAAAACTTATCAATAAAACTCTTATTAAATTCAAATATAATGTTGGTTTAACTGCCACTTATGAAGATAGTACGGGTAGACACAAAAAACATAATAAATTGTGGCATGTTATTGATAAAATAGATGAAGCTGAAGGTATTAAAGAAGGTTATATTTCTAAATTTATAGAATATAATATTAGTGTTGATTTTACGCAACTTGAAAAACTTGAATACGATCAACATACTGTAGCTATTGGTTTACATCTTCCTAAATTTAATAACAATCTTAAGTTTGTTATATTGTGTCTCACAGGTGGCGAAGATAAAAATGGCAATTTTCATAAAGCTATTCAATGGGCTACTTCATTAGCTGTAAGTAATGGTTGGAAAAGTTCACTTGATTTATCAATTGATAATAATATACAAATAAATAATTTATGGAATCCAAGTAAAATTATTGGATATGCTAAGTTGTTAATGGACGCTATTAGATTAAGAAAAGATATTGTTTATAATGCACATAATAAAATTAGCATTACTACAGATATTATTGAAAAATTTAAAGAGTTAAAAACTATTTGTTTTAGCCAATCTACTGCATTTGCAGACAAAGTTGCATTATCTATTAATGAACGTATGGGTTCTGATTATTGTGTAGTATATCACTCTAATGTCAGTTCTCGCCCTTTGAAAGGAGATGATGGACATTGGATTACTTACAAAAGTGGTAATAAAGAAGGTCAGATTAAACTGTTTGGTAAAACCACATTAAAAAATATTGCTATTGATGCAATTAAAAATGGAAAAGCAGGTGCTATATCTAGTTCTTCTGCGTTAGATGCAGGATTTAATGTAGAAAGTATTAGAATGTCTATTACTACTAGTGGTACTGCTAATGTTATTCAACAAAAACAACGTCGTGGACGTGTTGTTAGAATAGAAAAAGGGTACAATGACAATGTACTAATTATTAATGTTTATATAAAAGATAGCGTAGATGAAAACTGGTTAAGAAAACGACAACAAAAAAGCTCTACTATACCGTATTCAATACATAGTATCGAGCAAATACGAATTAAAAACACTAAAAAAATTAATCCATTTACTATACAATGATTATTTTATCTGAATATATTGATTTTTTAGTTCATCATAATTTAACTCAACGTCAATTTCTATTGTTACTTTGTATTAAAAATGCTGATCAAATTACTCTTAATAAGTATGCTAAATTATATGGAATTAATGATGGGGTAACGCCTATTATTGGTGAAATAGAACTTGATGAACTTATAGATAGAAAATATTTGGTACAAATGAACGATAACGGATTCTTACAAGATTACGTTGTTGGTAGCGCATTTGTAAGTGCATTTGCTAATGAAGAAATAGCTAATGAGTTTTTAGATGAATATCCTCTTTATGTTGTAATAAATAAGAGAAGAACATCACTTTCTTTATGGGATTTAAATGAATTTCGTAAAGTGTATTTAGAACGTATTAAGTATAGTCGCAAAGAGCATAATAAAATTATGCTTGATTTACAGTATGCAAAAGCGCACAATTTAATTAATTGCAAACTTGAAAAATTTGTTTGTAGTGAACAATGGAGAGTAATTCGTAAAGAACGTTTAAATGAAGATGCAATAACCACAATAACTCCAAGTAATGAAGCAACCTTTGAACTCTAATAATGATAAAGTTTATTTAGCTTTAAAAACTAGTGAACAAGCTGTTAATGAAGCCTTAGAACAAATTGAAGCAGAACGTAGTGGTATACAACGTGGTTTGTTTTCTAGATTTCCTTTACTAAATTTAGGTTTACTTAAATATTGGAGATTTGATACAGTTACCTTAATTGCTGCTATGTCAGGAGCTGGAAAATCTTATTTTTTGGGTATGTTAAAACAAGATTTTACTAACCCGAGAATAAATGGTAGATTTGATAGTAAAGTTATTATTTTACACGCTTGTTATGAAATGTCTGCTTCTAATGAGATAGTAAGGATTCTTGCTTCTGATGTAGAAGTTAGTTATGCGCACGTATTAACTGCTGAATATGACAAAGATACAAAAGGTTACAAAGGATTAAATGATGAAGAATATGTACGATTAAAAGATGAAGCTGAAAAGATGAAGAAGTTGCCAATATATTATATTGAAACTGCTGGAAGTCTTGAAGCTTTAGGTAATACTCTTGATTCTGTTATAGAAAAATTTCCAAAACATAAAGTTGTATTAATGATCGATCATACATTATTATCTAGAAAAACACGTGAAATGCGTGATGATTTAGCTCTTGTTGCTGCTACTGCACAATTTTGTATTGATAAGAAAAAAAAGTATAATAAGAATCTTATGATTATTATGCTTGGACAACTTAATGGAAATATTGAAAGAGATGAACGTATACAAACACCTGCTTTACATTTTCCAAAGAAAACTGATATTCATGCTCAAGCACAGTTGTATTGGGCTTGTGATAATGTTATGGTTTTACATAGACCTGAGTTATTAGGTATTAGACTTTATAGTAGTAAAAAATACCACACTGCAAAACTAGTTCATTTGTATTTACTTAAATCTAGGTTTGGTAATATTGGTAGTATTTATTTATATGAACAGTTACATAAAGGTGTATTTCAAAATATACCTAGTAATTTAATTAATGGTGAAAATCCACCACTTCAACAAAAATCGTTATTTGAACTAATGTCATAATTTTTTAATATTAATCATTGTGATTGTGAATAATTGTTGTATCTTTACCCTATGGAATGATACGGCAAAGAAGCATCAAGTTTTCTTCTCATTCATAATCATATATCAAATAGTATAGCGGAATGGATAACCCTAAGAATACTAAAACTTCTAAAGAGGTCGTTAAGAAAGAAACAGAAACAAATCCTGTTACTAATTTACTTTCTTTTCGATCTCTTGACGAAGCTATGGTGATGTGTGATAAATTAGCAAAGTCTAATTTTAATCCCCTAAAAAAAGCTGAAGATGTACTAGCTGCAATCCTTATGGGAAAGGAGCTTGGAATTGGTCAAATGATGGCATTAAACAATATTTATATAGTTGATGGTAAAGGTTCAATTGGCTATCATGTTGCAAATGCACTTATACTTAAAGCTGGTATACATTACGAAATTGAAAAAGATTCTTTACCTGTTTATGAATACTATGATGTTTTAAATAAAGGTGCAAAATACACTTTTGATGAACTTATAGAAATTAAAAATGTTACGGGTCAAGAATATCGTATAGTAGCTTTTGCAGGTTCTAAAGAACAACAATCTACACAGCTTAATAAATATATCAAAGAAACACCTGATAAAATTCTTATCATCAAACATAAAACTGATGATTTAGAATGTATAATTAACTTTACTCGTACATATAAAGACGGTAGAACACCTATGAAACTTAGACAAGTTTATAGATTGAGTGATTTACCTGTAACGTATATGGAAAAACGAGATAATTGGAAAGGTCATACTCGTGTAATGCTTACTAATAGAACTACTCTTGTTGGTAGTAGACGTATTGGTGGAGATATACTGCATGGTATGTTAGAAACTACTGAATTATTAGATTTTAAAGAAATACCGTATACAATTGATGATGAAGGTGCAGTTACTATTCAAGATAAAAATGGTAACCAAGTTCACAAAGTTGAAACAAGAATTGATATTGACAAATCTGACGTTGATAGGGAAGTTATAGTTGATGAAACTGAAACAGAAACTACTACAAAAGATTAACCCCCGCCTATTCTAGGCAATTATTTAATTATTTTTTATTAATCATTTAACACTTTTATTATTATGTTTAATCCTACTGGAACTCTAACCAATCAAAAGCCTGCTAAGGATAGCAAGCCTGTGATTACATTGACACCAACTAAAGGAATCATCCGTGTGAATACTCACGTGGCAAAATTAATGAACGTTACTGCTGAACAGTATCTTGCTGTTGAAGGTGGTACTGATGCAGAAGGTAAAGTTGTGTTTGCTTTGTATCTTGGTCATAAGTCTGATGAAGAGCAAGGTTTGTCACAAGTTGGTTCTAAACTAGCTTTTCCTTCTAGTCGTAACGCTGGAAATCTTCAAATGTCTTCTTCTAATGCTTGGATTTCTATGGGCGGTGTAGAGAAAGAAAAATCTTCTTTCGTCGTAAGTGACGAAACTGTTGAATTTGAAGGTGTAGTTTATTTTCCACTTATTCCCCGTTCTAAAGAAGAAGATCTTGCAGAAGATCTTGATGATCTTGAACAAGGTGTAACTGAAGAAGGTGGTGCTGAAGTTGATTACGAAGAAGAAGATTAAGTTTTTTTAAGTATTGTTTATTATCCATTTTTATTAGAAGTGGTAGTGTTAAAACTACCACTTCTTTTTCTCTAATTTTTTCTAATTGATATAAGATTATGTTTGGTATTACTAAAGAAACCAAAGCTAATAATAGAATACAATGGATGCCAAATCCTGATTCTCCTATTCAGCTTGGATACCTTAAAAAAGTAAGTATTGATGAAATAGAAGTTGATTCTGAAAAGAAGAAGGTTCTTAATTTTACTTTTGAAGATAAAGCAGGTGAAAGAGAACACGTTCATACTGAATGGGTTATTGATTACGATGATCAAAAACTTGAAAAGAAGTTAAAAGCGTGTCAACAACGTATTAAACATATGTATGTATGTTATACAGGTGATGTTAATGCTGCTCTTGCAACTAAAATTAAGTATGCGGAAATTGATGATTCAGCTTCAAAAGAAATAATTGATAAAACGCACACTACAAATTTTGTCAAGTTCTTTGAAGGTATTGTTAAGCATTTTAATGAAGATGGTGACAAAAAAGATGCTATTTTCACTGCTGATAGTAAATCAATCCCAGTATGGGTGTTACTTACTATTAATACATATAATGATAAACCAGGATTGCCGTATTCCCCTAATTTTTTAGAGGTGTATCGTGCAAATAAACCTCCTGTTATGCAAGTTGATAAACGTTATCATACACTTGTTCAAGAAGGTAAATCGAGTAAAAGTGGTGGCGGTAATGTTGCTACTGATAATAACATTGGAAGCGGTGGCGCACCAATGATTCCTGATTTACCTATGTAAATTAATATGTCAAATATATAAAAGGGTACAGAAATGTACCCTTTTTTTTACTCTTTTATTAACTATGAGTTTTGAAATACTACCCGATTTAACAAAAGAGTATGTACTAAAATTTGTATCACAAGAAGATATATTTGAACACTTTTCTGGTATTCCTGTAACTGTAGGAGAACGCATATGTTCTCCGTTTAGAGATGATCCTAATCCTACGTGTGAGTTTTATTATAATAGTCATGGTAAAATAAAATTTAGAGATTTTAATGGTGATTTTTGGGGTGATTGTTTTGATGCAGTTGTTAGAATGACACCTACTATAACAGACTTAAAAGGTAGAAACTTTAAACTTGTTTTAGAAGAAATTGCAAAAGCTTTTTCTTTACATAAATTTAAGTACAATTCTAATGTTATTCCAAGAACGTTTATAAATAAACGTAATCTTGACACTACGATTAAAGATGTAAATCAGATTCAAATAAAAATTCGTCATTGGGATGAATCTGATATGAAGTATTGGAGAAAAATTGGTAAAAATATTACTCCTGAAATACTTAAATACTTTAATATTTATCCTGTACAAACAGTATGGGTAAATGGTTTATTAAAGTATGGTTATAAACGTAACGATCCTGCGTACAGTTATTATACTGGTGAATATCCCGATGGTAATCCTAAATGGCGTGTTTATTTTCCTAAAAGGGATTTTACTAGATTTTATACTAATAATACTTCAGTGCAAGGACTTAAACAAGTTTTTCCTGCTAAGTTTGGATTAGTTACAAAATCACTTAAAGATATTGTCTGTGCTTTTTCTTTTGGTATTACTGCTATTGCACCTGCGGGAGAATCTATACCACTTTCTAAAAATAGTATTTTTACGCTTAAAAGTAATGCACATTATACAGCATCATTATATGATTATGATAATGCTGGAATCCGTGGTGCAATAAATTTAAAAAAACAACACGGAATAATTCCTATACTTTTTACTGATTCTATACATAATAGAAATAAAGGATATAAAGGTTGTAAAGACCTTTCTGATTATTGTGTTAAATATGGTGTAAACTATACAGAAACAATGATTAAAGAATATATAGAATCTTACGATGAAATAATTAATTTATATGACAGCTATGAACGAGAACTCTTTAGACCAAGTAACCACTATTACTTCAATAGGCAATAAACTTTTACCTATATACGGTGAAAAACAACCTAAAACATACGGTTATTATTTTACACCATTAACAGAAGATGAGTATAAAAAAATCATAAAAAATATAAATAAATATCTTAAATTACAAGGAGATGTTTATGTTGTTAACATTAAATATGATAACAAAGTTAATTGTATTAATATTAATGATATTCAACTTATCGGATTAATAAACAATGTTCGAGAATCTGACATTAAAAAATACTTTGGTGTAAGTTATGAAGATGCACAAAATGGTGTATTACGTAATAGTGGAATAACAAAACGTGAATACTATCAAAATTTTGCTAATGAACGAGCTGCTAATGGAGAAAATCCAAAAATGCAAGAAGTTGCTGAAAAAGATAATGTTTTAATGCAATCTATATATTATCCTAACAATGTTAAATTATTGAAAGAATTTTGTATAGATAATTATAATAAAGTACCGTCACATGGTATAATTTATCGTAAACACCATGATTAAAATAATTATACCTAACTACATCAGGCAAGTAAAACTTAGTGAAAAACAACGTGCTATTTATTATAAATATGATAAAGATACACATACGGTTTCTTGCTCTAAAAAAATACTTTTAAAGTATTTAAAATCATCAACTTTAAATCTTATTGACAATCGAAAACGTATTAATTTTGAATATTTTAATACAGGTTTAAGTATTGATAAAGTTGGTAAACATGATGTAGTGTTTGATATGGATGATAAACCTATTATTGCAAATACTACTAAAGTAGGTAAACCTCGATATGAAATTATTAGTGGTCAATCAATCTATTCATCTAATACACAGCAGTTTCAACGATTAAAGGTTATGGAAGCTATAAAGTATAGTTTCCTACCTTATATCAAAGATATAGCCGCGTTTGATGCTGAATTGTACCCTATTAGAGTCAAATTATATATTTATGACACTGTTAAAAATATGTTTGATAAAACTAAAGACCCTGATAAACCTGGTATTAGATGGGATTTAAATAATCGTGCATATCCTTATTCAAAGGCAATATTAGATATACTGACTACAGGAATGATAGGTAGTGATTGTGTTATACCTAATCCGCCTTTGATAGATGATGATAGACTTCATGTTACAGAAGATGGCGGTGCTATTTTTTGTCCTATTGATAATACTGAAGACAGAAAACTTGTATTTATATTATTTAAAGATACATATAAAAGTTTAATTGCTGCTACTGAAAGTATTGAAAAAGAACGAGAAATTTTAATTCGTAATAACAAACATTATCGTTATTTAATTAATGATATAAAAATTCATTTAAACATTGTAGATTATGACAACGACAGCGCACCATTCTAATATTGATCTTGAGTATCAAAAACTTATTAAACATATACTTGATAATGGCGAAAATGTTGAACCTGCTCGTATTGGATTAGCCGGAACTAGAAAAATATTTGGGTATCAATATAAAGTAGATTTATTAGATAATAATAATAATTTTATTTTACCTATGATTACTGTTAACGCTTTAAAATTTGCAGATTTAACTACTGAACTTGATTGGTTTATTAGTGGAGATACTAACATAAAGTTTTTAGTAGATAGAGGTTGTAATTTTTGGACTGATGATGCTTATGCTTATTATTGTAACAAATTTAAAAAGAACGATAAAACTCCTAAAGATTTTAATGTTTGGAAAGCAAGTATTGGATTAAAAACTGACATAATAGAAGATGTTAATAAAATCACTCACACTTATGGCGATTGTGGTTCACAATATGGTAAAATTTGGCGTGGTATAAAAAGTGGTGATATTGACCAACTTTATACTTTAATAGATAATATTAATAAGAATCCTACAAGTCGAAGACATTTACTTGTTTCTGATTTACCTAATGAACGTGAAAATCTTGCTTTATATTGGTGTCATTCATTATTTCAAGTAAATTGTACAGAAATTGATCCTGTAACTAGGTTAAAATTGTGGTCTAAAAAAATGAAACATAGTGAAACTTTTGCTGATTCTTATTTAAGTAACCATAGTATTGAACAAGTGTCTGCATATTGTGAATTATTAGGCGCACCTAAATATTATATTGATGGTCATTTATATCAACGTAGTGCTGATGTAATGCTTGGTGTTCCATATAATACTGCTAGTTATAGTTTACTTTTAAATTTTATAGCTAACATTACTAATATGATTCCTCGTCGTTTTATACACAGTTTTGGTGATGTACATATTTATAATGATCATATATTAAAAGCTAAAATAATACTTGACAGAAAACCCAAAATCCTGCCAAAATTAATAATAAAAAAAGATTTAAAAAATTACGATATTAAAGACAGTCTTACTTTAATTAAACAAGAAGGTTTAGTTAGTATATTTAAACTTATTAATTATAATCCCGAATTAAGAATAAATTTTAAACTTCATACACAAGCAAAAAAATGAGTCAAATTATATACAAATCTGGTACTATTTACGCTGTAAATAAAGCTGGAAAACCTAAAATGTATTTTAGTGAAGCTACTTTAAATGACGATTTTAGTGTAACTATGGTACGTTATAGTGGTCAAGTAGGTGGAAAAATGCGTACACAAACTTCTACTATTAGTAAAGGAAAAAACATTGGAAAAGCTAATGAAACATCTGCGACACAACAAGCTGTTCTTGAATTAAAATCGCACAATGCTAAAAAATATATAGAAGGATATAAAACAGCTTCTTATTATATTACCAGTTATAATCTTAAACATCCGAAACAAAATTTAGTAGATTCAGTATATGATACAAATATACCTGATAAACTTGTTGGTGAGATTATTGTGGAACTTGGAGTAATTATGAATACTGATCACAATAATAGGTTAAAACCTATGCTTGCAGAAAAATATAAAGGTAGTAAAAAAGATAAATTTCAATTTCCTGCTTTTGCTCAACCTAAATACAATGGTATGCGTTGTATAGCAAGTGTTAGAGGTGGTAAAGTTGAACTTAGAAGTAGAGAAGGTGAGTCTATTAATTTACCACATATTCAAGAACAGCTTAGATTGTGTGTTACATTTATACACATGGCTAAGATGTATAATCTTGAGTTAGATGGTGAACTATATGTACATGGTATGCCATTACAAGATATTATACATAATGTTAGAACAACTAATTTACAAACTGTAGAAGTAAAGTATATGGTATATGATATACTATCAGATGCTAAATTTCTTTCTAGAATAAATTGGTTAACAAATGCTTTTCATGCGCAAGATTTAGCTAATAACAATTTTAATATAGTAGTTTCTGAAACTGTTAATATTAAAGATGAAAAAGAGGCTTTAGAGTATTTTAGATTGTGTCGTCAAGAAGATTATGAAGGGGCTATGCTTAGAAATAGAAACAGTTTATATGAATTTGGTTTTAGAAGTAATGATCTTTTAAAACTTAAAGAAACTCTTTCTGCTGAATTTCCAATTGTGGGTGCAAGTTTAAAACATGGTTCAGATGATTCTGATTTTGTTTGGGAGTGTAAAACAAGTAGAGGTCTAGTGTTTCAGGTTAAACCTCATGGCACTGTTGAACAACGTGAAGAATATTATTCTAAACGTAATACATATATTGGTAAATTGTTACAACTAAGTTTTTACGAATATACTAAAGACAAAATACCTTTTCATATAACAGAAGTTACTGTAAGAGATTACGAATAATCATTAAAATGTATCTATTTTATATTGTGTAAAATAGGTACATTTTTTAATACTTATTAAGGCACACCCAACAAACAACTAAGAAAATGAACAGACAAGAGAAGTTGGATTTTTTAAATAAAACAGCAAAGCCTAGCCAATGGATTGAAGGTGCAAAGTATAGGCAAAAAAATTGCTGGTGGATAAAACCCAAGCAAAGAATACAT
>Ga0208768_1000075_pt1 | contig 77031 bp, 96 predicted proteins | sample AntAceMetag02UK1_FD_184760 | JGI IMG/M metagenome (GOLD analysis project Ga0208768, IMG submission 184760) | Saline lake microbial communities from Ace Lake, Antarctica - Antarctic Ace Lake Metagenome 02UK1 (SPAdes) (version 2) | ecosystem: Environmental > Aquatic > Non-marine Saline and...
ACAGCTTAAACTCGATCCACCGAACCGCGTTGGGCCTCCATGAAGAAGATGCACCTAAAAGCTTTCCGCTGAACTGCAGAGTTCGAGAGCCATCCTTGACTTCATACACTATGCTATTTCCTCTTCGGCCTCTTCGTCTTTATAGTACACAGACTCCCACCAACGAAGAGTTTCTTCTTTGGCCCACTCTATTTCGCCCCAACCGCCATTTAAATGCCAACCATCAGTAGGAACACTGTCGTCGAGACGAATAGGGGTGATAAGTTGAGAGACATCCTTAATATAAAGAACAAGATTGTCAAGGTGAACGTAGACCTGCTCTGTCGTTAAAAACTCCCGCTCTTGGGTGTTAGCAAAGTCCAAAATAATCCGTTGCTCCACGCCATCAGAGTCAACAACAGACTTCACCCAGCGGGGTCTAAAAGCAGAAACACTTTCGTTTACTGCTTCAGGAGTATCGTATTCAAATAAATAGTTCATTTTTTGTCCTTAAGTATTAAAACTTCTTCTCTGAGCAAGTTTATCTCATCCTGCTGTACTTTTACTAGCTCAAGTACCAGCATGGACATAAGACCGTAGTCTAAACTTGCTGGTCGCCCCTCTGCGTCGTAGCCTACTGGCTCAGGGAACCCCAAATCGATAAGTTCTTCTGCAATGTAGCCATGCATCCACTCTTTATTTAAAGATTCGTGAGAGGCTCTTTCTGACCTTTTGTACTTGTACTTTTTTGGTTCTAAGTCTAATAAGTTTTTAATATTACTAGGTGTGTGCGTCTCAATATTTTTCTTCACACGCCTTGTCGACGGTGCACTTGTTCTCGTACTATAATTAACAATATTTGTCAGCCCCCTGCCCGCATAGTCTCTAGTGTAAAAGCTGTTGGTGTAGCCGTGCGTGTGGTTGCCTCGTGCCACCTGTGTGCTCCCGCCACCAAAGTTAACCCCGACGGTATAGCCGCTTTTAGTTATACCCGCGCCAGCAGAAAGACCGACGCTTACAATAAGTCTTTTCGTATCATTGCTAATTTTAGCACTAGTAACCTGGTTATTGCCAATCTTATCCTCCGTAACAGACCCGTTTGCAATTTGGGCCCTGCCAACCTGCCCAGAACCAATCTTTGAGCTGGTAACAGACCCATTACCGAGCTGCCCCGAGCCCACAGCGCTCCCCGCAATTTGCCCCGAGCCCACGGCATTGTCAGCAATTTGAGCTGTACCCACGGCGCGGCTATCAATTTGATCTCTTCCTACTGAATTATTTTGTAGCTTACTTCTTCCTACCGCTCCGTTTCTAATTTTTTCTTCTGTAACAGCATTGCTTGTTATTTTAGAATCATTAACAGAAGAGTTAGCCAATTTTGCAGTAGTAATTGCTGAGTTGTTGACTTTGCTTGTAGTAATGGCGTCAATTTGAATTTTATCGCCGCTCACAGAGTCCTCTGCTAGCTTTCCATTGCTGACAGAGCCATCTACAATTTGACCCTCCCCTACCGAGTTGGTGCCCATGTTTGACAGTTTTACAGCATCTGCTGCGATCTGGTCATTTGTCACAGCAGCCAGCTCAATCTGATCTGAGTTAATTGCCCGAGGCCGGACGTTTGTTCTCGCCACCACCTGTGTAGCTAGCCGGGAGGGTGGGGTGGAGGCTTGAAGGTACCTAACTCGTCTCTGCAGGTCAGACACAGCTCCTGTCATAGTTTTACTGGCCGCGCGTCTTCTAGTTGCCACGTTGATCAACCTTCCAATCTGTCACTAGCGTTAGTGTGACCTCTTCGGGGAACTTTGCAGTATCGGGCACAGCAACCGAGTAGGAATCAATTTTTCTAATAAGAATATCCGACCTAGGCTCTTGGTCATTTGCTAGGCGCTGACGGACAAACTCGTCGTCGACAATCAAAGAACACCAGTCCCCAGGAAAATAAGAACCCACTAAAGGATCAAGAGATCCATTGACAGTCACTGTGTATGTTCCTACCGGTGGGCGTGACTCGTAGAGATAGTCTTGAGCGTACTGATGGAGGCTTAATTCGTCCGCAACCTCGTCTAATTTTTCGCTAAGATCGAGTAGGGGCCAGCTTCTTCCAAATTTATTATCTAAAAGCTCTTGGTCAGAAGCACCCGCGTATGGCTGACTTGCCTCATCTCCTAGGTCTTCAATACTCCCGACCACAAAAAATCTAGTAGCAGCGTCTTCGGCATCTTCTTCGATTTCAAAAGTAGAGATATTGCCTGGGTACTCAAAAACAACCTTGTCGGCCCCAAAAGCAGTGACAGGGTAAACATCCCCGGGTGGGGGAGGCTCTGCCAGGTCAATAGGGAACACTTTAAAAGTTCTAGAAAAACTGGCGGTGTCAAAGTCATAGTCGCAGTCAATGCGGTACTCAAAACCGCCGTCGGTGGTGTTCGAATACTCCTCAAGAATTTCACCAGCAGTTCGTTGCTCAAAACCTCGGTACACTTGCTTGTCCTGGTAAAACCCACTCTTGGCGTTGTTTTCAAAGTTTATTCCAATATCACCATTAGACGTAAAGCTTCCAAAATCCCCATAAACTACTTTAGAACCAAATGTCGCTAGACCTCCTGCAACGGGCTCCTCCAGAACATTAAGAATACCGCCACTGCTAAAGGTAAAACTGGTGGTAGTGGGTGTAGATATGACAATAAATCTTCCATTAAATGTGGTATCAATAAGGCCAGTGAAGAAGGCATCCACGCCCTCGACAATAACTGTATCCCCCGGCTGGGCATTGTGCGGACGGTCAACGGTAAGAGTGGCGAGGTTGTCCGTAAGCTGCTTACTGACAACATTTAAATTTCTCAGTCCGGGTAGCGTTGTGCGGGGGATGTCACCTCCCTGCAGTTCAAAAGTCACACTCTGCGCATCAGGTATCTGTGTTGCAATATGAATACCGTCCAGCTCTGGATCCACCTCAATAAGCTCTATCTCTTGACCCGGAATAATTTCGTGATCGTTGGCGGTCCTAATAGTTACTCGGCCCGCAGAGCGCTCTTTGGCGATAACAGATTCTTGGAACTCTCTAGCTGGCTTGATTATTTCACTAGCAAAATTAACCCCGCCTAGGTCATTTGAAACTTGGAACACAATATTACGTGCAAAATCATAGGTATCCACAAGGCTGCGACATGCCCCACTGGTACTAAAGCCAGCGCCGTTTGCCGATGTCGTGGAAAATTGAAAGCTGTTGGCAGACGGGACTTGAAGTATCTCTTGGACCCCATCTACCAAAGGACTGGTGAATGTTATTCGAATCTGATCCCCCACACGGAACCCATGCGCAATTTCAGTGGTGACAGTGCCGACTCCTCCAGAAACTTCATACGAAGATACCCCAACAAAATCAGACCCATACTGTATTGTTTGCCAGATATTTCGATGGTAGAAGTAGCTAAGAAATTCTCCTCCGGACACAGAGAGCTCTTTTTCAGAAACGCTGTAGCTCCTTGACCAGATAATTCCCCCCCACACGCAGACACTGTCGCGAAGAACGTATACCCCTGTGCGCCCGGGCATGGTGGCTTCGTATAAATCTAGTCCTTTGGTTGCCTCAATAAATGGGATTGTCCCACTAAAGCTGCCTGCTCTCCGGTTGGCCCGTTCAAAGGACACTCCGTTGAAGGGAACTTCACTAATGACTTCGTTACTCAGGAGGTCTGTGAGAAAGTATCGATAAATAGGGTTACTCACTAGGACAACCACCCAGACCTGTAAAAAATTTTAAGGGTGGCTGTCCCCTCCGGGTTTCCTGTGTCTTCAAACTCAATAATATTTTCTCCTGGCGCAAGCTGGATAAAATCAGCCAGCACGTCTACCCTCCCCCGCGCACCGCTAATTTCTCCATTGAAAGCAACTTCTTTATTTTTTGTGTCAATTTCTAGGATATCGGCATCTACGATGGCAGAGGCGCTTGACAGGCCGGGTGTGAATTTAACATTATTTTCTTTAATAGCGTTTCCGGCAGCCTGACGACGAGTTATCGCATCTGACACGGTAGAGACTCCAGTGGTCGATGTGAAAGGCAAGCTACCGGAAGCTCTTACAAGCCCCGCCGGGGAGACGACTGCACTAGTTATGCTCCCGGGCAGCTCTACATAGCCATAGTCAAGCCCGACAAACCCATCCGAGTCTTCTTCGGGTATTTCCTCTAGACCAGCTTCTTGCGTAAATCTGATTTGTTTAACGCTTGGAGTGGCTGTAATGGTGTGCAGCCCATCAAAATTAAACCCAACCCCAAAGACTCTAATTTTATCTCCGGTTGTCAGCCCATGGTTAAGCTCCGTAGTCAAAGTAGCTGTGGTCGCGGAGCGTTTACGCTGTGTGACAATCAGCGGCGTAAAAGCCTCTATGTTGGCTCCGACACTTTCAAATTCAAAGGTATTAAGAAAAGGGATATCACTCACTGTATATGTACCGTTAAACGCAGGATACCCGGTAATGGTCACTTGCTCACCAAAAATCACACCGTGGATGTTGTCTGTTGTGACGGTAACTAAATTTCCAATTCGAGCAATGGTATCTATTTTGCGACTAAAAGCCCTAACTCGACCATCGACTACAGAGGTTGACACGAGATCCCCCCCGGTGCTGCTAAATGTAAAAGTAGTTATGCTGGGCAGATTGATGATAGTGTAGGTCCCGTTGTACGTCTCATCTACACCTTCAATTTTAATTTTCTCCCCCTCGGCAAACCCATGAGGAGTAGAGGTAGTGAGGGTGGCTTGGTTGGCTCCACGAGCCGTGATAGTGACTTCCCTCTGTGTGGACCGGGCTCGGCGGTAGCTAAAAGTATTCGAGGTCACTCCGCTAAGGAAGTATCCTCCGTTAAGTGAAAGATCTACGTCAGTAACATTGATTGGTTCATCTACAACAAACCCATGAGGACTGCTTGTGGTTAGGGTGACTGTGTCGCCAGACATTGCTTTATTGGTGACAGCTCGGGAGTTGGTGCGGGTAATGGCACAGGTAAAAGAATTCTCAGTGGGTGTGGAGAGAATTTCATACTCTCCGTCATAGTTAATTCCGGTGCCAGAAATAGTGACATCTTCGCCCACAATAAATTCATGTGGATCACTAGTAGATATTGTTGCAATATTGGAAGCCAAAGAGGTAGAAACAATGTTTTTTGTTGGAGTTCTTTTACGTGCGTACTTAATCAGTCTGCTGCTTGGAGTGGCTGTTATTGTGTAAGTGCCGTCGAACGTAGCGTCTACTCCTCGGACAACTACGGAATCCCCTACGGAGTAACCATGGGCAACAGTGGTTTCTAGCTGAGCCTCATCGCTCTGAAGGGTTTTAAAAGTTACGGGAGCAATCGATGCGGCAACAGTGTTGTAAGTAGAAGTTGTACTAGTGGGGGTAGATGTGATGACCTGCTCGCCGTCAAACTCAGCGCCAACGTTGCTGATGAGGACCGTGTCCCCCACCCTAAAGGAGTGTTCGCTTGTTGTTGTTAGCGTAGCGGTGTCGATAAGAGTGTCTACGTTAAATGTCAGTTCTTTATTTACCACGGACCTGGCGCTTATGCCCCGGAGCGGCTGGGTGATAATAACTAGCCCTTCGGTAGTTTGGTTAAAAATCGTGCCAGGAGCCGCGTATGGACCCACAATCTCTAAGAAGCAAGGAACCGAGTAATTGCCCACATTAGTTAGTGTCCTGGCCCCTGTTGCCCCTGTAGCAGAGTTTTTTACTGGAATTTCAAATACTTCGTAGCCATCAGGATCTTCGTCGTTCCACAAGTACTTGATGGGGTCGGAAGCCCGAAGGGGAATTGTAAACTCTGTCCTACCACGCGCATTGACTACTTGGGTCTCAATCTGGTCTACCATGTACACGTAAGACGCACGTATTGGGCTAGACCCCGTTTTTAACCACGCCCCTTGATAGACCAAGTTACATGCTTCAATCAGCTTGTCTCGGGCTGCTTCTACTTTCGAGGGGTCTGTTACAAGAAAAGATCCTTCAATCTCGATAGATCGAGACATGTACCGTCCAGGCACGTCGTAGCCACCGTCTCCAGCGCTTCTGTCAATTTCTGGGACGTCTGCCGAAGGCGATTGCCACCAGCCATTAATCTCTGAAATTACCCAGACGACGCCGTCCTCATCGATGGTGTTAAAAATAAAATCTCCCAGAACAATGTTTCCCTCAAGCTTAAGCTTTTTAATCTCATCAGGGAAAAGCTCGGAGAGGCCGGTATTAACGTAATAGTTTTCCTCGGCTTGGGTAAAAGTATTAGACATTAAAGACTCCCTCTACGCATTTGAGACGCCATCTCCCTGGAGATTTTTCTGGCCAACTCGGTTTCGTTCATTCCTGGTGCTGGGTAGACATTGATGGCTGGCCCATTACCCGCAAGCATAGCAATCATTGCTCTGTCCCGTTTGGAGAGCCCGCTGGAGTCTAGCGGCTCTACACGCTCTGCCTGGCCCGCCTCACCAATAAGTGCCATTGTTCCACCCGCTGATGGGTTAACAATGCCACCCTGCGCCAACAACTGCAGAGGAGGTATACGATTTATTCTTAGGAACTCAGCACTTTTTCCGGCCATGTTTCCAAAAATAGGCCAATCTGGGAGTTTAATTTTAGAGACAAACCCATTCCAGCCATCAATAATTCCGTTAATTACAGAAATAAAGAAGTTTCCAATTCCTATACCTAAGTTCAAGAAAATTTTCCTAAAGTTGCCAATAGCTGAATTAAAATATTCTCCGGCTTTTTCGGTGTCTCCAGTGATTAGTGCCCAGACACCCATAAAAACATCTTGAATACCCTGAAAAAGGTTCCCTATAGCAACAAAAATACTTCCAACAAACTGAAGAGCTCCGCCGACAATGCCGATAATAAATCCGATAGCCGTAGCCACCCCACTCAAAGCTATGCCTATAACATCACCAAGGAACCCGAAGACCTGCGCAATTGCCTCTCCTCCCTTGGTGCCCTCTCCAAAAACAGTTTTTAAGTCTGACATTACCCCGCTAAAAGCTTCTCCGATAGCGCTGAAAAGGCCGGCAATTGCAGTCCTAAAAGTTTCGCTATTTTGCCACATCAGCATAATAGCTGTGATGACAATTCCTACTATTCCTAGGAGTCTCAACATTCCTACGGCTGGCCCCGTCGTAAGTCCGGCAAACCCTGTTTTAAACCCGGTGGCAAATTTTCCAACAATTCCACCAGCGCCTTGGAATATTCTAGTAACAAACAATCCAAATCCGGAAAAAACATTAAATAAGCCTCTAATAACCGAACCAATTGCGCCAAGGGCCAGGACGTATGCAAGAATAGGAGCAATAGCCTTCAAAAAATCTTCATTTTCATTTAAAAATTCGGTTACCCAGTCAAGTGCTTCTGCAAGAGTGTCAATAAACACCGTAAAAGACTCATTTTGAAGCAAAGCAGAGAAGTTTGCAAAAAAACTTTCAATAAATGAACCAATAGAAGCAAGAGGCCCGTTTTCTGCGCCAAATTCTTTCGAAAATCCTTTTAGCCCGTCGGTGCTGCTGTTCAATGAGGCCAGGAATTGCTTTGTCCCCGGCTGCGCACCCAGAGTGAGAAGTCCTGTAATAATATTTCCAATAATTTCAAGGACTACAATAGCGTTTTCTGTTACGTCAATGAAGAATTGTTTCAGATCGCCGCTAGCTGCCTGTTCCTCGAGGTTTGCAATACCTTCGGTGGTTATTTTTTCCAGCCACCCGAGGAGTATATCAGCGGCTCCACCAGCTTCGTTAATCTCCCCACCGAGAATCTTAAATATTGTCCGAATACCACCGAATATACCGCCAAGCCGAGCTGCTTTTTCTGCCGACTGCTCTAAACGTTCCCGCACACCGTCAAAGTCACCCTGCAGGTTTTTTAACCACCCTGAGCTGCTCAGGAGAGCCCACTCTCCAAAAGCATCAATTACGGGCTCTGCAGCGTCTAAAAGGAGCAAAAGTCCGTCCACTAGGTTGAGGAAGGTTTGTCCTAATTTTTCAACAAGACGATCATTGGTTTTAAAAATACGCCCGGTCCTGCCAAAGTTCTCGGCGCCCAGGAAAAGATCCACGAACCCCGACGCAAGTCGGCCAACAATTCCAGACGTACTTGCAAAAAGGTCCCCTAGAGCGGGCAAGCGATCTAAAAGAAGGAACAAAGATCGGTTAAATTCTTGGAAAAACGGTTCTTGAACTGTCTTTTTAAAGTCGTTAAACTCTTTTTTATTGTCTCTAACGGTTAAAACAAATCTTTGGGCCGCAGGAGAAAGTTTGGCTAGTGCCTCAGCGAACCTATCTATACCACCACCCGCTGCATCCTTTGCGGCTTTTTCGGCCTCCTCGAGGGCTTCTCGAGCTCGGGCAATGCGGGCGTCTAGCTCTTGCTCGACTCGTCCCCCCGCTTGGGCGTCGGCAGCCGCCTGAGCAGCAGCCGCCTGAGCCCTTGAGGCATCCCTAACGGCTCTAGCGGCCTCGATTGCGGCATCTGTTTCGGCCTGTTGAGCATTAGAAAGCCGCTCTTTTGCGTTAATAACAAGATCAGAGCCCTCGACTCCGGCTCTTGTAGCTGCGTTCTCTTCCTTTTTAAGGTCAGCATTGCGGTCAATAGCTTTACGAAGGTTTAAGTCGGCTTGAGCAAAGGCAAGCTCGGCTTCTTGACGGGCCCTCGAGTTGGGGGGGAGGTCCTGGACCCTTTGTAGGCTTTCTCGAGCCTTTTCAAATTCAATTCTTGCTCTCTTTTCAGAGATAGCACCACCCTCGACCTCAAAACGCAGCTGTTGCAGCCGTTCTTTGGCCTCTTCTCGGGCGTCGTTGAGGTCCTCCAGAGCGTTTAGTGTGTCCTTCTGGGCCTGAAAATAGCCTCTTTCAGCTCGCTCCGCATTGAGCACGGCATCTGCAGCCGAATCGGCGGCTTCTGCCGCCCTTTGACGCGCTTGTTCCAGCTCTTCTGGTTTTTCTTTTTCAATTATGTTACGAAGTGCAATCCTAGCGTCACGCAGTCTTTTTAGGGCGGCTTCCTCTGCCGCTGTGTTGCCTCCACCGCTTTGCGCGTTAATGGCCTCACTTACGCCTTTAAGAGCGATTACCGCTGCAAGTCCCGCCTGCCCTAGAGCCCCCAAGGCGGCTACAAGGACAATTCCAACAGATCTGGCAGCGTTGCCTGCAAGGCCTACAAGGGCTACTAGTCCACCTCCCAAGGCTCCGATAGCTCCACCCACCCCCACAATGGCGGGAAAAGCCAGGGTGAATACTCGGTTAAGATTTCTAAATGCAATCCGAGCACGTTCGGCTCTATCCGCAAAATCTCTCGGAATAAACCGATCTATACCACTCCGCCCATCACCAGCTCCTCGGGAAAACCCTCGCCCAAAAGCTTTAGAAGTTTTTTCGCCTTCTTTTTCTGCAGTAGGTGCGGCGCTCTTAAAGCCTTCTTCTACTTGTCTTTTAAAGTCTTTAGTTACAGCCCGAACAATGATTTCAGCTGAGCCGAGTACTGCCATGGTTTACCTGTCGCTATTTCAAAGGGGAGTCTAGTTTTTCGCCAAAAGGAACTACACTATCTGGGTCAAATTGAGTTGGCGGAATGTAGGGCTTTCTTTCTGAGCCAGGAGGAGTACTATTTGCCGGAGTAGGACCACTGCTAGCCGTACTCATATTATACTTTGTATCTGAGCTGGTGAATACGGATTTGTACGGTCTTCCGTAGAGCAGTGGGTACATGGTTTCTCGTATTTTAGAAACAGCTTCTGACTCTTCAGCTGAAGAAACTCTTAAGTCTTCCTCAAAAAGGTAGTGAATTACATCAAGCATGTCTGAAGCGTCCAGCTCTAGTAGCATAATCCCGGAAAGTATAACTTTTCCGTTCACATAAGGCCAGTTATCAGCCGCCCAGTCTAGGAGCCCGAAGACTCCTGAGTAGGGCGGGCGCTGTACTGTTCTACCAACCAACCTGTAATTTCGCCGAGGTCTTCGACGGGAACAATTTTATCTGGATCATGGATAAGAGCGTCAAATCTTTCATAGCTTTCTGGTTCTAGAACAGCTTTAAAAAACTTTTCGATGACGTCGTTTGCGTTAGACGCGCGGTTGTCATCAAAACTTCCTGCAACTTCAAGGAGAACTTTTCCTTGAATTGCTCTGAAGCAATTAAATTCTTCTCCGTACAGTTTAAATTTAATTTCGTCAAACTCTTCAGTTTTTGTAGACCCAAAGTCTTTAAATTTTGTTGCCATTGTCTATTTTTCCTTTTATTCTGTGTCGTTGGAGATTCTAGTTTATCACCTTACGCATGGAGTCAGTGAGGTAACGATTCGGCCGTGTCCCCGGGTGCAGAACTATTTTGGTAAAAACAAGAGTACCTTTAACATAAAATCTTAAAACTCTTCTTTTTCGAGGAACAATGACTCGAGGACGGGTGCCCTGGTGGTGCATGAGAGCATAAGGAAGGTAAGAGCCTACTTGGACATACTGCCCTCCAAGATTGCGCCCCCTTTTTGTAGCGTGAATAGAGGCCCGTAACGCGCCGGTTTTTTTACCCGCCTGAGCCTTAGCCAGGGAAACTATTTCCCTCCCCTGCGCGGACAAGTGTCTCCCGACTAAGCCACCCTCAGAGTTTAGAACTCTCTCCACGCTTGTCTCTCTCCATCTAATATCATTCAACATTATGGGACAGCCATTGTAAGAGTCAAAACTGTAGTATGAAAACCGCCCTGAGGTGGTTCGTAGTCTAAAGTTGCAATTACCCCCAGGCCAAAACCCCCGGGGCTGGCCCAGGCATCAAGCTCATTAATACTCTCCATAAGAACCCAAGAGTCATATGCAGCAACCCTGTTGGCCGCCGTCATTGCTTCCGGGGTTGGAGGATTCCCGTTTGGCTGAGCAATGGGTACTTCCCTGGAAATAGAGATATTTAAAGTAGCTGTCCTCGGGTCATTGCAACGACGGGGCTCCGAGACCTCGTCTCCTGGCGCTCCTAGATAAATCTGAGCTAGAGAAACAACTGCTTGCTCACAGTCAACTACAGGGGATCCAAAGGTGTAGTACCGTCTTGTCGGTAGAGGCATACTAAAACTTTCATAGACGGCTTCTAGACGAGTAAGAACTTCGTTCATAAAAGTGTCAATATTTTTTGCATCATCTGATACATCAGTGACGTTGACTGGCATAGGTGTCCTTAGGGTATTAAAATAGGCCTAGCTCGATCACCCAGTTGATAGATTACATTAGAGGTTAGCAAATTAATAACCTCATCTACCTCAGGGTTTCCTAGGCTTGGTCTGCTGGCATAGAGGTCCAGAGTTCCCGGATCTCTTGGGCCAAGTATAGCAAGAAGTTCGGAGTAACTGGCACTAAGTCGAATAGTTCCCTCAATTGGGTCGAGGGTAGCAGAGCTACTCAAAGTTTCGTTAATTGTGTTTTTGTTGTTTGAAACCACAGCGTACGTTGTCCACGAGCTGTCGTCAGTGAGGAAGTCTCCTCCGAACTCGTTAAGGTAGTAAATGTTGCTTCCGCCCTCTGCGTTGAAATAAAGGTCATACGCACTAAGCTCAAAAGCGGGAGACTCCCCGGTTATTCTACGAGCCCTCGGGACATCAGGAGAAAACACTCTAGAACGAGCCCTGGCCTTATCAGGATTAGCGGTCTTAAGAAAAAGGTCTACAGCGTAGACGCCCGTTTTAAGCTCATCAATAAAGGATTGGTTGTCTAGGATGGTGTAGCTAACACCCTGCCGTGAGGCAGTAGAAACTCTTTGAGGAAGCGCACATGTGTCGTCACCCTCATAAAGTTTAACCAACTCGGTCGCCAGAAGTCTTGCCGCTGTCTTACCCGCCTGCGGGGGAGGTGACCCGTAAGTGTAGGTGACCTCTACGTTTGAAGGGCTCCACTTGGCATTAGGAGTCCCATAAATAGTGGAGTGGTCTGAAAGATAGTAGGTGCTGGAATCAATTATCTCCCCTTTTTGATCCCTAAGATTGTGTATCTTAACAACCTTACGGCCTCTCAGCCTAAGTCTTGAATAAGAAGATGTCCCGTCGCCATTAAAGTCGTGGTGAGAGTTTCGGTCGACAGAACCAACAGGAATATTCTCGACTTGACCCCCGATAAGAATAGGATAAAAATTAAATCTCGAGCCTCCGGACCTAAGATACGGGTCATAGGCTGAGACATATCTTTCGGTTACAGTGGTAACTCCGGAAAACTTTCTTCCGGACATTCCCCACAAGAGATACGAAGCATTTTTAACTGCTTCATAAGCATAGTCTGAATTAGCGTATTGTCCTAGCTCTTCGACATCTACCCAGAGGTTGCTCATTTTGTCTCCTTATTAGTAAAGCGGGCAGCCGACGGGACTCCCATCGCTAACTGCCCGCTCTGACTAATCTCTTAAGGGGTGGGGTCCTCGCTCGATGCGATAATGAAGTCGATCGGGAGGTCTGGGTTGAAGTCCTCACCACCAGGTACGTTGTACTCTGAAGTAGAGCCCTGGCTGGCAAAGTCAGTTACTGCGAGGTAGCCACGATTGCGGACAACCTCACCAGCGGGAGATACCGGGGTGCTTGCAACATCTGAAGCACCTGTCAGCAAAACCCTAAAGGTTGTGGTAGTCGGAGCTGCCGTAATAAGGTGGGTACCATTGAAGCTAGAATCAACGCCAGCAATGGTTACTGACTGCCCAACCTCAAAGCCGTGGGCGGTACCAGTTGTGATGGTCCCAACCTCAGAGGTGATGGACTTGTTCGTAGCTGTGTTTGCGCTAAGACCAAACCAACGGTAGAAGCCCTTAAGGCCTTCAGGTGCCCATGTGCCACGTGCGTAGCTGTAGGGACGCTCTGTGGCGATGGGGAACTCCCAGCGGTCGTCAAGACCTGTCGAGAAGAGCGCATTACCCAGTCCGTGTCCTTCAAAAGTGTTAGCGAGAAGGCCGTTCTCGATAACGCGGTCACCACTCTGACGCAACTTGGCGTAGGGGAAAACCCAGTAGAAGTAGGGAAGAGCAGCGTCACGCTTGCCGTCTTTAATAGCAAAGGACCAAACCTCGATGGAAACACCGTTTCCAGCGGGGTCGTCGCCCACACCAGGTGCGGCCCAACCAATGCTCTTGTTGTCAGGTGAAGCAAAGCTTCCGTAGTTCTTGCGAAGAAGCAATCCACCGGACATCAACGCTGTAAGCTCGGGGTCGGGCTCACAGATCGCAATTTCCATGGTGATTCGCTTGAGGGTGTCAGGTGCTTTGTACGAAACACAAATTGTGCCGTCAGCAGCCTTCTCGGTGATTTCGTCGCCTTCTTCGTATTCGGGTGTAAATGATGCTCGGAGAAACGCCGAAGTGGCGTAGGAATCTCCGGGTCCATTAAGCAGATTGCCTGCGGCGTCCAGTCGAGTGACTCGGATCGCCACACCTTGGACGCTGGCCGCGTAGTCCTGTGTAGCCATACCAGTGTGCTCCTATTTCTTTCTTGTTTGTGGGTTAATCGCTGGGAAGTGTCACTCGCATTGCAAAATGCATTGCTGGGTCAGAGAGCACCGCCGCTGGGCGATACGCTTTGATTCTCATATTATTAATTGTAACATCGGCACCTTGAGCCAAGGTGTCGTTTACAACCTCTATCTTGCCTAGGTGAACGTCTACGCTCCCTGTGGCAAAAATCCATTTGTTTGTGGCCGAAGCCGCTGCGTTTGTGTCCCCGATGGGGCCCTTCCCTGTGTACCCCGAGCCGATGACTACGGGGGTTCCAAGGCGAGTCATCACCTGAGCGGGGTTGTCGTCTTTTGCTTTAAGGTAAACCAACCGGGATCCCAGGATGGAGGCGACGTCGCGCGTCACGTGAATAACACCGGTCTCACCTACGGGGGAGGAAGAGATAGCCTGTTCCAGGTGCATCAAAGCGTTTTCGGGCTTAAAGGCCCCCGCAACGGGAATAGTGGCTAAGCCAGACTTGGTCAAATACATGTTTGAATTGGCAGTAGTCTCTGCCTGAGCGGCTTTACCCTCCCAGAACTCACGCTCTATCACCTTTTGAGTAACTGACTCAAGTTCTGTGATAACACGCTTAAACCGATCTTCTCCGAGAAGACCAAAAGTTGAGGCGAAATCCTCAACATCAATGTAAAAAGGAACATAGTCTAGGTAACTAGATCCAGAATCAGTCGAAATAACACCGTCTGCGACGGTCGCATCATTAACTGTTAATAGTTGAACTGATGTGGGAAGTGAGTCATACTCCTGAGAGAACTCTCTAACCCAGCGCTCGTCATAGGCACGAGCGGTGTGTGTCATCACACGAGCAACGCTCAGCAGTCCGGCGGGAGCGGGAGTAAGCTTGTGAGCTTCAAATACTCCTTGAAATGTTGCCATTTTTACTCCTTAGACTGTAAGCGTTGCTCGTGTAGATGATTAGGGGATTAGTACTCGATTACCGCTGAGGCAACCCCACCAAGGGTGTCACGGAGGGCAGCAGCCGCACCATTCACCTGGATAGTGGAAGTAACCGCAAGGCTCTCGACACCGACCTTTGCAACACCTTCGAAGGTTTCAACGAACATCTTGTAGTCGTTGGTTCCAGCGAGCGAGCTGTCTCGGATGATACCCAGGTCCAGTGTTCCGCCATCAAGGAACAAGAATGTTCCTTCAGCGAAGATGTACCAAACGAAGGTATCAGCGAACTCGTTCAGCGCGTTAGCGCCTTGAGCGGTGGCCATGCCACTGTCCAGGGTGTAGCTAGCGTTGATGCCACGAGAGGCCATCAGGCCGTCAATCTCGCTGTATGCGTTGAGCAGGCTGTCACCAGGCATCGACAGAGCCAGGTCAGCTACCATTGCATCCTTAACCCACACGGGGAGGATAATGCGCAATGGAGCATCTGGCTCAAGACGGTGCCGGGCACGGTAGCCTGTAGCAGCGCGACCAAGCTGGACGAGGAAGTCGCGACCAACACCAATGAGGCTGGTGGAGGTTACGGCTGTCGAACCAGCAGCAATCTTGCTGAGCAGGTTCTGCTCTGCCTCGCGTGCGTGCTGAACAAGACCGAGCTCGTTGTGACGAGCAATCAGTTCAGGGTACGCGCGAGTTGCCAGGTTGCCGAACTGCAGCTGAAGGGTCACAGCGTCAGTAGCAACGGTGTTCTCCTGAGCGGCAGCAACAGTCAGACTGTTCTTGGTGCTAGGGCTGGGGGTTTCAGCTGCGTCATTAGCAGCTGTCCACACGCCTATTGCGTCGGGGTAGTCAGAGAGAATTGGCGGAGTAATGAAGCGAATTCCACCACGATCTGCTTGAAAGCTCGGAAGGGCCTCTCGGACGGGACGGTTTGTTGAACCGAATCCAAAGATGTCATAACGAACTTCAAAGGGAGCCTGGTGTCCACCAGCAGCGACGAGGGCCTCGGGGCCAACGACGTCCTGAATTTTGTTCCAGTTCGCTTCTGCATCGGTTGAGAGCGTACGCTCTTCGGGGAAGGAGGTGGTAACAGAAGCAACAATGTGCTGCTCTCCATCTCCACCATTCACGCGGCGAAGCGAGTGAATTCGTTTGGACATCGCCTCTGCGACGGTGTCCATGCTTTCTAGCGTACTACCAGCTGTGTAGCCTGGGATGTCAGCACCTGCCGTGATAGCCACGGGAGCTGCTGATACCTGAGCAACAGGGCGGCGGTCCGCTGGTACCTCAATCTCGAGGTTTTCTGCGTTTTGTGCAGCGGCGGTCACGGGTGCCTCCATAGTTTCTTGAGCGGAAAGCTCAGTTGGGGTTTCTTGAGTTTCGACGGAAGCTTCTGTAGTTGCATCGGACTCAACGGAAGCCTCGGCTTCGTCGGTTCCTTCAGCATCTTCATCGGCTGATTCGTCAGATTCAGAAGAGTCGGTCTCTTCATCCTCAGGTGCTTCTTCAGCAGGTGCTTCAGAAGTAGTTGTTTCTTCGGTCGAGAGTTCGGTAGTCTTCTCTTCGTCAATTGACGCTTCGGACATCATGGCTTTTTCTTCTTCGTCATCAGGCATTTCGCCTTCAGCCTCAGCAATGTCGTCAGAATCTGCGGGCTCAATTTCGACCTCCATAGGGCCGTCCTCGGTGTCCACGATTCCTTCTTTTTCCATAGCCATTTCTTTATCCATTTCTTCAGCCTCAGGGTCCATGCCAGCCTCTTCAGTACCCTCTTCCATCGGGGTCTCTGAGTCGGCCATCATTTCTTCTTCGGCTGAGTCGCCTTCGCCATATACACGAGAAGCGGCCTCGGCGGCTCGCTGGGCAAGCTCCTGGGCTGCGGCCTCGCGCTGCTTCATCTCGGTGCGAACCGAGTCGAGCATATCGGCAAGAGACGTCATAGCGTCAACTGTCTGCGGAGAAGGGTCTTCTTTCTCGACCGCTTCAAATTCGCCGACAATCTGGCTTTGAAGTTCGCCGACTTGATCGTCGGCCAACTCAGAAAGCTGATTCAGCATTTCTTTGATTTGGTCCACTGTCCCTCCTTAGGGCAGTCAGATAGAACGGGGTTGTTCTATTGCTTGTTAGTCGAGGCCGAGGGACTTCCAACCGCAGTGCGTGTAGAGGCACTCCACCTAGTAATAATGTTACTAGGGTTTAAAAAAGGTGATTGGACGATTTTTAACCCTTTTCGGTCACTTAGGTGAGGAGCCTCAAAAGCGTAGACATTTCGCTGGATATCTCTGACTGGCTGTACAGGTCTGACCCGGACATAAAGGACTTCAGCCCCTGCGTAGCGATGTCGGCGTCTTCTTGACCAATCTTTTCCTCGACTCGCTCAATCATTTCTTCCATCAATCTTTGCAGCGCCGGAGGGACATCACTGAAGCGAATTTTCTCTGCATCTTCACCGAAGGCAAGAGGAAGATTGGCAATTACCTTGCCTAGCTCTGCAGTACTGGATTTAATATTCTCCAGCGCATCCGAATTAAGGGCGTTAGTGTCTAGGCGCTCTAAAATATCGATAAGAGCAGCGGCGGACTCAGCGGCTTGAGCGTAGTTTCCGGCAAATGCCATACCCTCTGCCTCTTCGACCTTTTCGACAACATCTTGAAGACCTGAAGTGCCCAGATCATTCTTTAGACGAGCCAAGACCCTGCGAAACTTCCCCTCGGCATCACGAGGCTGTGTCTCAGGTGTGTACTTAATCCTGCCATCTTCATCCCGCCCCGGAAGCTGCTTAATGACATTGATTTCGTCCGGGTCCAGCTCTACGGCTTGTGCAAAAACTGCCTCACTTTTTAAAAAAGAGGCGGCGGCCTCGGCTCTCTGCCTTAGCGACAGCTCTTCTCCGTCCTCTGAATACGCGGTACTCCATTTGGGTGGAATCAGGTCTGTCAGCTTTAAGCCCTTAGCTCGTCGCATAATGTGCTTACGAACCGCACCCTTACTTCCTGGCTTTGCCCGGCCATAAGCGCGAATGGCATTTTTCAAGTCCTGGGGGTTGCGGATGGGGAAGGAGCCATCTGGCATTGCCTTACCCTCTTTTGCAAGACGCTGGCGGACTCTACGAGGGACAACGGCCATTTCTGATTCGGGATCATCATCCATCATCTGGATCATGTAGTCAGAGCTTTCTTCGTCTTCCTTCTTAGCCTTACTCACACGGGCGGAAAGCTCAGATGCTTTTTCCGTGTAAATATCAGAAGTCAGTGAGCTAAAGCGAGATTTTAGCTCCTCTGCTTTTTCAAAGTAGGGCTGATTTTGTTGCCGGAGAACCTCATCAACTTTTTGATTCAACTCTGCGAGTGGGTCGTGCTTCATGTGAGCAAGAACGTTCGCACCTGCTGCGACTAAAGCCATAACCTGACCGGAGGCAACACGAGCCCGCGCAATGGGAAATCCGGGGACATTTACTTGACACACTGCTACCAGCTCTAGGCGACCGTTAATCGGACGCCAGTCACCAGAGGGAGCTGACGCACGGGCTGCACGAACCTGTTCTGGGGTAATGCCGGGTCGCAAAGAGCCGGCGACCCAGATGCCGAAAGAATCTTCGCCAGCGTGAACGTCTGCAAACGCGGAAGCGGTGTCATCATAATGACGAACAGCTTCCTGCGCCGAAGCTTCTAGACCCGCATGTCCACCAGCCAGGGTAAGCTGCCCCACGGGGACGTTTGCTCCTTCGGCTGTCCTGAGGGCTCCCGTGTGGAAATAAGCGTACTTGGAGCGGCTACGGGGAGGACGAGTCCCAGACGTCATTCCAATGTGGTCAACATTCCAAGCGGCAACGTGCCCAAAAACTCTTCCATCGTCATCAATTGTAAGAGGGGTAGCCTGCCGCAGCCGTGGGTCATTGAACCACTCTGTGGGGGGCTCTAGAGGGACTGCTCCGGCTATGAGGCCACTAGCTACAAGAGCAGACGCACCCAGGGGGTCCACTTCATCAATGTAAATGCCGTCGGGGATCATATCTTCCTCCTGATAACTCGATTTGGAGTTATCAACAATTTGAATGTAGCACTCTTGGAAAGCTGGTTTAGGGACAATAGTTACAGCCATCACACGGGCGCTCTTTATATTTATTTTACCGGCGTTGTCATCATCTGACTTCTCTCCGGCTTCGTCTTCAGGGAGAATTTCGTCTACAGTTTCAAATTTATCCATGTCCGCAGAAACCCCACGAATAAACCCATGACGAACTAAACGCTCTGCTTCTTTAGCGAAGGGTCCTGTATCAAAAACTCCATAGGCATTTCCTATGCCTTCATTAGTTCTTTCCATATAAATAATTTGACCAACCACAACGGACCCGTCATGGCCGTCCCCTGTTTTAATCTGCCATAGAAGAGGCAGAGGAAGACTTCTTAGGGTGATCGATCCTTTTTTAAATATACGTCCATCCCCCGTTTCTACGTTTTCAGGGATGACGAGGGGGATTACAAACTCAAGGCCGTGCAGAGTTGGAGAAACTCCGTGCCTCCCAGCAACTCGTGACCTGGCGGACTCGGCCTTAGCTCTTAAAGTAAATTCAGAAATAATCTGGTCTTCAGATTTAAGTGTTTCTAGTTCAGCAGATGCTTTCAGTGCTTTCTTGGTTTTCTTACCAATATTTTTCTTATCTCCAGGCCAGACACCTGTCATCTCTTTGTGGCGGAGAGCGCAGTAGCCTTTTGCACGGGGACCCATGTACTTCTTAAGTTGGCGGTTACACCGAGTCCAATCACCAGGAGTGTTCCAGCGAATTTTCAATCCGCCTTTGCCAACAGTCCAGTACCTGCGAAGCTTTTCAGCGTTGCCACGGTTGCGGTCAGCTCCACCGGCGGCTACTAATGCCCGAATAATCTTGTTGTCTGTGTGGGCAATAAAGTAGGGAAGCTTCACAGAGGCTTGTATACTATCAATCTGCTCAGTGACTTCTGAAAGCATTTCGTTGTCAAGGACAATTACGGGGGGTGGTGTTGCACTTCTAAGATCAGAGATAATCTGGTTATCAGCAACCCACTTGCCGGGCTCACGCTTGTACGCGAAAGGAGCGTTGCTTGTTTTTGACGCAGGCACCAACGCTACAAGCTCCATAACCGCCTGGGGGTCGTCGTCAGCTACAATAGCCAGGTACATGACCGGAACATCACTTGTTTCGGGAGTTAGGGGCTTATCGTCAGCAGCAGCGGTAATAGAGAAGTTAACTGGATTAAATCTATCATTCCAGTAGGCCACGTTGGTGGGGTCGTATACCTCACTACGAGTCTTTTTTTGCTCAACAGGCGTGGACCTTGGCGTTACAGGAGGCGTATACCAACCACGGTTGTGGTACCCGATTTCCCCAGAATTGTTGGCGTACCGCTCATCTAGCCAGTCGCGTAGAAGCGGTTCGTTAAATACGTTCTGCGCCACTGCGGGGTTCCAACCAGGTTTGGTGGATCCGTCAGGATTAAATGCTCCCTCGTAGTAGCGCCCCATAGCCGTATTAATATCAGGAACCTCTTTGGGAACAAAAGGAGGGAGGGGGTCGCCTGAGTATTCAGGGGCTAGCCGCTGCCCCGCAACCCAGGAATCCCAGTCGTTTACCAGAAGATTTGTGTCAGTTGCGGTGAGAGGGGGGAGGCGTCCAGGCAGCATGGCATTGGGCTGGTCGATGGGAACTCTGGGCTCTCCGAGGATTCCTGTGTAATCCAAAGGAGTGGCAGTAGGACTAGACACTGGGATTGGTTCAAAAGTGGAGACATCCTGCACAGAGTCCCCCGGCACATCAACAGACGTGCCGTTGTCTAGTTCGACACTAATCTGCTTTGTGGCTCCGTCTAGTGCTGTAATGTTTCCCTGGTAGTTGTAGTTCCCACCAATAACAACTCGCTGGCCCACCTCGGCAAAGCGACCAAGACGGTCTCTAACCTGAGTCGAGGCGTTCTCGGAGCGCTCCTCTTCGGTGTAGACACCCGGGGTACTGTCAGCTTCTTCTGCAAAAGTAGCTGTTCCTGAAGCTGTAAGACCGTCGTCCCAGTAGTCGTCTACCTCAAGCTGGTCATCACTTAGCTGGTCAAAAACATCCCAGTCAAGCTCAGCCATGGATTTTTCAAATAGGGTTGTTTCCTCTGGCTCAATTTCTACTATTTTCACAGCTCTGTAGGGGTCACTGTCAAACAAAGCAGAAACGGCTACAGCTGTTTTAAGGTCTACGGGAACATGAATTTTTTTACAGGAGTCGTAGGGGTCGTCCAGGGCTTTGTCATAGGTGATAAAGTCAAACGAAATATCGCCCATATCGTCCCAGCAGCCGTCGTCCCAAACTTGGCACATGCCGTCTGTCAGAACGCGATAAAGCCTGTCAATGCCGGTTCCATCTAATCTAATTCGTACATAAAAATCTGTTTTTTCTGTAAAAGCAGAGAAATCTACCCTAGGGCTCTGGTCATACCCCCCGGCGGAGACACCTTTTTTATTTTTTTTGTCTTCGCTTTCTACAATCCTTGAGGCCCAGCTCTTACCGGAGTCGCCTCCCCAAAGTGCCCATGCAATACGACCATTGCTGGGGTACCCGTCTTCTTTGGGCTTGTAGCCTTTACCTTTTTTATCAACCTCATGCCGTGGAAAATATTTAGCAATGTGCCTAACTTTTTTAATCCCAATTTGGCCACCTTTTGCCAAAGTCCGGGCGGTATTCAGGCCAACGCTAGTGCCTCCACGGCTTTCCTCTTTGCGCCACTTAAGTCCTCTTTTTGCCTCTTCTTTCACACCGGCGGGGATGGTGTACATACGGTCATTGGCTGAGAGTACATTTATATCTAAATCAGTAAGCGCGGCAGAAGCCAGCTCTTCTGCAAGTGCATAATTCCCTGACTCCGTAGAGGAGCTCCAGTCTGCCGAGGCAACCAAAGAGTCGGTCTCTCCGTACTCGACTACAGTGTTTTCTTGGGCGTCGATAATGACGCCATATCCGTCATCGTCGAATAAGACTCTATTGCCTCTATGCCCTAAGAGCTCAATCATTAAGCAAACCACATCCTGTACTCTGGCTCGTAGGTAAGTATCTTTTGCTCGGTTTGGTCGTCAAAATAGTCACGAGTTTCTAGGTAGTTTTTTCCAGCAATTTCTCTGCGCTCCATAAAATCTTCGCTCTCATCTTCTAAAGCTAATTCCCGCCACTCCCCTTGAATTCTGGTCCACAGCCCGTGCGCAGCTGTTTCGTACTTAACCTGGGTGACTTGACCCGTGGGAGCGTCATAAATAATGTACATATGATCTGTTAATTTTTCTTCAGGAGAATCACTCACGGGGCTTCTCTCCTTCTGGCAACTCTATGGGTACAACAGCATCTGCTCTTTCTTGAAGAACATTTGGGTCTACTTCGGCTAGCTCGATTACTCGGAGATACTTTTCAAGGATCTCTTCAGTCCACATTGTGGGTGTTTTATCTTTATCCATTATAAATCCTCCGCCTTTTCGGGATTCTCTTCAGCGTACTTTTTATCGGACTCTACGTCTTCTGCAGCAGTTCCGTCATAGAAAGCACTGTCCACAATATAATAGTAGTCTTCAACCGATTTTTTGTCTAGAAAGTTTTCAATCATTGCTATCTCCAGGTACTCCCTGCTCTCCTAGGTTTGGGGCAGTGGGCTCGGCATTTGCTTCAGGGGCCTCTAGGTCCGCTGCACGCTCCTCACCAGTCCGACCGGATTCTCCCCGGTAGGGGGAGTCTCCGAGAATGTAGTCTACTGCAGCCTGCGCCTTCTGAGCTGCCTTGGTTATCATGTCGGGATCATTCTTCAAAGGGCGCAACCAGGACTGTGCGTAACCAGCTGTTCGAGTGAGGTCTAGCTCTATTCCCATGCGGGCGGCAAGAATAGCAGAGCCTATTTCGGCAACAAGCTCCTCCTCTCCTCGAGCATCAAGGTGTGTTGAATACTTATCGCCAAGGTCACTACGGTCTAGCCGATTCTTGTGCCCGGTACTGTGGGTAAGTTCGTGAAATAGGGTAGCGATGTACTCTCCTACATCACTAAATTGTTCCCGAAGCGGCATAACAATTTCGTCTGTTGAGGGACGCCAGAAGGCGGCATCTTGAAGCTTATTGCTAATAGGAGGCGCATCTTTGTACCGATCGAGGACAGCAGTTTCTGCCTCTAGAATCGGCACTGGCTCCATCAACTCGGGCTCGGGGAGGTCTTGCACACCCTCTGTCTGCTCCACGTTGAACACAGTGTAGACTGAGGGCCGCATAAAGGCTACTTCCTCTTTCATGCTTCCGTCTGGCTGTTCTACGTTCTTCTTGACTGGGCTCCAGTTAACAATTTGAGTGCCTTTGGAGCCCTTTTTGACGGACCCACCACGCTTTTTGGCTTCGTTGAAAGTAATCCAGCGATTATCTTCCCAGTCGTTTACTGCCGCCGCTACCCACAAGGAAACAATGTTAGATCCTCGGTAGGGCTTATTTGAGGTCACGCTGTAGGGCATCGAGAAAATGTTGTCGCTTGTCCACGGCTTGTTCCATGGAAGCTCCTTTCCATCTTCAATGGCCTGTACAACCATGTTGGTCACTTTTTCAGAAATTTCTTGAGCTTTAGTCTTAGTTTCGGAAACTTCACTCTTTAGTTTTTCCGGAGTTGTGTCTTCCGACGGGATAGCCATGTTAAAACGCTCTGTGGGAACGGCTAGCTGCCAGCCAGTAGAGGAGACAAGAAAATCATCTAGCGGGGCGGCCTCAGGGGCTGACGCGGAGCCTCCGCCACCGCCTCGAAGAATGTAATCAGCAGCATCCTGAGCTTTTCTGGCTGCTCGCACAAGGCGGTCTGGGTCGTCACTGTACACATCTTGCCAGGCTTTCATGTAAGAAGCCAAGTTTGGAATATCTAGGCTAACCCCTAACCGGGAGGCCAGAATAGCTGTACCAATCTGAGCAATAAACTCTTCCTCGACTCTCATTTCGTCATACTGCTCAGCGGAGTAGGCACTCACCCCTCCGGGGAAGGCAACACTTTCCCTATTGAGTCGCTGAGTCGCGCCTGTTGAGTGAATAAGTTCATGGGCGAGTGCTTCAAAATATTTCTCATTAGAAGGAAAGTTTTCCCTGAGAGGCAGAGAGATGGTGTCCGTGGTTAGCTGGTAGTTAGCGGCAGCCCGGCCGCTTTCGACGTCTTCGGGGCTGGATTCTTGGTTAACAATAGAGGGTGCGTCTACGTAGGAAGCCAACATAGCATTTTCTGCTTCTGAAGGGGTAAGAGATGCGGCACTAGGGGTATTTCCAAGGTTGCTTAGACCGTCTACTTGCTCAACGTTATATACAAAGTGATCTTGAGGGCTTACCGAATAAATGGTCTCAAGTTCGTTGCCTTCGTCATCTAAAATTGTGGTGTAGTTGGGCAACCAAGCAGTCATCCTAGTGGGGAGCTCACCTGCTTTTACTTTGCCCCCGCGCTTATCTATTTCGCCCTGGGTGGCCCAGCGGTTATCTGACCAACCGTTGTTCTTAGCTACTGCCTGCAGATAAAGAAGATTGCTTCCCGAGTAGGCGTTACCGGTAGTAACACTTATAGGAAGACGACCCGGAGTAGTATTTTGATTTCTGGTTGTTGCCTGCCATGGGGCGACCCACGGGGGGGTTTCCCCGTCCGCAATTGCTGTTTTAATCTCATCCAGAACCCGCTGGGTTTGGGCAGCCAAGGCTTGATCGGCTTCATCTACCATTTCAACAAATTCAACTTTGCTGACTTTTTTAGTAGGAATAGCCATGTTCAAGACGCTCTCTTCAGCACTTGGCTGACGATACGCGGCGTCGTCGTCCGTGGTCTCCTCCAGCACCCAACTCAGGGAGCCAAGATCTAAGCCTTTAATTGCTCGAGTGACTGCTACGTAAATAAGGTTTAGCTCCTCCTCATCGGGAAGCTTCCATTCAAGGCTTTCTTCGTCCATATCTGGCTTTGGGAAGTCCCCGGCAATTAGAACTTGATCCCACTCACGGCCTTTTGCCCTGTGGGCAGTGGTAAACGAGATGGGAGTTTCTGGAGTTTGGAAGTAGTTATTAGCGTATTTTTTAATTTGATTGGCGAGCATCCAGCGACCGTTTTCGTCCAGATTTGTGGGAGACCCGGCGGGCATAACATATGCTCCACCCTGCCCCTCGGGCGGAGTCTGCATAGACTTACCGTTAGAGTTTTTTATCTGGCGCAAGGAGTCGGGGATGCTTGCCTCTGGGTCCCATTTAAACCCTAGAGACTTAAAGTAAGCATGCATAGCTTTGCGCTCTTGAGCAGCTCCTTGACCTCGGTTGAATCCAAAAGCTCGGGCAAAAACTGTGCCGTCGTCTCCCACCCAGGCGTAAGCTGCGGAGTTCCCCCTGCGAGCCTGCTCGGACTCCGCGTTGACCTGGACAATACTTCCGGGCTCAATGTCGTCGTAATCAAGAGCTTTATAGTCTTCACTACGCTTTGCAGTGGGGATGTCTCGAACCACGGAGAACTGATTTATGAGATCACGCACAGCTCCGATGTCGTTAGGAGACTCTTGGAACTTCTGCAAAATGTTGAGCATTGCAGAAGCACCTCCGCCAAGCATTCCCTCTTTTTTCTCCTCAAGGAGTTGGCTATAGTCGTCATATGCAACAAGTTGCGGGTGCAGTGTGGCGGGGCGCTCTAGTCCCGGATTGTTAGTGCGTGCTCTGAGGAAAGCAATACCGTCGAGCAGAGATGTGTACTCCATGAGTGCGTCTTCGTCTATGGCGACAGCTTTTCCTTCTTCAATAAACTGAGCCAACTTGGCCAAGCCACCAGGGTTAGTTCGACTGATAACAATGGTCGGATCAGACATGCCATCGATAATCTCACCGCTCGGGCCGGAGCCTTTAATGCGTCTTGGCTCACCGATAAGACTGAGCACACGATTCGCAATCCCAGCAATTTTTTCCCCGAAGCGGAACGACTGTGTGAGTGCCAGCACACGGTCGGCAGAGAACCTCTTGATTGCATCTACAGCACCCATAAATTGATAAATAGCCTGTCGGCTATCCCCGACCCAGACCATAGACTCAAAGTTTTTCTGGTTGGTGATAACTTTTTCCACGGCTGGGTTGATGTCTTGCGCCTCATCAAAAAAGAGATACTGAGCTCCGGTGTTCCAGACACCAGAGCCAAACTTTGTCAGATCGGGGTTGGACATTGACCAAAGCTTTACAATGTGGTGATTCTCTAGCTTAATATCACCATTTGGCGATACAGCCATGTCAAAGTAATTCTGCGCTAAATTAATCAGCTCGGCTGGAACCTCATCAAATTTATCACCAAAGTGCTCAGCAGTAACTCTATCATCTGAGCTGTATGAAAATTTAATAGCAGCTCTCTTAACTTCCCGAGCTACTCTAGTGGCACTGAATTCTTCTTCTGAGCCATCAACCGTAAGCTTACGAGGACCCTGGATGCCGAGCTTTTTAGTTTCCTGCCGGAGGGAAACGGCCATGTCGGGGAACTTGGCTGTATTTGCCTGGTTACTCAGTTTGTTTTTAAGCTGGGGGTCTAAGGCCTGGAAAGCAAGTGATCCAGAGGTACGAACCTCGACGCCTTTTGGCATTTTTGCAGAGGTCTCTTCCTTCAAAGAGACATTAAACATAACCATAAGAATCTTGGCTTTAGGGTTCTTTTTAAGAATTGACTTAGCAGCCATCTTAAGACTGGTGGTCTTACCGCTTCCAGCAAATGCTAGAACCTTAACGCGTTTAACTCCCTCTGCGATAGCATCCATAATGGCTGCCTGCTCTGGGGTAGCATTTACGTCCTCTGCTGGAGAAGTTCCCGGGACTGCCATGTTAAGGACGGGGGGAGGCTCAATTTCGTTATCCTCTTCATCAACAATTTCTGGCCCAGTGAATCCTTCAAATTCGTTATAATCAGAGTCAGAAATCTCAGAGGACCCAATACTGCGAGCTTTCTGGGGGAGAGGGGCATTGTCCTTGGCGGGTCGTTGAAGAAGAAGTATTTCATCATCGGGCTGGGAGGACAGTTTATTGTAGGAGGTAAGAAGATCTACTTCGTTACCATCTGCATCAAGGACAGCACGCGAAGACGTAACAGTCAATTCAATGGACCCGTCTTCAAGGTCCCGCCTCTTTATGACAGTCCCAACACCGCTTTCTGTAAAGACAATATCTTTTTCTTGAATACTCGCAGCGTCTGTGTAAAAAAGACCACGACGACCTTCCGTGTTGACAACTTGGTCTAATTGCTCCTGAGCAGCCTCTTCGGGTGTCCCTGTCTCCGCTAATTCATCTGCAGAGGACCCCGGCTTCTCAGCAACGTCAGAGTTAATCTCAGCTGTGAGCCGCTGAGTATAGCTTTCTTCTCCAAGCTTTCTCCGCTTTGGATTTTTTTGATCAAGCTGGCGTTCTCTGGTGCGAGCAAGTCTTTCAAGAACTTGATATCCGGGGATAATAAATCCGTCTCTAATGGCTTGAAGTGCCTCTTGAATAATCCCCTCTTTATTTTCAAAATCATAGTCTTTGCGTTGAGCATCTCGGAGTAGCCGAGCAAAATATTCTCTGGTTAGGGGAGCATCAATCGCAGATTCTAGTTCTCCAACTCCATCAATAAACTTTTTAACAGCAGTTTGCGGTGAGCGACCTGCAGATTGACGAGCTTCTTCTGCCTCGTTCCAGAGTAGATCTTCCACCGTGTCAAGCTTCCTGCGAGCCTGGGCATACTTCCCGGTGTTGTACAGACCAACGGCTTCAGCAAAGGCCTCCCTGGGTGCAGGACCTGTCTCAGGCAGCTGAATCAGGCCAGCAAGACCTCTTGCTCTGTCAGCAACCTGGTTTTTGATGTCTTCAACAGTGATTTTTGGGGCTTCTATGGAGTCAGCGTAGTCTACTGCCGCCCCCGCAAAGCGTTCAGCAGATGCAAAATCATTATTTCTATAGGCTTTAATAGCCGCCTTAATGGCATTGCCAATCGGACGAATATATCCTGGCCCGGGGTTCAGGTAGCCCATAAGTCGCTCTATTGTGCGAGCAATTAAAATTGGATCTCTAGGCTTTTCTTTCTTACCTCCGATAACGACCTGCTCGCCAAAAACATCTGACAGAGGCGAAAGGGCCTCTTCCTGAGCAGGGGGATTGATCAGTTCAAGTTTGTCGGACGCCATAGGCTTAGAGTCGGCCTGGCCTTTGGAATTAATAAAACTTATTCGAACGTAGTTAACGTATTCATTTTTAGAGTACGTTGGGTAAGTTTGGGTTACTTTATGTGTAGTACCTGTCTTAGGGTTATAGACAAGGTCGTCTACGGCAAGAGCAAATCCGTTTTTATCGGTGTGCATGGCACTTGTCTCGCGAGCAGGCAAGCCGTCCGAGACGGAGGCGTCTCCACGACCTTCGTTAATAAAGTCGTCAATAGCTTTAGAAACAGCCCTACTTGCCCCGTCTTCAAATTGAACCTCAGGGACGGCCATATTTAGAGAGTCTCTACGTGCGCGATTATTTAAAAGACCTAGAATTTCAGCGTTACTCAGCCCGTCTAGTTCGGATCGCCTGCGCAAAGGCATTTGATCTGTACCCACCCGCGCCTGAGACCCTGGAGCCCCAAAAGCCCTAAAAATCTCTCCTGTGTTGACATTTCGGTAAGTAAATGTCTCCCTGCCGGTGATGGGATCTGTCTCTACTACAAGAAGCTCGTTGTACTCTCCGTTTTGATCTCCGAAAAAGTCACCAATCCGCAGGTCTCTGACATTGCTAGCACTATTGGCCACAACGATAGTGTTTTCTTCGTCTGCAATCCACTCTTCATTTATTGTGTCACCAAATATAGAGCGAGGGTTGGCCCCGATCCCCATAGCATCAATTTCTTGATCTGAAGAGGTGTCTTCGCCCTGAGGCGCAGGAGCAGGAGCAGGTGTAGGTGTAGGTGTAGGTGTAGGCTCCTCTTGGGCTTCTACCGGCGCGGGCGACCTAGGTGTAATCCCCTCTTGGGCCTCCCACTGGTCTAGCTGTTCAAAATATCTGCGAATCCCGTTCTCATACTCGGCTGCTCTTTTGTCTGCGTCAAGAACAGAGTTGTCGGGGGTTACTTCATCAAGCATTTTGTCCAGAAGATCTGGAAGAACCTCAACGTCAATCTCAGCGTTGTGCCAGTCATCTGGGTCCCTAATAATCCCGTATCTGGTTGCGACCGAGGGAAGGTTGTTGGGGACAGAGTCATCTGGATTGAGGGCCCGGGCCAGGGCTAGAGGGTCGATAAACCCGTCACTGCGGAAGTCAAGCCCTAAACGCTCCGCAAAACTATCCAATAAATTAATGTCGAAATCGGCGTTAAAAGCGGAGAGGTATGCATCTTCCCCGATAAAGTCAATCAGCTCGCGGAAGGACTCCTCGAGTCCCTTTTGCGAGGACAAAAACTCATCAGTGATGGGATTACCGTCAGAATCACGAAGACGATTACCTCTTAGAGTGGGCTGTCCTTCTTCGTTTAGCTTTAGAGTTTCAGAAGAGCGGGTTTTTAGCTGGGTTGTGTTTAAAACATCCTCGGAGTTGGCATCATTAACCCAACGCGCTCCCTGCCTTGTGTAGGTAATAAGCTCATCGCCAACAATTTGTCCTACACGTGAGCCGTCTGGCAGTTTTCCGGGGGTGACATCACCAGGAGCAGCATCTTGGTCTTTCTTAGGGTAGGCCTCGTAGTAATACCCGCCAAGGCGCTCACCGGGGTTGATAAAGAGAACCTTACGACCAGTTTCTTGACCGTTTTCGTAGACAACCGCCGCGACCTGAATTGGGGCATCTGGGTTTCGTCTATCAAATCCCTTACCAACACTTTCAAAGTCAAGGAACACAACCCTCTTGCTCTTCAGCTCTTCTTTAATTTCCTTGCCAGTCTTACCACGGACAAGGTCCAAAATCTTTTTCCCAAAGAAAGCCGGAACAAACTTTCCAATCATCACAAAACTATTGGGGTTTTTAACTTTACTCGGGACAGCGTTGACTTTAGCAGCAGAGTCAAGAGCGTAGAGCTTTGATGACTCAGAAAGGGTGGATTCTCTCTCTGCTAGGAGCCTCGCACGCTCCGCTTTGTTGGAAGTAGAAGCGTAGATATCTGTTTTTCCGGGAACAGCTGGCTTATCCCCAGCCGGGGGAAGACCAGTCTCACCTCTGACGTAATTAATAGTAGTCTGGGGGCTCCAAGACTTTTCTTGAATTTCGTGCCCTGGGTGGTAACCAGTTACAAATGTTTTTTCTTCGAAAACATCTTCTTCAATTTCTCGAGGCTCGCCTGGAACCACTTCTTCTACACTAAGGGGCTCACCTGCGACAACTCGTTCTCGCTGACTAAGCAGCCAACCAAAGCGCTCTCCTAAAGGGCCCTCCAGTGGAACATAGTCTTTACCTTCTTTACGGGCTTCTCCAGCCTGCTGGGCCTCTGCGTAAAACTCTCCGATAAGTTTGGCGTACGCACGTTTCCGTCTAGCCGGATCATCCTCCCCCAGCTCGGGGTAGCGCCTGACGGCCTCGTCAAGAGCCGATTGGGCCGTCTCAGTGTCTACGACCTGAGGGGCTTCGGGGGCCTCCTGCGTAACAGTCTTAGTCCCGGTCTTTACCTTACGGTTTTCAACAGTTTGGACAACAAAAAACTCAAGAGAGCCGTCTGGGTTTTCCCTGTATGTAATATCCCCGGGCTTCAAGTTTTGAGCTTCGTCAGACCCGGTTACAATCTTGGGGCGAGGACCAGGAGTTGGAGCTCCTTGGCCTTCTGATGTAGTGGTGGGTCGTGTTTCACCAGAAGGAGCCGGGGGAGACCAGCTAGCCCTTCTTTCCGCTAGGTCAGCTTCGTACTTTTCATAGTCTCTAAGGAATTTGTCGTGTTCTTCGGGGAAGTCTCTTTGCTTAGGACCATAAAGATTCCGTCTCTCGCGGCCGTCAAGAGGCTCTCGCTCAATCTGCTCCAGATTTCCTCTAGGCTGATTACGAGCTGCCTCGGGGAGATACTCCTCACCCTTGGGAGAATTCAGGGCGGGCAGGTCCCCCCCAGCAGGTGACCCTAAGCCTCGGTAAACTCCATCGGTTCTGAAGTTCTCCGGGCGCTTTTTCATTTGCTCCACGCCACCCGGGTAGTGCCCGAAGTAGACAATTTCGCGCTCACCAAAGTAGGGACTTTGCCGGTCTGTGATGGGCTCTGATACTTCAATTCGATCAACAGTGAACAAATCGTCTACAAAGACATCCCCTACTTGGTAGTCCGTAGGGCGGATGTTGAGGACACGGGGGTCACGAGCATCCTTGCCGACTGGTGCCTCATCTTGATGACGACTAATCCGATTCTTAAGCTTACGAGTAATGTTCTCTGCTCTGCGATTAAGCTGCTGTCCCTGCCGGCTCTCGTCACTTTTATCGGAGCGCAGAAGTGGGACAACTTTTTTTCTAACAAATTCTTGAATATCCGCAATTCGGCGCTGAAGAGACTCGATAATAGACGCACTATTGGGGGACTTTCCAAACTCAGCTGGGCTGGGCACGGGGCGAGGAGTAGGTGAAGGCGAGGCATCAAAGTCAATGGCTTCTTGACCCTTCTCGGGCTCAAGACTAATACCGAACCGGTCACGAACGGTACGCATAAATTCGTTAAATTCAGTGTCATCCATTTCAGAAATTTCAAACACCTTGTCTACTTTAGAGTCGTAGACAAAACCGTTTTCCTTAATAAACTCTTTAAACTCAGGGTTGTTGGTGATAACGCGACCAGTCCGCTGTCTGATGAATACTTTGTTGCCTACCCTCTTGTAGGAGACAACGGGCTTAGGCTTATCCTTTTCTACCGTTTCAGGAGATTCAGCTGCAGGGGGCTCGACTGGCGTACGAGTAGAGGCCTGCTCAAAGTCAAACTTCTCAAGCTCAGCATCTACATTTTCCTCGAACGGGGTCATGCTTTCGCCCTGCTCTAGGTCTCCATTGAAGATGCCTTCTTCTTGCTCCCGACGTGCTCGAACCTGCTCAAGTTTGTCCAGAACCTGCTGGCGCTCTTCGTCAGACAAGCTGCTCTGCTTGGATAGACGGTCTAGCTGGGCCTCGCGCTTTTTAAGAGCCACAATAGCCTTATAGCGCATCCCGATCTCAGCGGTCTTCTTGTTAATCTGTCGAGTAAGTTTGCCCTTCTCCGTGGAGTTTGTCTCCGCATCACGCCTAGCTTTAAGGTCAGCAATTTCGTCAATAAGTTTTTGAACCTGCTTGGCTGGTGAAAGGTTTTCGTTAAAAATATCTTGAATAAAGGCGTTTGCATCCTCGCCCTGAAGCTGCAGTGCATCCCTCAGCGCTTCGGCTGGGACTCGGAACTCAATGGGCTCGCCGGAGGGGCCCTCGAAAGCAACGACACCGTAACCACTCCCATCAAGAATGGCCTCGCGAAGCTGCTCTTTCAGCTGATCAGGGGTGAATTTACGAGCAAGATTTACCGGATTGATCTGGTCAGGACCGTCTTTGGGGTCATAAGGCTCGGGAAGTGGGTTGTAGTAGTTGTTCCACACGTTTTCAAAGGACTCGGGGTTGTCTTTAGGGAGGAAAGGAGTGGGGTCACCTGTTTTATCGAACTCAGCTTTCTCCTCTTCGGAAGCCCCCTCGATCACGGAAGGAAGATTTCCTTCTTCTTTTCTACCAGTAGGGGCGGATGTTCCACCAATAAACTCTTGAGCCATGTCCCACAAAAGTTTAGTAAGCGCAGTCTTGGGGCTCACCTCAACGATGTTTCCGTCTTCATCAGCAACATATTCGTCGTCACTAATTAAATCGTCTAGAGCCCTGAGTACTGCGGCTTCACGCTCTTTGGGGTCGGAGCTCTCTAGTCCTGGATAAGCCTTGAAAAGATCTTTAATTGCCGCCTTAGTGCGGTCATTAAGAACCTCGCCATACTCCTCTTGGAAGTCGTTAAGAAACTCTTGCCCCCACTCTTCTGCCCTGATTTTGTCGAGCAGATACTGAGTGGCAATGCTGTCATTGTCTTTACCGGTAACAGTGAAGTTTCCGTCTCTATCTAGTGCAAACTTGGAGCGCCCCCATTGGGTGTTCCAAGCCTCGATAAGAGCAGCCTGGCGCTTGCCTGGGTCATCACTAAGAATGTCGGGGAATTCTCGGGCAAGCTCAGTCTCTGCGTCAAAGGCTCGCCCTTCACCATAAACGACGCTGACAAATTTATCTGCTACATCGACACCGAGCTTACGAACCAAGGCATAGTACAGTGCTTCTGCAGGCACCGGCTCGTCGCCTTCTGCAAACTCTAGATAGCCAAAACCGTTGGGGTTCTCGAGGGCTTCTTTAAGGGCTGCCTGCAGCTCTTCCTCTGAGAAACGTTGAGCCAGCTCTGCGGGGTCATCGGTGAAGTCAGGTGAGGTTTGCCCTTCTGCGCCGCCTGTAGGCGTGTAAAGCTCTTCTCGATTTAAATCGTAGTAGCCTTCGGGGGTGCTAACCTCATCGCCGAGAGAGATAATAAGTCCAGGAGTTTTCTTTCCGTCTGCAATATCTGCGTCTGTAGCAAACTCACCAAAGTCATTTACCCACTCGTTGGGACCACGCTTACGCCACCTATTGCGGCGGTAAAACTCTTTGGCTTCTTCTAGGGCTGCTTGGTACGCCTCTTCAGTCGCATAGGGCTGCCGGGGAATGTTGAGGTTATCAATTTCTTCATCTGAAGTCCCTACAACTGTGCCCTCGGGGAGGTTTTCCAGGGCCTCAGGAGAAAGATCTGATGGACGCATGCCTAGTTGCCCCTGTTCGTAGGCCTCTGGCTCTTTCTCTAGAGTAATGTCCTTACCCATGTTGAGAATGTCTTCATCAGTGAAAGAAACTGCAGGGTCTGACGTAAAATTCTCTGGGTCAATCTCGCGCCAGTCGTTTTCGCCTACTTTTACAAAGAAGCGAGGAGGTTGATCGTCTTCTCCAGGTATAGAAATAAGGGATCCGGGGCGAAGCTCGGCCAGCTCTTCGGGGGTCAGTGGACCTCTGGGGAGTCTTGGTTTAGAGGATTCTCCTGATACTTCCCCACCGGGGGGTCTACCAGGACCAAATTCTCCAACTCGGTCAATCTGCATAGTGCCGCTCTTTTTTTGCACCTCAGCATCTGTAAAGATTTTGCCGTCCCACCGACGCCACTGGTTATACCCAACCTTGCGGAACTGGGTCATAACGTTAAAAAGTCTTAGGTGATCATTAAGCTCACTGCCGGTGGGAAGCTCGCTAAAAAGCGAGCCTGACATCATTTTAGTAAATGTTCCGGGGCGTACCTCGGGTCCTGTCGCAAGTCCCGTAAAAGGAGAACTATCTTTACCACTAGTTGCGGCCATCTCTGAGACTTGATCGTTAGTGTAAGTCTCTCCGGTCTCCAGGTCAACCCACTCGTCAGCACCAGTTTTTCGTAGCTGTCGCTTTTTTGCTGTTCCAAAGAGAGTCGAAAGGAATCCTCCGAGATATTGCTCCATCTCTGATCCAACGCGCATGTCCGCAATTTCGCCGGGGTAGACACGACGCCCAGGGATTGGGTGGGGAGCGTGGCCCTCGTTAGGGCCGTTGGAGCCCCAGCGGCGTCCTGTTCCGGGAGAGCGTCCGCCTCCGCCAGGAGCGCGGCCTCCTCCGGGGCGGGGCCTTCGCCCAGTGCCGGGAATGCGGGGGTTCCAGGGGCCCGGGAGGGGGATGCGCATCGGATAGCTGTCCGGCCGACGCCCCTCGAGCAACTCTCTTGTTCCGTCAGGTCTTACTCTTCCCCCGCCATCAATAAGGCCGGGTTTATCCGGAATAATAAAGCCGTGTGGATCGACTCTTCTATTATCGGGGCCGCGTGGGCCCTCTTCGCGCCTAGTGGGGTCAAGGTTATCCCGCCTACTCGGGTCACCAAGTTTGATGTAAGGGGCTGGTCTATCTTCGGCTTCGTACCGAGGCTCATCCTGACGAATGTAGTCTAGGGTGTCCGCCCAGCTCTGGGAGGCCGCAAAGATGTCAGGATTGCTCGCGTCGTCTGTACGGCTGACAAACAAAACCGGCTTCTCTGGGTCAAAGCTTCCGTTTTCACCAGCGCCACTAGTTTTAATCGGACAGTTATCGCCCTCACCGGCTGCGGTGAGCCCACAAGACTGCTCGGCTTCCTGAGCCAAGTTAAAATTGTCTCGGGCAACGGGGGAAGACCCTGAGTCAAACTGCCGGACAGTATAATTTTCGTCTTCGTACACTGTACCAAAGTCGGCGTCTTCGCCATAGTACTCTTTTTCCTCGGGAGAGTCGACATCAGCTCCGTCGGCAACTTTATTAAAGCCACTGGGAGCATCAGGACGAATTAAGTCTTTTTCGTCGATGACGGGGTCGCCAGCTTGGACCCGAGCCTTTTGAGGGCTGTATCCGTCCGGGGCGTTTGGGCTAGGCAAGTACGCTTTAGAAGACTCGGTTGCAGATGCTGGAACACGGACAAGGCTTCCGGGAGAAACTTCCATATCAAAATAGTCATTTTTTTCACCAACACCCGGACCAACAGTACGACCAGTCAGCCTGCGAACAGCACCTGTGCTGCCCTTGACCAATACACTAAGGCCACCGCCCTCGAAAGCAAAGCGACCCTTACGGTCACGACGCTGGCGCATCCAGTAACCCTTGTTAGCGCCTAGGCCGCCGGTAAACGCCGCAATCAAGGCTCTTACAGGAATAGCCCCCTGGGGGCTGTTCTCAAGCCTGGTTGCGTAATATTCGCGCTCAGCAGAGCCCTCAGGAGCCGTAAGCATCGAGGCAACCATGGCACGAGTTTCCTCGTCTTTAATAGACGGGTCGTCGGCAATCCAGCGGGCTTTGGCGGCGAACAGATCTTGGTTACTCAGCTCGTGCTCTGCGGAAGACCGAGGGTGGGCAACGGGGAGAAGATCGGTGTGCTGGACCGAGGCGGTAACAGCCTTGTCTTTCTGAAGCAAAACAATAAAGTGAGAAACATCTGTCAAAGTAAGATGTTTACGAACAGAGAAAGGATGGTTGTCTAGTTCCCGGAGAGTCCGCCTGGCAACGTCGAGAACTACTCCGTCTGTGGCAACCCGGGTGCCCGTATAGCCCTGGTTGGCATCATGTGCAAACTCCAGAGCCGCGTCAATAATTTGATTATTCTCGTCCTCGAAGGAACCGTGATAGTTAAGGGGGGAGACGGGAATATTATCAGACACTACCTGTCCTCCCAGTCTGCAGGAAGAAGGTGTACATCAAGGCTACCAGCGGGGTTTAGCGCAAGCTGCTTTGCCCGCTCAAACGGGTCTTCTCCGTTTCTAACTGCACGCATCCAAGCCGCCTTAATGGCAAATTCTGCGTCGTATCCCATACCCGAAGCCTCTGTTAAAGCGATGACTGTTTCTTCTACAGAATTATACTCTGAATAGTCCTTTAGTGAGATGGCCAACTCGCCGGAAGCGTCCGCAGAGGCAAGCAAAAGATCGAGAGACTCGGGGTCTCGAAGGGGGACTTTGTCTCCCTGGACGGCCCCCTCGGGCAAAACAGCAAAGCGGCACTTGCCCTCTGGTTCAACACTGAGACTGATGATTCCGCACTGGTCTCCGCCTTGGTAAAAAACGCAGTTTGAACACTTAACGCCAATTGCGGCGTCTTCGTTTTCGTTTGCGGGAGTGTAGCCCGCCCAAACGCCGTCACCGTCTTGGTCAAACTTGCCGTGGACTGCTACAACCTCCGCCAAAGCATCTGCTAAGGCTTGCTCTTCGGGTATCAGCCCCGATGCAGTAAGGGTAGAAGCGCTTTTCTTTGAAGACTTAGGGTGTGCAGCGGGAAGAAGGTCGTTATCCTGAGTGTAAGCAGCCTTGGAGGGCTTTCCAGAGCGCAAAAGCTTGAGGAAAGCGTTTACTCGAGCCATTGCCCACTGATTGCGAGTCTTTCCGGGGCGGTGTGAGGTACTGTAGGCACCAGCTCCACGGCGGTAGACTGCCTTGAGCATCCTTGTGGTGGCCTTACGGCCCTTTTTAGCGGTCTTGTTGTGCTCTTCAACCTTGTTTTTAATGGCTGTCTCAGTTTTGGCGTCAAAAGTAATTTTTTTATCCCCGGATGCAGAACCTTTGGGGTTTTTCTTAGACCCCTTGACCCGATCTTTCTTAGGAGCCGGGGTTCCTGCTCCCGTTTTCTTAGTAGAAAGCTCCCGGGCCTCTTTGCGCATCTCGGCAAGAAGCTCTTCAGTCTTGTGAAGAGCTGCGTATACCTCTTTTGGGTCTGCCATTACGGGGCTACCTCGGGAATACCCAGGCCTGGAGGCTCTTGCCCGGCCTGCGCTCCGGGTGATTCCTCCTGGGGAGCTGCCGGAGCTTCTGACTCTTCAGCAGCCGGGTCTGCGGGGGCTCCGCCAGCTGCCTGTTGCAGTATTTGCTCTAGCTCAGGGGGGATGGGGCCTGCGGAAGCGCCCTGAGAGGCACCACGGACCGCTTCCATGACATCAGGCGCAACCACACCAAGAAGTGCCTCGGTAAGCTCAGGCGTGATAACTCCGCGCTCTTGGAGCATCCGGAGGGCTACCTCGGTAGGCTTGGGTGCGTCTTGGTCGGAGAAGCCATGAGCCCGTCGCCAGGTGTCGTAACTGATTGCTCCCCGGTCAAACCCTGCGTCTGCGTCTGTTGCTCGGTCATTACGAGTAGAGACAGCGCTGGGGTCATACCAAACAACAAGACGGTTTACGTCAACTTCTGGGTACCCCTGAGCAATAAGGTAGGGGCGAAGGTAGACAGCCGTAAGCGCGTCGACAATAAGAAGCATCAAAGGCTCAATGTGCGCCTTGTAGAGGCTCTCGTCGATTTGTAGGGCGTTGGAGTACTTAACGTTCGCCATTCCCGAAACGACGTCCTTAGGAACGTCAAGGCCCTGCATGATGCGCTCAAGGACGCGGTCCGAACGCTCAGCCAGTGCTGGGTCGAAGGAACGCTCAAACTTGAACTGCTTGATTGCGTCACCAAGCTCGGCAGGTCCACGGATAATCAAAGGAACAACGGCGCTTGCAGACTCTTCATCCCTGATGGGGGTCGTCATTGCGTCAATCAGTTGCTCTTCGAACTCGTCTTCTGCCTCTTCAGGTGTAAACGAAGCGCCCATGCCATCTTCATCATCAAAGGGGTAGTTAGGGTCAGCCTGGGCGGCAACGGAAAGTCCGTCTGGCAGGTAGAGAGCACCGGCGTTAAGACGTGAACGAGCTGTTGCACGGAATGTGCGGTTGAGCAAAAGAAGCTCAGCACACAGGTCAAGAAGACCGCGCAAGGAGCTGTCTGCTTCATCGGAAAAGCGAGGGTGTGATCGCCAAATGCGCCCAACAAAAGCTGACTTAGGAAGTGGGTACAGTCCCATTCCCTGAGAAGCCCCCTGGCCACTAAGCTGCTCACGGCGTCCGGCTACAGCAAAGTTACCTTTAGAGTCAGGAAGGACTTCATCAACGGATCTTACGTCCCAGGACTCTGGTTCCCCGGAGCCAATGCGAGCTGGGAACTGGACGAGATAGCACTCACCTGTGACAGAGATGTTCAAGGCGGCGTCTCTCAAAAGACCAGCCTGTCCGCCGTACGCAGAGCTAAGACGGGCTAGAGCACGCTCTGCAGCAGAAGCAAGGTTGGCTTCAATTGTTCCAGACTCGTGTACTGAGATGGGAGCCTGGCTGGGGTCGTCAACAGTTGCTGAATAAATGCGGATTCTGGAGATTACTGATGAAACAAGATTAAAAGCGTATTTAATTTCCCCGATTGCGTCGTAATATTCCCAGGCCTCAGACTGCCAAGCGCTGGAAGAAGCGGAGCGGCGAGACTTAAACTGCTCAAACTCAGCGCGGTCGTTGACCTTCATTTGAGCAGCAGCCGCTGTCATCGAGCGAGGGTAGTTATAGGGAACAGACGACGCTGGAGAGTTGGCAATGAAAAGATTAGAGAATGCCGAAGGCTGCGGAACTTTTTTGTTGACTACATACTGAGTAGACCGGGAACTGTTTTTGCCGGAGGTCCTGATGCCCTGGCTTTTAGCTTTTGGGGGAGTCGGGGTGGAGTCATCAGACTCGCCTCGAGTGTATATGCCCACTTGTTCCTCTTGTCAGTTGTTGCGGAGTATGAGTTATTTGTCCTCATACGCGGTCAACAGGCCTGCAATAGCAGACAGTGCAAAAGGCACCACAACTAAAACAGTTACTGTACTAATCATATAACACACAAAAACAAGTGACCCGAACCAAAAGGACAAACACCACTCGCATGTAAGCAGATAGCCTAGAGGGTTTTTCTCGGGGGGAAACTTGGACCACCACCAATTGCGAAAAGACTCAAGAATTGTGTCCCTTGTAAACAGACGGGTAAGCCTGTAGGTGGCTAGACCGAGGATGACGTATTCCACGGAAGGGAAATCCTGTTCTCTAGGGCTTCAACAGCTATCTCAGCAGCGCACTGAGTGCACTCGTGAGCGTGTCTTTCAGACAGAGCGTGGTGCTCGCAGTCTTTGTCACTCATTCTAATGGCAAGCTCTATGGCTCGCACTAAATTTTCTCTATGCAAGAGGATCCTCCGATGATGATACTAAGAAGCCGAACGGGTTCCAGCCTCTCAAGCGAGAGCCGCATCCGCAGTTCTCGTCTTTACTAATAACAATTATCTTACCTGAAACTGTCCTTACATGGGAAACTTTTTTTTCGTGGTGCTGCTCCTCAACCTTTTCCCTAAAAACAACCTCGGGGCCTGTAGGAGAGTCGACCGCAACGTAAAGGGTGCCCTGGACAATCACAGCCCGTGCTCGATCCAGTTTTCTTGTCCCGGCGGGGGCATCACCCCTGACCGGTAGGTCTGTAATATTTTCCAGCGAACCTGGTGGGGCTAGGCGCAATACTGCCGGGAAAATATCTATTGTCTTCTGCATTACATATCCACATACTCTGTGGGGACGTAAAAGCTTGTCCAGTCCAAAGCCTCTCTTGCCGTGGGGAGTGGCACGAGAAGCGGCTTGTTTCGTTCGGTAGACCCGATAAGGGCGTAGACATCTTCTTTGGTGTTAGCGATCCGAGCATTTCGCCACATCTTATTGGTAGTCAAAGAAGTAATCGGAAAAGCCATCGGGTGTGGGGAGCTATCAGAGGTCATGGTCTCAAGGAACCGAGCATTTGCTTTTTTGAGGTGTTTCGGGTTTACCCAGATTACAACAGCGAGGTCCTCCTCTTTGTAGGTACCGCTTTGTGTCTTATACGTTTTCATTTTTGATTCTTACTCAATCTCTTAGCCATTGCACGGTACGAGACCCCTGCAGCCTCAGCGATAGCGGCGGTTGGCACTCCCATACTGCGGAGAGTCAGGGAAATTGTTGTTAGCTCCTCATTTGCTTGCGCAAAAGGACTGGACGACGAAGTTTTTGACCGATAGCGACGCGCCAAGGATGAGAGCTCTAGAAGCCTAGGTTTCATATCCTGCGGAACCCCAGGGGACACTGAGCGCAGGCGGGGAGGCTTTTTTGTTGGCGTCTCGGTCGCTAAAGACTTCTTAGGTGGCATAGGTACGGCACGAAACTGCTTCACATCAGAAGCCCTGCGGACCCAGAAGTGGATTGTTGTTTTAGGGCGTGGCGGCCTTAAAGACTGGCCTAAAGAGTTTAAAGACCAGCCAGTGTTCCACAAGGCGCGGAGTCTTGACTCAAAGGCTGCTCGAGGCAAACTTTCGAGGAAAACTACTTCATCGGGGGAAAGGGAGGCCATTTCTCTATTGTACAGGGCTTTACCTGAATCGTACGGAGAATCGCGAAACGTAGATTGTACGGAAACATTATTTATATGAACAGTATGTTTTTTTGAATTTGACCGGTGAGTTGGATGGGCTTACATTTCAGCCCTGTTGAGATTGTTTCCTGTTTGGCGGGAGGGGGGTGGGGTAATTCAGGGGGGTGGGGTGGGTGTTGTGTTTGTGCTAAAAAACCCGGCACTAAAAAAATCTTGGAGACTCGACGAAAAAAAAATTAACTAAGACATTGAGTGACATTGACTAGGACATTTAGACACGACTAAGACATTGAGACATAAGAGAGACAACTAGTGAGGGGGGTGGGGTGCTAGGGGTGGGGGGTGGGGTGATGTGCTGGGGATAGGGGGGGTGGGGTGTTGGTCAATCAAGCTAGAGATTCAGAGACTCTCTAAAAGGTCATCACCCGCATGTCTAGGTGTACTCCCTGAGCGTAGGGGTGGGGGTGGGTAAGGGTCACCTAAGCATTGAGGGCTACCCCCTGACCTAGAGACAGGCAACTAAGTGCTAGAGCGTGCTCAACTAGTACACCCCTGCCCCCTGGGGTATGACTAATGGCGCACAAGTAACTAGGCAAGTAAGGGGGGGGCTTCCCCTCTAGGTACTAGGGAACCCTCAGGGACTCTCTGGGCGACCACCCACCGCATGAAGGGTTGCCCCAATTCGCGCCCGTGTTACACCCGTGTAGGGGCTAGGGGCTAGGTGTACACAGTCACACCCCCCCCTAGAGACATACCCGCATACCTAAGCGCGACACGCCCGGGATGCAGAAAAACAGATTCAGACTTGACAACCCCTAGGGGGGTGTGTCTATAATAGAAACATCAGCAAGGCACAAGGCCAAGCTACCTGGGAAAGGAAACAAAATGTTTGGAATCACAGCTAGGGACATGAACGGCACAGAGTACAGCTTCGCAATCGACACAGTCGCGCAGGTTCGCGAGTTCGCCAAAGACTGCAAGGCAATGGGAACTGGAATTGCTAGCGCAACCTACAAGAACGAAGAGCTTGCATTCCACGACATGGCTCGCTTGGCTTACGGCTCACTCCCCTGGGAGTTCACAGGGGCTCGCACAGTCGCCACCTGGTAGGTCATCACAGGCTAGCCCCCCTCGAAAGAGGGGGGCTTAGTCGTTGGGGGTGGAGACTGTCCTAGTAGAGTCTCAGCCCCTGGGGTAGCGCCTACTCAAGTCACCCCCAGCGCCCCCCTGGCTAGGGTAAGGGGGCACTCCCACAGGGGGCACCACCCCAACAGAAAAAGCGCCCAAGGTTGCCCGTGTTAGAACCGTGTGGGCAACCGTGCTACTCAGGGACATAGGCAAGTGACTCTAGAGGGGTCACGGCATGAAAGCCTACAACCCAGAAGCGACACGCCCGGGATGTAAGCGATTAGGTTATTCTAATAAATCATGCAATAATAGTTACAACGAGCAGGGCACGAAGCCAGGCTCACAATCTGGGAGGTAGCAAAATGTTTGGAATCACAGCTAGGGACATGAACGGCACAGAGTACAGCTTCGCAATCGACACAGTCGCGCAGGTTCGCGAGTTCGCCAAAGACTGCAAGGCAATGGGAACTGGAATTGCTAGCGCAACCTACAAGAACGAAGAGCTTGCATTCCACGACATGGCTCGCTTGGCTTACGGCTCACTCCCCTGGGAGTTCACAGGGGCTCGCACAGTCGCCACCTGGTAGGTCATCACAGGCTAGCCCCCCTCGAAAGAGGGGGGCTTAGTCGTTGGGGGTGGAGACTGTCCTAGTAGAGTCTCAGCCCCTGGGGTAGCGCCTACTCAAGTCACCCCCAGCGCCCCCCTGGCTAGGGTAAGGGGGCACTCCCACAGGGGGCACCACCCCAACAGAAAAAGCGCCCAAGGTTGCCCGTGTTAGAACCGTGTGGGCTACTTGGTGACTTTGGCGGGTGTGCCCTTCATCAGGGACTCAATCACCGCATGATCAGTTTCGCTTGACGCCTTGACTCGTGCCTTGTCCATGTACTCAGCCAGGGCGTCGAGAGTGCCATTGCTGAGCCAACCGGGAAGGTCAGACCCTGCACCCATGTGGCCAAGTTCAATTAGCCGTCTTTGGACCAGCCGCACAGAAGTAGAGTTCCGGCTGTTACTGCCTGCGACAATCGCCGACATCGAAACGACTGAGCCATGCTCGATAGAACTAGCTGGGGTCGAAGCAACTGGAGCCTTGGGCTTGGGAGTCTCTTGGGGCTCCACAGCCTCAATGACTACTGCACTCTCCTGCTCATCTGCTTTTGTTTCTGGGGTCTTCTCGTTATCCATTACCTAACCTCTCGCGTTGACAGCAAAGCCGAGGCCACTGCAACCAGCCCAAGGGCCAGCGTCAGATCCAAAGAGCCCCAGATGGCTGAGGCAATGGAGCCCAGTGCGCAACCAGTGGCTGCAACTGAGGTCCAGACTACTCGACTCAGATCAACTTTCATTGTGTTAAACCGTTCTTTCACGGCCCCTACGAGGGGCGCTATATTAGGATACCGCATGACCGCTCTCACTATCCCACAGCTGACTCCGAAGTTCCCGAGTGACTCGCATCGCCTCTCGAGGTCCTGCCGCAGTCAGTGCTTCAGTAGTTATCAAGGAGTCAAAGTCTAGCACGACAGCATCCTCCCCGGTGAGGTGCACCACCACCAATTTAGTGGAGCCATCCTTGGGGTCGTCGACCAGTGCAACTGCGGTGGTAGGAGTTACGTATGTAACCTCTAGTACATTCACTCGGCCTCGGTTTCTCGTTTAATTGCCGCCTTGAGAGCCGCCTCTCGACTTCTCTCTCTACGCGATCTGGCGTCCGCGTGAGTGCCCGCCGCGTTGCTTCGACGAAGCTCGGAGATGGCCTTGGCGTATGCAGGGTTGGCCACGGGGCGATATGATTTATCCACCCCTATATGATAGCAACCCTACTCCAGGACGACAGCAATATCGACCGACTGCTCCCGCACATTCCACCCGTAGTACTGCTCTATACCCACCGAAGCAAGACGGATGTAAAACTCGTCGTCCGACTCACCAGGCTCCCGTAGGGCCTCGTCCACAGCAACCGAAGTCATCATCGTGAAATGCTCTCCGACAAACAGCACCTCTCGAATCAGGGGGATGAGATCAGAGTAGACCATCTAAGCGCCTACCATCGATCATGGACATCAGGGCTGCAATGTCCTTCTGGTCAAACCCCTGGGACTTCATTGCCTTGACCCAGAGGCTTCCGGCTGTCGTGTACACCTCCATGAAATCAGCCATTTGATCAATGTCCATGTCTTCTTCTCGATGGAGGGAGGCCGTGAGGAATTTCATGTAGTGCCCCAGGGCTGCGCTCAGCATCGGGGTGTAGCGCCTGCTTATAACTATGGATCCTTCTTCTCTCATAATGCTCTTTCTCCTTCTATTGACTTGCCTGAGCCAGGGCTGCGGCTGCAGCTCGGCCAATGCGTGTGGCTACGCCTGCTGGAGACATAGTTCCTGTGACCACCGAAATATGATGTTGGGGCACACCAGGGCCCAGGAGCCTGCTGAGACTACGCCCTGTGTCGTAGGGCAACCAAAGAATCGCAACCCCGGCTTTGGCGCACTCTGTGATCCAATGTCGTGCCTGCTCAATCTGATCAGACCGATAGTGTCCATCAGACGATATCACTAACAGTCTAGCACCCGAGCCCTCAAGAAGTCCAAGGGCCCCATCTAGCCCACGAAAAGCCTTGTCAAACTCCTCGCTGCCATCATAGGCTCCGTAGATGTAGACCTTCTCTAGGTGCTGCCCAGGGCTGAGTGTGGGGAACACTGAGTCGCCATAGTAGATCATAGCCGCTCGCCCCTGAATCCTACGAACTGCCTCGCTCATGACCCAGGCTGTCACTGCCATAGGCTCCATGGCGCTCGACATAGAGCCAGAGATGTCCACCATCACCCCCACTGTGAGAGAAGGGTCGATAGTGTGCTTGCGCTTGGTCCTACGCCAGGGTGTGCTTGCCAGCCTGAGGCCCTTGCTCTCAGCTGCCCGTGCTTGGACAAGTGCTCGTGTGCGAAGTCGACCAGGAGGAAGATAGTTGTCTGTCTCAATCTCAATGCGGTCGTGGTACTTTGCCTTCTCCAGCTCGGTGGCGACGATAACTGCAGCCGCACGCTCCTCGGGGGTTGGATCCCGCATCTGCTTCATGTGTGACCGAGTGAAGCTTGAGCTAAGCTCCGAAGCTTTGCTGAACAGCTTCTCTGCCTCCTGCTCGTTGCGCTTACGCTGCTTTGTCTTTTGTTGGACATCAAGCACGAAAGCTTCGGCTACCTCGTCTGACTCTTGGTCAGCTAAAGCAATGCTAGCTGTAAGGATAATATCTTCTAGCGCATTTTTTACGGCCTGAGCCAGGGCTGCGGGGTCAAAACCACCATCAGGCTTCTCCCCTCTCTGATCAGCCGCCTCATGCTTTGCAGCGACCCACTCACGAGCCAGCTGGTGCCTCTCCGAAAGATCTCTGGACTCATGGAACGTCGAGACAATTCCAGACAAGTGCAGGGAAAGCTCTGCGCCTAAAAAGTCAGTGACTTGGCCCACAACATCCTCGACCTCTCGCTCCTCGAGCGTGCCAGCCTGAACGCGTGCATTGATTAAACCAAAAACCTGGAAAGCGGCCTCTGTGTGCTCCATCTCGGGGCGGTGCTCAAGATTAATGTCAATCACAGCCGATCTAATGAACTCACGAACCCGTGGGACATCCTGAAGCCCCTGATACTCAATTCGTGACTCCTCCAGCAGCTCGAAGGCCTTGAACTCCTCCGCATTGAGCTGATCTGCTGTTTCAGACGCACTCCACCTGCTGTATCGAGCATGGAAGGCTTCGTGGGCAATCAGACCAACTGCACGAGGAAACTCGTACTGCCTCTTGGGATCAGTGAGGTCCCCGACATCCTCTGGGGCTGTTCTGGGCCCAAAAGCTGTGTTGGTGTTGAGCTCAACCTCAGAGTGGTGGGGGAAGAAGCAGGCTGGCGCACCATGTGCCGCATCAGGCCCGACGAGGGCGATGATGTCATTCCGGGCAGAGAGCTGATTGGTCAGGTCAGCAACAGTGGTCCCGACCTTCAGCCACTCGATCGGGGGCGGAGGGCTCTCCCCTTCTGGATCACTGTGCCTCAAATGCTCCATCTTAAATCCTCGCTGGTCGGTGGTCCTCAGCATAGACCCTGGTCAACACATCTGCAACCATTGGACGATCCATCTCTGGAGCCAAAGCCAGGAGATTAGAGATCGCAAAATCAGTTCCATAAAGCTCTGACACATCCCTGAACGCCAGGAGCTCTCGCATCTGAGGTGCCCAAGACACCTCACGCGAGCTCTGCTTCTTAGCCAGGTTCTGGGCGGCAGTGACGATTCGGACCGAGGCACCTAACTTCTTGGCCAGTCCCCAGTCCGTGGTCATCTCTGCCTGCATCGTGAAGCGTGACAGCAGCGCCTCTGAAAGCCGCACGCCAGGAGCATTGGGGTTTGTTGCAGCCACCACATAAAAGTTGGGATGAGCTTTAATGGTTCCGCGTTGGGGGTTGGCAGTAACAGAAAGCTCTCGCCGCCCATCCATCAGCCCGTACACGACTGAAAGAACCTTGGGGTCAATCAACCCAATCTCGTCGATGAAGTAGACAGCTCCATTTTCTGCAGCCTTCAACAGATCACCATCAACCCACTCGAAGCCACCATCGTCATTCTGGATGTAACCACCAACCAGGTCAGCAACCTCAGTGTCGCCAGTTCCCATCAACGTATAAACATCCGGGAACGCCGCTTCGACCAGTGCAGTCTTGCCACACCCTGGTGATCCATAGAGCAAGGCAAACAGCGACGAGCCAGAGCCAGAAGCCGTGGCTTCCCTGGCTTTCCTCAGGACCTCGACATCCGCGTGAGCTCCCCAGGGTCTGCTGTAGTAGAGATCCCCATTTGGCCTCTCGTAGCTGGTGTGGCCTTCTAGAGCATCAATATTCATTAACTTCTTTTCCTTTTGTGACATCCCGGAGCCTTTAGGCTTCCGTGGGATGTATCTTCCATCTCCAGGGACCTCACCAAGTAATCTCTTGGCCACAGCCTCGTCTGAGCTCTGTTTAAGGATATCAACCAAGATGTCCCATGATTCGAGCTCAGTAACTGCCCTTGAGCCTTTTACCGGGCCCTGGAACCTACCTACACCATCCCGTGCTACATCAACCATCTGCTTCCTCCTTCTTCTCGATCTCGACTACAGATTCTGGGTAGCCGTGAGCACTCCGCATTGTCTTTATCTTTAAATTAATCCGCGTAGGTAGTTTTCTCCTAGCAACCTCGAACATGTCCTTCTTTGATACCTCGAAGAGTAGTGGCTTCCCAACCAGTGTGTACTCTCCCCATACAGCTCGAGCCAGCGGAGGTAGTAGTAACTCAGCCACAGTTTCCTCATCAGAAAAGTCAACCTCGTTAAGGTGTAATGGCGCACAGATCCAGTTCTTCCGTGGGGCGTACCTGTTGAGATGCCTATGGAAAACCTTAGGGACAATCCTTTGAAGTGTAGGCGTATAGCCCTCCGGAAAAATAAACAGCTGGTGAGTAGCTCCGGTCAGTCTGTTAGGGGATCTTTGTTCTAAGTAGACCCCTACCCCTTGTAAGTCCGTATCTGGATTAGCCACTATTCCCCCCTAGAAATAAATATTAGTTAGTTGCCACTACCCTACACACCTTTATCGTAAAAACCTATAAACGCCAGAAACCCCACCGAAGTGGGGTCCTGGTGATGAGCTAGAGCTTGCTCTCGTGGAGAGCTCCGCGAGGAGCCCTGTGCTCCCTTGTGGTGTGGTTCCATTGTACCAATCTCACTCCGGGATTTTTACGGCGCAAGAACTCCAGAAACCCCACCGAAGTGGGGTCCCTGGGGTAGTCCTAGGCGCTGTACTCCAGGACTCGGAGAGCAAGACCTCGCTCCCGAAGTCTGAAGACCTCGACCTCGTAGGCTTCCGTGTTAGCCTCCTGATTGGCTAGGTGGAGTCCCTGGGCATAGAGCCGTGCCTCCTCGATGTCCTCGAAGAAAGCAGGCTCCAGGGCGATACGCCACCCTGCCGTGGTAGAACCGAACCAGCCATTGACCTTGTAGTTGTGAGCCATTAGTGCCTCCCAGGTAGACACAGGGCATTTCCCTGCTGTCTATGTCTTTATTGTATTCCTAGGGTCGATCGAATTTTACGGAATGCCAGAAGCCCCACCGAAGTGGGGTCCTGGGGTGAGGGCTTACTGGTGGGCAAGCCTCTCGTGTGATGTGAAGTTGCTCCACACCGCCTGCGAGTGGTGAATCTCGGTCCAGTAGCCCTCTCCCGTGCCAACAGACGTGGCGTAGGCATCGGCTTCCTCCCTAGTCTGGAACGTCTCAGACTCGGCGAAGAGCGAGGCATCTCTGTGTGTAAAGATTTTTACCTGATACATAATTTGTTTCCTTCCCAGATATCCAGAAAGCCCTAGTGTCTCTCTGTGATATCTCTATTCTACAAGTCGTGTTGATCGAATTTTACGGGGAACGACAAAACCCCTAGCCGAAGCCAGGGGTCTGCCGTGCGCCTTAGAACTGTGTCTTGCCGAAGACAAAGTCTAGGTCGTTGATGACCGCACTCTGGTGCTTGTCATCGAGGGTCTCAAACCACACTGACCAATTTTCATCGCTCAGTGTGTTAGCGACCTTGCGAGCGTATGACTCCTCGTGTGCGTCATAAGTGAAGTCGAACGTCTTGAAGCCCGACTTGCTTGCGAGGACTCGAAACTGCTTAGCCATAATGACCTCCCAGGTTATAGCAGAAAGCCCTTTTGTCTCCCTGTCTATGTCTTTATTATATTCTCCGTGCTATGTCTTTTTTACGGAATGACAGAACCCCCTACCGAAGTAGGGGGTCTGCCTTTTCCCCTGGGAGGAAAACTTATTTTCCTCGACCCCCGAGCCTGAGCCCAATAGCGCCAACCAGTGCCGAAAGCACCAGAGGAACCATAGCCCAAGGCCAGTAGGTGTCGTGGAAAGAGAGTACCACTCCCAGGGTGATTATCACAAACACTATTTTGTAAGTGTAAGACATTATTGTCTCCTTTCCCTTGTGATGTTTTTAGTATAACCCGTGCTTCGATCGAATTTTACGAGCACACTGCCCCAACCCTCACCGGAGTGGGGGCTGGGGGGTACGGCTCTCAAGCCATCAGGTACTCAGGGGTCGACACTCCAGCCTTCTCGTAGCCCTGGAACCGTGTGGTGACGCTGGTGTCTACCTCGACAGGCAAGCCAAACTTACCGCGTAGTGATTCCAACTCGGGGACTGAGACATATCCCATCTCGGGAAAGCCCAAGCCCAGGTCGCACAGCCCGAACGCCAGTCCTTCTTCGGGGCTGTACTCCCAAAGCACCCAGGTCGCTCCAGCGTCTGGTGTGAACACATAAACAGCAGGCAGGTCGCCCTTCGTCTCGTCCGTGCTGTACAACTCCGGCAGTGTGGTCAGTTTCTCTTTCAGCATTTCTTTCTCCTCAGGGTTAGAGCACTAGGACCTTGTGCCCTTGTGCTATGTCTTTATTATATTCCGTGCTTCGATCGAATTTTACGGGACAGCAAAACCCCCGGCTCTCGCCAGGGGCTTGCTTGTGGCTTACTGTGCTTCTGGCAGTAGTTCCACGATGTTCCACTCCACATCGTCCCATCGGACTTCGGGTAGGTCACTCTCGTCATTCTCGGCGAGTCTGCTCACATACTCGTTGATAAAGCGCTCGGCTTCTTCCCGTGTCTTGTTCCGTGGCTCGTGGAATGTGAAACTGAGCGTTACCCCATAAGCCGTGTCTGGTGTCTGGCTCATCGTTGATTCACACTCGCCTCGTATGCCATAGCCAGGGCTTCTTCGTACAGGTCGGGGTAGTTAGCCTTAGCATTCTGTAGTTCCGCGTTAGAGCGTTCCCAGATAGCGCCATTGTCTGACATAGAGTCTGACCAGACTTGGCGAATCAGTTGGAACATTTCCGTGATGCCCATCTCTCACCACCCCCCTCTACAGATACCGCACTTTGATTCACTTGCCCGGCAGATATCGCCACAGCCTGAACACATATTTTCACTCATTAGTTCCTCCTCAGGTAAGCCACAGGGGTTCCCGTGTGCTTGTGTCTTTATTATATTCCGTGCTTCGATCGAATTTTACGGACAGCAAACGCACACTATCCCCTCCGGAGAGGGGACAGTATGGGCAGGGCTACTCGATGTGGGCGAGAAACCCTAGGCGACAGGCAAGCCCGTGCGCCTCCGTGTTGCGAATGGTGTCGGCAAGCGTGATGGTGTGGACATTGTCCTGCTCACCATACCCGCGCCTATCGACTACCATAATGATGTGGTCGGCAAGCCTTTCCACCAAACCATCGACACCAATCTTGTTGGTGTCCGTGACAACCAAAGTGGGCATAGCCACTCCTCCCAGCAATCGCCCGGTATTTCCGTGCTGATGTTTTTATTGTATTCCGTCCTTCGATCGATTTTTACGGACGACCGAAACCCCTCCGGAGAGGGGTTCCGTGTCTGGCTAGTCTGAATCCCTAGCCAGTAGCACCCGAATCTCACGGAGTTCGTCCTCGATAAAGGCGATAGCCTGCTCGGGGTAGTCGTGAATCATCAGGGCATCATCGCGCAAACGCTCGATGTGGTGAGCAATTTGCTCCCGTGTGGTGGCTTGTTCCAAAGCCCATTCTGCCAATCCATCGTGTGAACGCATAATTGCTATCCTCCAGGGTTAGGACAGAAACCTTGTGTCCCTGTCTGTGCTTTTATTGTATCGTCCGTGTCGATCGAATTTTACGGACAGCAGAAACCCCAGCCTAAGCTGGGGCTCCCCTAGTTGCTATGAGAGTGGGTCACCACTAGTAATGAACACCGCGTAGCCTTCAATGGTTCCAATGGTCTGAGCCCTCTCGTGAGCGTCAGACTCAAAGGCGTCAAGATAAGTCGCCACAATCTCTCGTGAGGCTTTTTCTATAACCGTAACAAAGTAATACATAGTTCCTCCAGGGTTAGACACAGAACACCGCTTGTTCCGTGCTGATGTTTTTATTGTATCCCCGTGTCCCCTAACTTTTTACGGACACACAAAACCCCGCCAGAAATGGCGGGGCTTGTGCTTTTTCCCTGGGAGGAAAACCTATCCTCCGGTGAGGACGAACTCGAACTCCGTGTTAGCGGGGTCAAAGGCTCGTTGGAACTCATCTTCATTCTGAAAGTAGAACCAGATACGCTCATCGAAACTTCCATCATTAGACATTTGTTCGTACTTGTCGCTATCGTTCAGGATAACTACTTGTGCGTCAGTATCTCCAGGGATTACCGTGTCTTTCCAGTAGTAATTTACCCGTGTAATTCTTTCTAACATTCTTTCCTCTTTCTGTTGGGGTAGGGGGAGAGAGCGGGTTTCCCCGCCCTCTCTCGCCTAGTAGCCGGCTTTGGTAAGGATTTCCCAAACCGTCTTGACGGTTTCGTCATCCATCGCGTCAATCGCGTCCTGGTTGATAATGTCCAGGTTGTCGAAAGGGTTGTCACTCATAGTGCCTCCTCAGGTAGTGGCTCACAGGCGTACCCCGTGTGCCGTTGTCTTTATTGTACGACCTTCGATAGAATTTTTTTACGGCACCCCAGGAACCCCTGCCATTTCTGACAGGGGCTTGGGGGTTAGACAGCTTGTGAGAAGCTATCACGGCGAACTACGGGAAAGCGTACCTTGTCCCAGACATAGCTCCACATCTGAGCGCGAGTTTCGCTATCCTCTTGCTCGACCCTCAGGGTCCAGAGGCTGTCGTACTCTGTCGCCTCACAAGCCCACACCGTTTCTGAATCGGAGAGTGTTACCTCGACCCAGTAGGTGTCGCTTGCCCAGCCGGTGTAGCCCTCCTCAAAGGTCCCACCATCTGCAAGGACTTTTGCCCTTACCTTTGCCCGTGTACTCATAGGTACTCCTCCAGGGTAGTGACACTAAGCCTTTTGCTTGGTGTCTATGTCTTTATTATATTCCCGTGTTCCCTCATTTTTTACGGGACGACAAAACCCCAGCCTAAGCCGGGGAATTGCCGTGTGGGGCTAAAAAGGGACGGGTCCAAAAGCCGTATCCCAGCAAGCGCCGTGATAGCCGGTCTTCAGTTGTTCCCTAAGGGCTAGGGAAAGGTTGGGAAAGGCTTCTTGAATAAGCGCACCCTCTGCCCAGCGGTCGTAGCCGTCTGCCGGGATTTGGAGAATGCCAGCCTCTCCGCACTCGGGACACCGTGGTGTGGTTATGACCATTCTGGTCTCGACCTCGTACATAGTTCCTCCTCAGGTTATAGCAAAGAGTTCTAGTGCCTCCTTGTCTATGTCTTTATTGTATGGTGTCCTCACCGCATTTTTTACGGACGACAATAACCCCTCCGAAGAGGGGCTAGTGCCGTGTGGGGTTAGTGAACCGTAACCCACCGGGTGGCGGTTGCCACTAGGTGGTCGTAGTCCCCAGAGGTAGATTCCTTGAGGTACTCGTCAATCTCCTGCTGAGCCACACTAGCCCGGCGGAGAGCCTTGCTCACTCTTGCCATAACAGCGAACGCGTTGCCGTCCTGTCCTACCAGTTCTACTTCCACCTCAGGGTATTTTATGTCAGACATTTGCTGACCTCCTTTCCATATCTTTATTGTACCGAAGCACCGTGTGATTTTTTACGGAGACGGGTAATCCCCCTCCGGAGAGGGGGTTACCGTTAGGATATGTTCTTCCCCAGGTTACCCAGGGTGTGGGCGTGTATTTCTACCGAAGTACCCGAGGGGCTGTCAGCAGACCAATCTGTGACTTTCATCAGATTACCAACTACAACAATCCGACTCCCCTTGCCAACCCTGTCGACACAGTCGCTTGCTACATCGTCAAAGCACAGCACCGTGTACCAGTTTGTGTCTTTAGGCACCCACTCGCCGGTGTCCCTGTCGTAACCCTTCTGAGGGCACGCCAGACGAAAAGATAAAACACGCTTCCCGTCAATAGTTTCTACATATCGTGGTGTAGTAGCCACCAATCCTGCTACCGTAGCCGTATCCATGACTCTCCTCCCGTAGGGGTATTTCCCCTGCTGTTGTCTTTATTGTATCCATGCCGTAGCCAATTTTTTACGGAACGGGGTAGCCCCTCACCGAAGTGAGGGGCTCCCGTCAGGCTATACCAGTACTAGCCGGGGGTAGTCAGCGAACGGGACAGCGTTATCCCAGTTGTCGTGCATCACCGTGTGGTCACGAAAATCCACGGTAACTGTGGGATTGCCGTAGTCCTGGTCTACCTCATACGGTGCGATACCGAAGCCGGTTTCGCCGGCAATGTCCTCAGCAATCATTTTGCTAAAAAGAATCCGAGCGAAATAAGACTCGTCTTCCATTCGCCTGCCCTCAGAAATTGCGCGTGCGACAATCCTCTGACTTTCATGCCCGAGCCAATGCCCGTACAGGTAGATAGTTTCTCCGGTGTGGTAGACAATCGCGATATTCGAACGGTCACCCATGGTGTCCTCCTCAGGTTATGCGGAAAGCCCTAGTGTCCCCCCGTCATGTCTTTATTGTATAAGCCCCCCTCCATGTTTTTTACGGAACGGCGAAACCCCCTCCGGAGAGGGGGAGTCGCTTAGAATGGGACAGAAGCCACCGCAACACCGCAGGGGTCACAGTACCTATCCCAGGACACTCCTAATTCGTAGGGTGTGTCCTCCTTGCACCGTGTACACATGAAAGTACACACGGCGCAGGTGATAGCCCAGCCTTCCCGGACAGGGTTCTCATTACAGTATTGACATATCATCATTCCTCCTCCCGTTGATACCTTTATTTTATTCCCACTACTCCCAATTTTTTACGGGACAACGACAGCACCCCCTCCGGAGAGGGGGCGTGCCGTGTCACTCACACCTCGCAGTCGTGTCCGTAGGCTAACTCGTTAGCGTCAGTTTCATCGGTGAGGTCGAATACTCTCCCACACTCCACGCAGGTCGATACCAGACCGGCGCGTGTTGGTGTAACGCCGTAGCGCCTAACTACTATTGCCATCATGCCTCCTCCAGGATTAGTTTCTGACCGTAGCCAGTCCCAAGCCGTCCCTCGGTCATGGGGTAGAAATGTTCCTCGCATAGGTAAGCCCACGCGCCTAACACCGTCCTAGCGTCATATCCTGCCAGGTTGGTACAGAAGTTACAGGTAGGCAGGTGTGCCACCGTCACTTTTTCAGACATAATTGTCCTCCTTTGCTGTCCGTGTCTTTATTGTATCGGCGCACCACGCCACTTTTTACGGAAAGTACCCCTCCGTAGAGGGGCACTCTCCTTATCAGTCCTCGTCCTCGTCCTCGTTGAACAGTAGGAACTGGGGAACTATATCTACATAGCCCTCGTTGGGGTTATCTGGGGCTGTGGTGACGGCTTGGATAAACCGCAGTTGGCAAGACTCCTCGTACCAGCCAGCCACCGTTTCGTACATCTCGGCAGGTGTCATCTCGTCTGAAGAAATCAAAGGGTCATACTCATACTCCCGCATCAGACCCATCTGCTCGCTGTCCATCAAGACATAAATCTTGTGGCAGGTGTCAAAGGCAATGCCGTGAGCATTGTCCAGGTACAACTCCAGGGAACTATCCCTGACCGCACTCTCGATAATCATTACTACCTCCTCAGTAGACCGCACCCAGCCTTTTACTCGGTGTCGGTATGTCTTTATTGTATAGACCGTGCCCGATATTTTTTACGCGAACAACCCCCACCGTAGTGAGGGGCTGTCCAGCCGTTAGAGGTACTGAGCAATTTTGCTGTAAGTACCCGTGCTGATTTCTTCTTGGTCGGTCATACGGAGCAACCGGAGCGCGTTCTCAATGTTCTCCACCGCATCACGGTACTGCCAAGCCGCAACAGCGTCAGGAGCCTCGGGGCGTTCTGGAACCTTATTAGCCGGAACCGCAAGGACTATTTGAACAGCAATATCCTCAGGGTTGCCCGAGGCAATACGGTGGTAGTAGCCTCCCCCAACCGCGACCATGTCCATGTCCTTAGGCTTGGGCATGGTGAGAGCGTACTTCTTGACCTTCTGAGTCCAAGCCTCCAACTCCTTGTCGTACTTCTCCCTGAGTGGCTTCTCGTTCTCCTTGTCGTGCTGCATCTTCTCAAGTGAGGCTTCTAGCGAGGCTATAACCTTCTCCGTCTTGATACGGACTGCGATACTTCTAGCCATTTCTGGCCCCTTTCGTTTTATGTTTCCCGTCTTACTAACCCGTTTGGGCTAGTAGTTTTATTATATAGCCACGCCTTTACATTTTTTACGGAACAAAGAAACCCCTGCCGTAGCAGGGGCTTCTCCGTGTCGGCTAGGACAGTAGCGCCACTAGCCGTTCGGCTTCTCCTTCGGGGAGAGTGCCTGTTTCGCCTTCTTCGGTGTCGTCACCCGTGATGACCACATTTCCCACAATCCGGTCAGTTCCGGCTCCCCATTGTGAGTCCCAGAGGGTCTGAGCCTTCGGGTTGTGGGGGAGTCCACGCAACTTGCCCTCCTCGTTCACCCACATCAGTTGGGTGTAGTCAGAGATAGGAACTCGCTCCACAAAGCCCTCGACGGCGTTTCTGATGAGGTTGAAGTCGGCGGTTGAATCCCCGGACAACTTGTGGGCTTCGACAGTACCGTCAGTTTTGATAATTACTACATCACTCATGTCGTTCTCCTTTTCCAGGGCTTGTCCCTGTATGCTTCTATTGTATAACCGTGCGCTTCAGTTTTTTACGGAACCAAAGAAACCCCTGATTTCTCAGGGGCTTCCTTGTCGCTCAGTCCTCGGTGTCGTCTAGGAATGAGTCAAGGTGGTGTTGCTCAATGATCGCTTTTGTCGGTGCGACAGTCCTTCCCCGGTACCCCACACCTTCTGGTAGTTGGACTAACTTGTCCCACTCGCCTTCATTAGCGTTGTCTATCGCTTCGACACACGCGCCGACCATAATCGTCGGTACCGGCGGAAAGTGATTGCTCGTAAGGTGGAATGAGATAGCGGTGTCTAGTCCTAATCCTTCATTACCTAGAAACGCTAATTCTCGTGCCGTCATGTTTCCCATTTTGTTTCCTTTCGTTAGGGTGAGCCGACTCCCCCGGAGGGGAGCCGACCCGTGTGTTACTTGGCTTGGATACGGGTGACCACGGACTGGCGTGCCGTGGCTTCGTAGGCTTCGGTGAAACTCTCGAACAACAACTTCGAGTCGATTGTCACTCGTGGGTAGCGGAGCAACTCCACTCGGACTTCGCCGTTCACCAGAGCGACCTGAGCGTCACCGATAATGTCCTTCACCAGGGCGGAGAGGCGTTCCTTCTCCTTCTTGGCTTCGGTTTCTTCAGTTCGTGCCTTCAGAAACGACTCCAGGATTTCCTGCTCGCTGTCCGTAAGTTCCACGGCGGTCTTGGTGACCGTCTTGGTGTCCTCGACAATCGTAACCTTGCTTACCTTGCGCTTTCTGACGATAGCCATTGCTATCTCCTTTCACTCCGTCATTTTTTCACAACAACGGGCTTGTTGCTGTGTTGTCTTTATTGTATCTCCCACCTCAGACATTTTTTACGGAAACTAAAATAGTGATTTTGATAACGGTGACCACCAACACCGTGGAGGAAACGACGGGAAACCCCCAAGTCAATTCCCCCCAGTTACTTACTAGTCTTTCTCATAGTCACTAATGTCAACCCCGTACTTAGCAAACTCAGCGCGTAGGGCTTGTTCATTAGCGTCCGGTTCATAGCTTTCTGTAATCAACCGGGCAACCATTGGGCGGAAGTGCTCGGGTGCTCCCTCAATAATTGACCAATCAATTTCGTCCCAATGGGTAGACTCCATGATCGTAAGTCCGTCCGCAGACCCATAGTTACCGTCATCAGCGAAGTAGTGAAGAGTTCTTTCGACCTCGCCGATAGTTTCTGTTTCTTCTTCCATTTTTCTTCCTTTTCTAGGACTAGAGAGGGCGAGCCGTTACTCGCCCCCTCCAGTATCTTACTTGCTGGCCATCAAGACCATTTTTGGGGGACAATCGTCGAACAAGTACTTGATGTCCTCCTCGCGCGTGCCGACCTCCGCACAGTGGCAGTAGCCAATTTTGTCCACGCGGTCTTCGTGTGTCTCCGGAATCTCCCACTCGTCCATTATCCAGTAGATACCTTCTGAGGCGTGAAGCTCCCCTCCCCAGCCTTGCTCCTCCAGATATCGGTACTCGAAGTCAAGGGCAGGATACTCCTCCACCATCTTCAGGAATACCGGAACGACTGCGTCCCACGGTGTCTCAAAGGTGTAGGCAATCTCCGTGTCAGACACTTGGGTCACTCCCACATAGCTGGCGTCCCACTTGACTCCCCAGTTGCGGACATTCCAGTCGTACCAGTGGTTGGTCTCGTGTCGAAGCGCTTGCTCCAGAGTCTTGTTAGCCTCCGGGCCAAAATACTCCTCCAGGATTGATTCGTCGGGACTGACAAAGTTCCAGAATGAAAGTTCCTCCTGGTTCTCTGCGTCCACCCACTCGAATCCGTCTTCGGTGAGTACAGACGATTTAGTCTGGTAAGGCGTTGCGGCTTGCTTTTGGAGCCTATCGAGTTCTTCTTTAGGTCCCGTGATATTTATTTGATTAGATACCCAGTTAGGCATGTCATTCTCCTTTTGTCGTTTTTTTTGAGGGAAGCCCCTCGCTATCTGTTTTTATTATAGCGAGAGGCTCCCCAATTTTTTACGGACTACTCGAATCCGTCTAGCAGTAGCTGTCCGGGAGAGTTGCCTTCCGGGTCGCTCGAGGGGACAATCAGTCCCTTGTCGGTCTCAATAACCACACCGGGGTCTCCGTACCACATAAAAAGTTTCATCTCTTCGGGGTACATTGATCGTATTGCGATTATTTTTCTCCCTACCAAAACTCCGTAGTGCTTCCGGTAGAAATTTGTCATCTCAGTTGTTTCCATTGTCTTGCTCCTTTTCGTCGTTGCTATCTTTATTATATCTCCAAGCAATTTTATTTTTTACGGAAGTACCCCCGGCTCTCACCGGGGGACTCCGCTAGGACTTGCTGGCACTGAATACGATGTCAGCCTTGCCCTTAGGACATAGCTGGCACACCATGCATGCCGAGCCGTTGACACTAATCAATGGGATCTGCTTAGTGTTCTCCGGGCATTTGGCTCCGGGCTTGCCCGTTGCCTCTTTCATCCGTGCCTGACCTTCCTGAAAAGTATCCGCCAGGTAGGCAAGCAGTATCCCTTCACGCCGTAACGTGAGCGCTATCGGCATGTTCTCGTTGTCTGCCGAGAAGTACAGGGACAGATTGGATGTGCCTTTGAGCAACCGTGCCGCACTCATGGTCCGGGTGTAGACCCAGAAGTTGACCTCGGGCCGTGACTCCATCGTCATCCTCCACGCCATAGCGTAGGTGTCCGAGAAGAAGTCGCCGTCCCAGTGGATTCTGAAGTCCTTAGGCGCTTGCCGTCGGTTGCAGTCCGTGATGAAGTCGTCGACCATCTCAGTGAGTAGTCGTCGCATCTCATCGAGATCCGCGTCCTTCAGCAGTTCCCAGTTGTGTACCAGGACCGCCTTGACGTTCTTGTATACCTTCTCGAGCTTGCCCGCGTAGCAGACACTCTCACAGATGGACGTCGCGCCGGGGCATGAGTAGGCCTTACCTGCTGGTAGTCCAAAGGTGTTAGCAATGGACGGGGCCTTCCCGTTCGGTGTGACTAGATTGGTGACCTTCCGGTCCTTGGAACGCTTGAGCTTCATGATTCTCCTTTCGTAGCTCCGTCGTTATGTTTTTATTATATAACCCCTATTGTTGTTTTTTTACGGAAACAGAAAAACCCCCGGCTTTCACCGAGGGTCTTTCCGCTTGAGGCCTACCAGGAGGCTTGATACTCGAAGTCCACAGCCTTACCCTCATCCGACTCAGCCAGAGTCAAGATTTTTTCTAGGGCTTTCTGTGTGTATTCCAGGTCATCCCAGTACGCCTCACCGTAACTGGTGTCGCCAAAGAAGAACCCGTCTTCTGATGGAAGAACCTCCTCGGCTACCTGTGGGTCTTTATTGCTAGCTAATACCTCGCACACGTTAAAAAACAACTCCTTCAGGTGGTCGGTTGAAACCCACAGCGGTCTGCAGTCATCCACGCCGTCAGCGAGGTTGTCTACGAACCACTTGTGGATGGCATTAGCTTTTCTCCAGTAGACAGCGGTTGCGGTCACGTTCATGCCGGAGTGTGCCGCATTTGCGATGAAAGGCTTCAATCCAAGCCGTTCCGTGACCTCGGCGTAGTCAAGGTTGGGGTAATCGCTGATTGACTCTTCCGGGCCAAGCTTGTCAACTCCTCTCCAATCAATTGCACTGACGTATTTCCGTACTGATAGATACATGTCCAATCCCATTTTTTTCTCCTTTTCGTTCGGACATTTTTATTATAGCGAGAGGCCCATCCGTTTTTTACGGACAGGCCCCTCGTGGTAGCTACCCTTCGAAGTAGCTTGACTCATTGTTGTCGGCGTATTCTTCAACGCAATCGCTGTCGCACATCCAGCTGAATAGGTGAGCAACGGGTGAGATATCCTCGCCGTCGTGAAGGCTTACGGCCTCCTCCGATCCTGGCTCTATATCTTTCCCACACACCAGGCACTCAACAGTGCCATACCTGCCGTTATACATCACTATCTCCCTTCGTAGTAGGAATCCCAATCGATGTCATCCATCGGATTGAACTCTCGATCGTACATTGTTCGGCAGGAGTCGCACTCCCAATCGAACCGTGCCTCGGTGTCACTCCAGTATTCAATCTCTACAAGAATCTCTACCTCGGACTCAAACATGGCGCAGTCGTCGTTGAAACAAACTAGGTTTCTTTTTTCTTCCCGAATAGCCTGGGGCTCGGGTTGTTCTAACATGTAGTCCATTTTTTCTCCTTTTCTCGGACCGTTGTATTTGTATTGTAGCAAGGACCCCCGTCGTTTTTTACGGAGGTCCTCGCCAGCAATCTAGGGCAGGTTCTCGAGTAGTTCGCGTACTCGAGCCGGGATGTTCGTGTAGGTGTCCATGAACCCCTGAACATCAAGCCAGAAGTCGGAGTCCGGGCAGTAGTCCCCTCCGAGCGCCGGATCCCATCCCAGGGTTAGGCTCTTGGCTTCTTCTGGGGTGAGGTCAAAGCTGAGGTCCTCACGGAACTCGCCTGAGCCATACGGTGAGCCGATGTATGGGATCTCATAGACACTGATAGCCCAGCCCTCCTCTGCGTATTCGGTCTCGTACCCCCTGCGATCCCAGATGTTGAGATCGTAGTTTGTCTCTGAACCGGGGAAGGTAAAAATGAATTCCTTCCCTTCATATGTGGTAGCCATTTTTTTCTCCTTTCTGGCCGTCGTGTTTTTATTATATAGCACCCGGTTAAATTTTTTTACGGAACATCTTTCCAGTGCTCGGGGTAGTAATCCGCCTTCATCTGTGCACGGCCAAAGAACCAAATGATTACGAAAGCGGATACCAATGTAGGAACAACAATAAATATTGCGAATATGCTGGGTAGTGCTTCTGTTTCTGTCATAGTTCATTTATAGCACATTTCCGTACAAGTTTAAAATTAACTTTGTACGGGGACCTTTTCCGTCTCACGGAAAGTCTCGACAGATCTTCTGAATCCTGGCAATAAAAGAAGAAGACCCCCCGCTGGGAAGAACGGGGGGCCTTCAGTAGCTCTTCTCTGAGCCCTACACCGCTAGGGTGAAAGGAGGTAAGCCCCTTCGGTGCAGGTAGTGTCTATTTCTACACTACTTATCTAGTATACGCAAATCGCTGGCGCAGTGAGAGCAGATCCCCTCGGAATTCAGCGGGTGATCGCACCAGAAGCAGGTTGTAGGTTCGTTCACGTCCTCTCCTATCGATTTGACAAACAAATTATTAATTAATAAAATAGCATAGTATTTTATTTAATTAATAATTGCAAGCCGTTGGCTAGCTCGCGAGCCTCATTAGCCCTAGCCGTTACACGAATGTGCTCGTCTCGTGTCCTTGCCAGCTGTATATCCTCAAAGAGTCTGTCTGCAAGCCGGGCCGCTTGATCAGCTATCTGTTGTGTCATCAGATTTCTCTTCCTTAACTACTTCTGCTTCTACTACTTCTTCTTCTTCTTGATGAGCAAGCCGTGCTTGAAGAGCGTTGGCTCCTTCTGCAAGCCGTGAAAGTCTTTCAGCTACGATCTGAGCAGGGCTACGGGCGTCCATAAGCCCTATCTCCACGCCGATATCCATCCCAGCTCGTACTCCGGCTCGGTCTAGGATCTCCGTTGAGGCTTTCAGGCGTACCTGCTCAAGAGCAGCATTCTCCATCAACTCTTCAAGAACGTCTACCGCGTAAGGTGCGGACTGCATAAGCTTACGGCGGGCGCGTTCTACGTCCTCGCCGGGTTTCCGGGCCGACTTCAAGTGCATACGGCATAGCCCACCGTCTTTGATCCTTCCGGATCCCCACAGCATGCAGCGCACACCGTCAGACTTAACTCGAATACAGCGGTGCGGGTGAGCGAGCGGGGCACGAGTAGGGGAAGCAGGCCCGCCGTTGTCTTGCTCCTTCAACCAGGCCCGCGTTGAGGCGATAACCCACGGTGGGGAGAGCTTAGAAGCTTCCTCATCTACCAAAAGATCCAGGCCTGTGAGGTAGTCACCGTTGACATTAGAAGGATCTACTAGGAGAGGCTTCTTCTCAACGAGAGAAAGGAGTCTCCGTTCCTTAAGTTGTTCTGGAGAGCGGGCCGCTATCAACCCAGTGGGCGTGCCGTTCTGGGAGTAGACCGGATCCCAAGTGAATTTTGCTCGACGCAGAGCGCTACGGTTGTCATAGGTATCCTCAACGACACCTTTTTCCATTTCGTTCAGGCCGATCTCGGAGAGGTCAGGCCGTAAATCTACAGGAGTATCGTGAGCTGGCTCAGTATCCTCGTCTTCGGGTGTACTTTCTAAAGAATCTAACATCTAGTCCTTTTTGGTCAGACCCACCCCGGGCATTTTTACCCAGGGCGGGGACCGTTGGTGTTCCTACTTCTTGGCCGTTGCCTTCTTGACAGGGGCCTTCTTGGTTGCCGTTGCCTTTTTAGGGGGCTCAGGAACCTGGATTCGTTCCGGGCCGAACAAAGCGACCGAGTGGGTCTTGCTTGATCCGCCGGAGACGATGGAAGTGAGGATGGACAGCACAGCGACTGTTCCCGCAAGGGAGGCCGCTCCAGTCCAGTCAATGTCAAGGACACCGATCTGGTCCGATCCGATAGCTGCAATAAGTGCAGCTGCGAAGGCCGTGACCGCACGCTCAAGTGCAGCAGTCCAGAAGTCCTTCGAGGTGAGCATATAGTTCTCCTTCTATTTCATTACAGAGTTTCGCACTCATACATCAGAGTACGACATCCCGAGAGAGGTCTCTGGGGACAATCTAGACTTTACCAAACAATCAGGTTGGTGACCGGGGGCAAAAAACCCGCCAGTCGTATGACAACCAGCGGGTTTCTCGTAGTGCTATTTAGTTATTATATAAACTGATTTACTTTTTCTTATCCGGTGACCTTTCAAAGGCCAGTCGTGCAATCTCCTCCATAGAGAGGACCACAGCAATAGGAGCCGATCCGGTAATCATCAGACCGATTGCCACAGAGTAGGTACTCATCTCTGGAGTAATGCCGTCAAGTGTGTGAGCAATGTTCGCTGCAACTGACAGCAAAGCGAAGGCCCACAAAGCAAACCTGGTTTTGCCAACTGGCTCACCCCTAGCCTTAAACACAAAGTAGCTGATTGTGTAGGCGAGAATCGCAGCATCCAAGAAGAGTGCCGGTAGCCAGGTAATTGCATCAGGGATGTTTGTTGTTTCTTGAGAGACTCCCCAGATACCAAAGAACGAAACAATGAACGAGGAGACCATGAGGACAAACACCAGGAACACTGCAAGTCCAAGAACTCGAGGAGTGTCCGGATTAATCCTGGCTGATTTGTGCGCCTTCTCTGTGGGGGTTTTGGGATTTATATTTCCCTCTTCAGGCTCTAGTCCCGAATCAATTACGTTCATAATGCGCCCTGACTCTTCCTCGGTTATTGGCTCGGGGGTGATTTCCCACTTTGTCTCAGGTACACGAGAAGAGACAAACGGTGTAAGTGGTGCAGGAGCTGGAGGTGGCATGTGAGGACCAGCCCAGTACTCCCTGGGGGTTTTATTTATTTCGTCAGACATTGTTATCCTTCCTCGTCTCTATTATCCACAGAACTGTTGCCGTTGATAAGGTCAACCGTTCTCCGTAAAGCAAGACTGTACAGAGTTTTATCTTCGGGATCAATACCTGCTTCCCAGTCTTCAATCATTGAAAGAACATCTGCCTTGAATTCAGTGACTATTGATAAGACGCTGAAGAAGGAGACATCATTCAAGATTCCCATTTCTTTTAGTTCACGTAGTTTCTTTTCCATTATCTAATGCTCCTTAATACGAACTCATCTAGGTGTTCCTGGCACATCAAAATATCTCTCAAGTCTACTTCATACTCTGAAAGTTTGGTGAACTTATGGTTCTTGACTAGCTTCCCCTTGGGGAAGTTTGGGAGTCCGTATTCCACAAGAACAGGATGGATAGCACTCGAAGAGCCTTTGACTTTACACTTGGGAATCATGCACTTGTATCGTTCCTCAATCACCTCAGTGTGTTTGTCAGCCTGCATTGAGGCAACAATTCCACGTATCAGTGCGTGCTCAACTCCGTAACTATTTGTCTTTCGGTAGAACTTTCTCGTGTCCTGCACCTTGAGTACGGGATTGAGAGACGTGCAGTGACACCACATCCTGGTTGGCTTACAAACAGTCTTGCTCTCGTCCTCAGGATCTGGAGTATGACTACTCACCGGGTGTCCACACAGACACACGTATGGACTTTTTGATCGTGCCTTAGTGAGGGCTGCGTCTTTAGCTATTGCATCTTCAATATCATAGCCAAGTCCCTCAAGTATCTTTTTTGAATTATTAACCACTGCCTTTCCTATCTGTATATCGTATTATTTTTTTTGCAATGTAGACTAAAACATATCAATACATGCAATGCATGCAATGCAATGCAACTTTAACCTACCACCCTCCGAAGTAGCTGACAAGGGGAAACGTGTTTTTTTTGCAAAATCCTTATATCTACTAACGAAGCGACCAAACACTAACTTAGCGAAACTGGCAATACGGTAATTACGATAATATAAGACCTAATTTACCCCTCCTCAGATTTAAAAAACTTTTATACGTGGGGTTAGGTAGAAAAGGTCTGTTATTAAGCTAATCATGCAGTATTAAGGTAGTTGATAGTTTTGTTAAGTTAGTCGCTTCGTCATAGTTTTGCTGGTTTTTAATTTAAAAATGAAGAGTGTTCTCTTTTTGGTGGTTGACTGAAATATTTTTATCAACCCAAATTGTGAACCCAGATTCTCGAGCATTGAGACACCACGAGTAGTCTTCACCTAAATTTACGAAGAAATCTTCACCCCCCTCAGGGAGAGGAACTTCTCGAATCTTGAACCAAGGACGTGGCATCTTCTCAAAAACTCCACTCTTCACCGCAAGGAATCCAAAACTAACACCGTCTACTTCAAAGACGTCATCTTCAAACAGAATGTCCGTCCAGCTCATAACAGTAGGAGCTCCCCCCTCCGTGAACCTCGTCATACCTACTCGACCGTTAACATCTATCGGCATAACCCCTGAGACAACATCAAGATCATGCGCCAACAAATTCTTCAGCGCCTCGACAGTCCACGAGATGTCCGAGTCGATCCACACTAATCGATCGTATGTGAAAGCTCCCGAACCAATCTCATTCACGTCCCATCTACTGCCTTCACTAAAGACAGCCGTCCACTCCCTTGCGCTAGCGACAAAGGATGATGTACGATTAATCAGCGTAAAGGTCATACCCTGCTCCGCCAGCCAGGCGCAGCTAGCTACAAGGCTCATGACATATTCCCTGTGCATATCTTTACCGGGAGTGGCAAATACAACGTTATAGTGATTCATAGGGAAATCCTATCGTAAAAGGAGTAAGGAATAATAATGGAGATAAGAGAGAAAATCGCCGAGGCTTTGATGAAAGCTCATGGCTTTGAAAAAGGTCCGGATCAATCCCTTGAGTGGGACGCAGAATCCAACGAAAGCCAGTACTCAATGGCCCTAGGCGACGCAGACATTGCTCTGGAAGCAATCATGGCTCTTGATACAGAACCAGAACCAGAACCAGAACCAGAACCCCTGCTAGGAGTAGTAGCCCCTCCCCCCACGTCCTCAGCCGTTAGAACTTCGGCAGCTCTTTTCTTTTTTATGGAGACCCCAGAAGGTGTGCCGACCTACGTTAGTGATGTCAGAGCGTGGTTAGTAGAGGTGGACCAAGCGGGAATCCCTGAGGACACAGAAGTAGAGGGAGCACTTTATCTCTCCTACGACACCGCGTTACCCACGGAGCAGAGCCCATCTCCTGCGGGGAGTGCGACCACACAGAGGATGTTGTTCTATACACTCATTCCTGCAGGTAGCTCATAAAATAGAAGGAGTATGACTAAAACACATGATAATCAGTGGACTTGCGCCGTTTGCTCCCAAATCTATGTAGTTCCAAGTTTTGCCCGAGATTGTGAGGAGCGCCATTACAGTGAGGAAAAATCTTCATGACACCCATCTTTATCTAGAACATAAAAACGTTGTGGTTCAAAGCCTAGACAGCTCGGCTAGTCTTGATCTTTCTTTTTTAAAAAAAGAGAACAAGAAGTACCACAGAGAGTGGTTGATTGAAAGATCAGAAGCAACCGACAAAACGAAGGTCATATACGGAATCTTCCTTCACGATGAATTGGTGGGAGAAGTATCTCTAAGAGACTTTACTTACTTCACGTGTCAAGTTGCCTATTGGATTGACAAGAAGCATTGGGGACAAGGGATGGCAACTACTGCCGTCCGGCTCATCACTAACTTCGCCCTGGAGAATCTCAATGTTCTGGAAGTACATGCTTACGTCCACGTCGCTAATTCCTTGAGCACTCGAGTTCTCAAGAAGGCTGGATACACCGAGGCAGATGTTACGTATAAAAAAATGTTTTACAGCGAGGAGGAAGAACCGCATTTAATGTACATCTGTGATACTATCTTTAGTGGTTAGGGGTTTTGGGATTCTCCTCTCTCCGCTCCAATAAAGAAGCCCCGATGATTTACTTACCTTCCTCATCGGGGCTTCTTCTTTTTAAACATCTTTATTCGTAGGCTACGACCGTCTCTACTTTTTTAATGGTTTCCCCGACAAACATAAAGTCCGGGTAGTCTTCCTCGGTTACGATGATCACTTCGTAGGTTCCAAGAAGCGGAAGCGGATCCACATGCTCTCCGTTGATAATCAGCTCGAAGTGGAGGTGGGGTCCTGTAGACATTCCGGTGTTTCCCACTTCACCGATGGTCTCACCGCTCTTCACAACAGATCCAGCAATCATTCCTTCCACAAAAGAGTCATCTCTCATATGTGCGTAGAGTGTCTCCCACTCTTCTACGACACCCTCAGAGTTTGCGACCAGATGTGCCAGCTTGACGTAGTTTCCGTAGCCTCCGTTGCTCCCCATCTTAATGACCATCCCATCAGCAACAGCAAAAATGGGCTTTCCAAAACCAGGGACAAAATCAACACCCTTGTGGTCCGCACTACAACCACGACAAGGAGGTGTCCTCCATCCATAATCACTGGCGATCTCGGAATTCGTTGTAGGCATGACAGTGTTGGCAACCTTGAGATGGTTGTAGACCTTCGTCACTGTGACCTCTGGTCCTTTCTCTGGTCCTTTCTCGTTTTCGTTGAAGATGTCGAACCGGGAGTCTGTTTCTTCAAGTTTTAGAGTTATTTTTTCAAGTGTCGTCACTTCTCGTACAGGGACCATTTCGGGGCCTCCCACACCAGAGAGCAGCTCAGCAACGAAAGGAGCAGTTCTAGAAGATTCGACTAGTGGTAGAGGCTTAGCTCCCCCAGCCGGGGGGCCCACCAGCATTGGTGCGAACAAAGCTAGGCCTGTGAATAAAACAACCGAGTAGGTGTGGTTAGACTTTTTAAATTTTTCTCCGACCGTGTCTCTTGAAGCTCTGCGGAGTTTTCTATAGGGGTGCCACTTATGTAGTTTATTTATTTCCGATTTATCTGTCTGGGTCATGGGGTTGGTTCCTTTCTGACTCCGTTTAGGCTATCACATCCATATAATAGTTTTCCTTTTTAAATCAATATTGTACATTTTTAGCACCTTATAGAACTTTTGTCGAACTGCGTATACTAGAGGTTCTTCATTTTTTCTTCTCTCATGAAAGGTTGGTCTTCCTATGGACCCAGAAAACACAACAACAATCGACGGGTACGCATGTCCTGTAGATCCAATGGAAGCTCTAATGTGCGAAAGTTGCCAGTAATGGGAATCCTTGGTACGGGCATTCAGGATGGGCTCCTTCTCAAGCCCGTGAAATATCAGTGGGCCATGGACCTCTACGACCAGGCTGTTGCTAACACCTGGTTCCCCAACGAAATTCAGTTGGGCGAGGACATCGCAGACTTCAAGAAGATGACGGATGAAGAACGTCACGCTATTGAGTTTCTTATGTCTTTCTTCAACCCTTCGGAGCTCATCGTTAACAAGGCCCTCGCTTTCGGCGTGTACCCGTACGTGAACGCACCTGAGACACACTTGTATCTTGCGAAGCAGATGTGGGAAGAAGCCAACCACTGCATGAGCTTTGAGTATGTGCTCGAAACCTTCCCCGTTGATCGTGAAAAAATCTACGGTCAGCACATCGAGTCTGCCACGATTGCGCGTAAGGAAGAGTTTCAGACGAAGTTCATCAAGCGTATGACTGAGGAGACCCTGGACATCACAACCGTTGAGGGCAAGCAGGACTTCCTGCGTAACCTTATTGCGTACAACATCATCATGGAGGGCATCTGGTTCTACTCAGGCTTCATGGTTGCTCTGAGCTTCCGTCAGCGCAACCTCCTCAGGAACTATGGTTCGCTTATCGACTGGGTTGTTCGTGATGAGTCCTTGCACCTTAAGTTCGGCATCAATCTTATCCTGACTGTCTTGGAGGAAAATCCAGAGGTCGCGACTGAAGAGTTTGTTGAAGAGGTTATTGCAATGATTAAGGAAGCCGTTGAGATGGAGTGTGCTTACAACGAGGAGATGTTCCCCTCAGGCATTCTTGGCCTCAACGCGAATTACGTCAACCAGTACGTGAAGTACTTGGCTGACCGTCGCTTCGAGGAGCTTGGGCTTCCTGCTCAGTACAACGTGTCGAACCCCGCGAAGTGGATGGCCACAGCGAATGACACCCTGCAGTTGGTAAACTTCTTTGAGTCCACCAACACCTCTTACGAGGTCAACGCTAAGGGTTAATATGTGTAACGGAAACTGCACTTGCGGTAAAGGCAAGTAAAGATCAGCCCTCCCTTTGGAGGGCTTTTCTTTTACCTAATGTTTAAGACTTCCTGGCAAGACTCAAAACCTCTTGAGCTTTAGCCTCTCTAGATTCCCACGCAACTTCCCCGTCTACACCCTCTTGAGCTTTAAAGTGGAAGCAGCTCAGCTCTAATGCTTCGAGGAAAGCGTCTGCCCTTTCCTGGCTTTCTTTTTTTGCCTCGTGGTGCAGCTGAGCCAGGTTGAACTGGAACATAGGTACTTCACTAAGTGCCAGCTTTCCGCCAGCATCCATGGCTTTTTCCATACTTTCGTAGTAAATTTTTTCTTTTTGATCCGAGGTTAGCTCGGGGTTATTAATCCAGGACATCTCACTCTCTCTTTCATTTAATATCTTGTTCGTCAAATTAGCACAGTTTTAAAAAAGGTACACTACATATATGAAGCTTTCACATCCCGCCCCCAAACGCCCTATCACCAGCCCCTACGGCCCCCGCAGGCACCCCATCACGGGGGAGCTCGGCAAAATGCACCACGGTATTGATTTTGGTGGATCGTTCAATGTCCTCAGCGCAGGCGACGGCAAGGTGGTCCACATCGGCTGGTCCCCCAAGGGAGGGGGGCATGTCGTCATTATTAAGCATGCATCTAATCTTTACACCGTTTATTACCACGGAGAGCACCGGACTCCTTTAAAGAAGAACGCTCGGGTTCGACCAGGAGAATTTATTTACCGTGCAGGCACTACAGGTGCTTCTACTGGAAACCATCTTCACTTCGAAGCAAGGACCTCAAGGCTTTGGGGACGCACCCAGGATCCTCTCCCGCTGATTGATGGAACAATCTCAGCGCCGGTGAGCCCGGCCTTGCTTCAGGTCCATGGAAGACTTGACCGCAACACCTGGAAAGCATGGCAAGACGCACTTAAAGTAGCTTGGGATTACGAAGGAATGATCGATGGTCGACCTGGTCCTATGACCTATCGTGCCATTCAGCGCTCCGGAGTCAAGCACGGATACCCCAAGAACGGGATTGACGGAATCATGGGGCCCAACACCAGACGGGCGGTTCAGAGGCGCCTTCAGTCCAGAGGTTTCTATACAGGGAGAATTGACGGCATCTGGGGCCGTGGGACCATCAGTGGCCTCCAGAGAGCTCTTAACGGCGGAAAATACTAATGGCAGACGTGGCTTCTCGTAAGCCGTTCAAAAAAACCGAAGAAGACTACAAACACCTTTCCTGGATTAGTTTTGTCTTAGCAATTATTGTGCCGACAATTTATCTTATTAGTATTTTTTAATCTTAATGTCCAAAAGACCTAGAAAAGGCTATCCCTGCTACACACACCGGGTAAGGTTTATGGGTAGCTACTGCCCAAAGTGCTACAAAGAGCGAAGAGTGAGAGGGAGGTAACCCTTGCTTGAAGATAGAGAACTTGTTATCAAGATCAAACACGTCTACCACGAGGAGGAACTATCTCACTGGTTAGCCACCATGGAACTAGACGGTGAGCAAATCTATGAAGAGACCGGCATCGATCTTCGAGATGTTGGGGATAGGATCTACTCACACATTTGGAAAGAAGGAACTACTGTTCCCCCAGCCTGGCGAGATGCGGGCCTTCCGTGGCCCAAGGAGCTGAACATAAACGGCGACAGCCCAGACGACTGGAAGTAAGTTCAGCCTCCTTAACTCAGTTGGTCAGAGTGCCACTCTTGTAAAGTGGAAGTCGTCAGTTCGAATCTGACAGGAGGCTCTAATGGCTACTAGCTCAATTGGCAGAGCGTTCGGCTGTTAACCGAAATGTTCCTGGTTCGAGTCCAGGGTAGCCAGCAAATGATAAACTTGTACAATGATCATCCTTCCTGAAGAAAGAGTCCTGGACTGGACATCGACCCACGATCCGCGTTCTAAAAACTACGCCGTTCGATCTATCCTCCCAGCTCCGGTGCAGCGACGGCCTGTCTTCTGGAAAGAGGGCCCGGTCCTCAATCAGGGACGCGAGGGTGCCTGCGTTGGGTATGGCTGGACCGCAGAACTATTGGCTGAGCCCTTCACCCCATCCCCCAACCCGACAGTGGCAGCAGCTCAGGACTACGCAACTTTGGCATATCGCAGGGCTCAAAAGATTGATGACATTCCTGGAGAAAACTATGAAGGTACTTCTGTTTTAGCGGGTGCAAAGATAATGCAAGAGGACGGACAGATTGGTTCATACCGCTGGTGTTTCGGCTCCTGGGATGTTAGGGACTGCATCATTAGTTATGGTCCCGTAGTCATCGGAATTCCCTGGTATTCGGGGATGTATCGGACAACAAGAAATGGCGTTGTGACAGTTGAAGGAGACCACGTGGGTGGCCACTGTTTGGTGGTCACGGGTTACGATCCTTCTTACGTGGTGAATGGAAAAGCTCAGGAAGTTTTCAGGTGGCGCAACTCTTGGGGCACTAGCTATGGAATCAATGGCTCAGGGATTATTAAGTATAGGGATCTCACCGCTCTTCTTCTACAAGGAGGGGAAGCGTGCGTCCCCGCGGGTCGCAACACCCCTAAGTTTGATATTTCGCTAGACTAGATGTGTGCCAGAAATAAATCCGTTTGTCAGTAGACATTTAAAAGATCTCATCCCTCAGGACGATCCGTACTTACGAGTTCATCATTTAAGGTATGCCAGGACACTTAGTGTTCTCATGGACCAGAGCCCCGTAAAGGGTAAGCTCCTTGAGATCGGGACATCTTCTATTGTCCCCATCATTCTTGAATTAGTGGCCCCACGCTTAGAGGTGCATGTCACAGAGTACGATTTAACTAAGAACGCCAGCGGGACTAAAACAATTAAAATGGGGGACAACATTAGAAAAGTCCCTGCATATCGAGTTAATCTAGAAACAACTCCTCTTCCTGTAGAAGACGAGACATTCGACTACATTCTTTGCTCTGAGGTTATCGAGCACATGGAGCAAGACCCGATGTTTATGCTCTCCGAGCTAAACAGAGTGCTCAAGCCAGGGGGTCTTATGCTTCTGACAACTCCGAACATCGCCAGCTCTAGGGGGCTAAGCAACATGTTGAAGGGCTTAGATCCGTACTTCTATATGCAGTACCGCCTTTCCGGGTCAATGGACCGACACAACTATGAGTACACCGTCTATTCTCTGTCTAAGGTTCTCCAGGCAGCCGGCTTTGACGGATCCGCGTGGACGGAAAATATTTTTGCAGCTCCCGCCGAGCTTCCCCTCGAAGGTCTAAAAAATCTAGGCTTCTCCATGCAACATCTTGGCGACAACATCTTTACTGTTGCTAAAAAAATAGGGCCTGTCGTCGATAGGTATCCCTCTGTTATCTATGTAGACTAGTCTTATGGTTCTCAAGGCATATCCTACTGTCCGTCAGCTTGGCGGAGATATTGTTGACCTTTTAAGATTGGTCAAGTCCGATGATAAAAACTGGGGAGCTACTAACCCCTCTATAGGCTACTTCCCGCGTAAAGGGTTGGTTGTGGCCTTTCGCTCCAGTAACTACATCATTGCTCCTAATGGTTCTTACCTCCCTAATACTCCCGATAACAAGTTCCACTCCAACATTTGGTTTTCAGAGCTAACCAAGGATTTAAAAGTAAAGAACTTGAGGCAGATTGATACGTCTACCGTTGAAGGCTGGAACTTCGAGCGAGGGCCGGAGGACCCTAAAATTTTCTACAGGGACGGTCAGATGTACTTTTCGTGTGTAACGATGGAGAAAGACATCACTCCGGCAGCTCGGATGGCAGTAGCAAAAGTAGACCTAAGGAAGAACTGCCTAACAGAGTTTACAAAGTTTAGCGGGATTGATGATCAGCGCCCCGAAAAAAACTGGATGACTCCTCTCTATGAACCCTCTGATTTTTTTGACTGGATTTATGGCCCCAACGCGACGGTCACCGGAGAGCTTGTGACAAGCTGGATGACCGACAACCCCGAGGTATCCACCTTGCGGGGTAGCAGCAATCTGCTCCCCTGGGGAGAGTCCGGCTATATTGGAGTCATGCACAGAACCTACGCTGAGCAAAGCAGGGTATGGGACCAGAGAGCCTTCGGAACCAAAGACAGTTATTTACGCAACTATGTCCACTATTTTGTCGAGTTTGACGCCAGAGGAATGATTGTAGCTCTATCAAAAGGCTTTCAGTTTCACAAGCCAGGGGTGGAGTTTTGTTCTGGAATAGTCGAGCGAGGCACCGACTTTTTAATTTCTTTCGGGAGAGAAGATGTCTCTAGCCACATTGCAATTATGCCTAAGTCGGTAGTATCCAAGTCACTTACTCCTGTTCAGTACTAAACTTTTTATATGGCACTAACAGGATCCGGAGCTTTGACCTATGAGCAAGTTCGCACGTTTACAGAAGACGGCGACCACGATGTCTTCTCTCACTACGTCACCAAAGAAGACGCTCTCCTCGCAGCCGTTGAGGGGTATCCAGTCATGGCTCTTTGCGGAAAGATTTGGGTTCCTCATCGCAATCCTGACAACTACCCCGTTTGCCCTACTTGCTCAGAGCTGATTGTGGAGTTTAATGGCTGAGCTGCCCCCCACAGACCCCGCAAGCCTCGCGCTTCTGTCTGCGTCAACAGAAACAACTGAATGGTATACCTTGAACGAGCGATGCGACGCCTGTAATTCGCAGAGCTACTTCATGGTTTCTTTTGACTATGGCAATCTTTTTTTCTGCAAGCACCACTTTGACAGGCACGAAGACACTATCTTTGAGCTGGCCCTTGATGTGGTTGACGAGTCAGAGCTTCTTTTTAGGGGCTGACTTCTTTTTTCGTGCAGTTGTAGTAACGGGCGCTGATTTATTCTACTTCCCCTTAGGGAGCCTGATTTTGTTCTTGTAGTGAACTCTTTTAACATCTTCAACCCTAAAAGATCGAAAAGCTTTAAACTTGTCTATCACGTCTATCCATTCTTTGTCCTCATTTAAGACGTGCTTATAGAAACGAAACCTCCCACGCTGTCCATAGATAGACAGTTCTGTGCCTCTGGCTACATGACGATTGTTAATCATCATTTCTTCGTTGACTACCCAGTGCGCGGAAGCGTTAGGAGTTTGTTGTTTAGATTTTTTAATCCGTCCCATACTGCTATATTACTATATTACCAGATTTATTAAATAACCCACAACCACGACTTTCGATCGCCACACCAGGACAGTTTATTTTTCAAGGTTTTCCAGGAATCTACTTTATTTTTTTAGTCTTATTTTTAAAAACACCAAAGATACACTGACTAAGCTGGCTTGTTACCTTCTAGACTGGTTACATGAGCGAAGAGCCGGAAGACCTAAACAAACTTTTTTCCCAGCTTGCGGGCTCTGCTTCAATGAGCCCACTTGATGCGCAGTCTCATGAGATGCATGAAATGTTCCTCTCTCTTCTACGAGTTGGTTTTAGTGAAAGGCAGGCTCTCTTTATCATCTCCATGGCAGTTGTATCCATGGATGTGGGAGATGAGGGGTACGAAGATGAGGTCACCATCTCCCCTCAGTATGATCACCCCTCAAACAGGGACGGGTCTTCAGGAGAAGCCGAACGACACCCCAGCACCGTCGAAGAGCTGGAGGAAGACATGGAAGAGTTTGATGAAGACGACGAGGGGTCATCTTCGTAAAGACCTATCTTCCCGGCTCTATAGCCTTCAATAATTTGCCCGCTCAGGAAACTCAGAATCTCTCTTCCTTGGCAGACGTCACACCCACAAAAGGGGAGACCGCTAGCCGTCTCAATACCCCACTCATACTCTCTTGTTCCTTCTTCTGCGTCTACAGAATCGTACAACCGCATAATGTACTCCTGCAAATCAATCTGCAGCTCTGATGCCCACTCTCTGTCTTGGATGTCTATCTTTGTAGTTTCCATTTTTTCCTCTATACTCGAAAAATGATTTATTGCTCAATACCCCATTATGACGTATCTATCGTAAAAACGGAAACCAGAGGCTTGGCATGTTATATGTGCCGGTTTGGAGACTTCATTGAGCCAGCCTACTTTGCTCCGTCTACAGAAGAGATGATTGGTCACCTCGAGGCGCACGAGCGCACGGGAGATGCTATTCCTCAGGATCTGAAGGAAAGATTGCTTGAGGACGATACGGTGAATTATTCAGAACCCAGTTCCTAATTTCTTTATTCCACCACTTCATCTCTCGCTCAGTCCCTCCAAACTTTTCCATTCGGTTAACCGGAACTTCTTTTTGGTATAGAAGTTTGTCATCAAGTGTGTAGATTTTAAGCAAACCTCTCTTCATCACCTGCGGGGCAATGACGTGGATTTTTGCTTTAAAGTTGTTGAGCCCTACAAGGCCCTCCCAAATAATATCATCTTCCATTATTCGTACTCATCCTCGTCCAGTAGGTCTTGCTCGTCAAAGTCCTCGTCGTCCACGAGAGGAAGCCCAATAATGTCGTCTAAGTAGTCGTCGTCTTCAAAACCTTCAAGTTCTTCATCCATGAGTGCTTCCTTTCAGTACAGCGGACTTATGCCACTTTCTGCCGTCAATAATGTTATCTACCCAGTCTACATCTGTTACCTCAATGGATGCCAACCAATCTTCCCACTTAGGGGAGCAATTAATGTATCCGGTGTCTAATAAAGCAAACGGTACTTCGTAGGCATGCGCAATAATTGCAGCATGCATTGACCCCGCTAGGACAAACCTGGCACCCGATATTTTTTCAATAAGATCCAGAACATCTTGTTTTTCTCCTACAGCTGGGGCAAAAAGAGCGTCTACTCCCAAAGCAAGAGCAGCGTCAATGCTGTAGTCCGAGTCGTCCATAATGTGTCGGATAGATACTGTCATACCGTGAGGAACTCCCTTAGGTACAATTTTAGGTATTTTGTACGCCGCATCCAAGGACATGGGGACAACCACTCCGTGCCGAGCCAGCTCCCCCTGGGTGTGGGGTCCTCGGGCTCCTAGGAAGGTGCACTCTTTAACTAAGTCCGGATCTAGTTCTTCCCCCCGCCACCCACAGTCATAGAAGACTGGCGTGTATCCCAGCTCTAGTGTCTCTACTATTACTTGATTGTGTATAACACTTCCAATAGGAAAGTGCATTTTTTCCTCGTCTTGCTTCCAGTCTTTTAAAGTCTCAGGATCAACAAATACTTCATATAGCGCATCACCAAAGTTGCGGACGTGTCCGTCCATTAACCATTCGTATATCAAAAAACTACCTTTCTACTTCTACATATTCTATTTTACGGGTAGACTGGATGTATGGATCAGGCATTAACAACCTCTTTTGACAACGTATGTGACATTCTTGCAGATATTTGGGCCAAGCGTGATGAATTAGCCTATTCAGATTTTTTTAATTTTAATCTTCTAGGTGTTACTCTCGCATACGCCTACTCAGAAGAGCTTATCGATGAGCTTTCTCCCGACGCGACAGACCTCGTTGAAGAAGCTTTTGAATCCTTCCTTGACGAGCATGAGATAGATGACGTAGGATTTAACTCTTTAGCAGGAATACTTAAGGAGATTAAAGAAAATGAATGACTATCAAAGTCGTCAGCAGGAAAAGCACGCCAGGTTCTACGAAGCGGAGGCTAAGAAGACCGAGTTTAAGTCTTCAGCCCTAGACGCTTTGGCTTGGGCGGAGATCCACGACACCGAGGACAGTAGCTTTTACGCTCAAAGAGCGATTGTGTACTCAATCCTTGAGCTGGCTCGTGTCACCGCAAAGGCGAGCCCTAAGAAATAGGAGGTATGTATGGAGCACAATAGCGACTACTGCGTGTGCGAAATACTGCAGTCAATCCTCATCGACCCCCACCACTGTGAGGCGTGCGCTAAAAACAACTGTCACTGCACTACTTCTTAGTGGAGCGGGAGCGCGAAGGTTTGGCTGCACTAACCACCCGAGGCTCCGGCAGCAGAGGTTTTTTCTGCCCCTCGTGGCACTCGCAAGAGCACTCTATAATTTCTTGACTGACGAAATCTCGATAGTGAACTCTGCACGTTTTGTGGTTTTTATCTAGACACCACCCAAATTTGTTTGTCATATTTCAACCAGTCTATGCTATTCTTTCGCCATGGGTAAACAAGCAAAGAAAAAAGATCCTTCTGCAGGCTCCGGCTCTGGCAGAGGAGAGAAGCCGTACAAGAAGCGTCCTAAGGTTTTTGACCAGACCAAGAGACGTTTAGTTACTCGAGAGGCCTAAGAGCTCCTATGTCTTACTGCAGGTTCCTCGAGGGCGAGGTCTACGTCTTTATGCATGTCGGCGGTCACCTAGAGTGTTGCGCCTGTGTCATGGATAAAGAGGACTGGGGTTCTTTCGAGGCCCACTCAACGAAAGCAATGGTTGACCACCTTGAGGTGCACAAAACCAAAGGACACATCGTACCCGAGCGCGTCTTTACTGACCTTTGGGCCGATGACGCGGAGAACTTTCCATCATGAAGATAACCACAGAGACCGGCTCGGTTTACGACATCGACGATCATGGCATTTGTGTGAAGACCGATAAGGATGGAAGGCGCATTGATGCCTTCAAACCTTTTATCATTATTCCGGTGACCGAAGAGGTAGCGAGTCTTAGCGATATCGTTTCGCTCCCTCACGGGGATCCTGTTGTTGGTATGCGTATGTACATATCTGGGCTTGATAATTGGTGGCTCAGCACTCGTGTAGTTTCTGTCGAATAGACAAAACCCCCCGCTTTCACGAGGGGTGCGGACCGGGCATCAGTCCTTGCCTAAGACCGACATGGGGGCTCCCCTGGCTTTATGCGGTCGTCGGTCTTACAACTCCCGCGCTAGTCTACGCTTAAAGCGGGATGCCTCCCGCCAGCTAGACGCTGCTGCAATAAGTATAGCGTAGGCAACTCGCTATAAAGACCCCGGATGGCCTCTGATGTAAGTCGCCGGGGTTATTCCGCTCAAGTGTTACGGGAGCATAGCGGTCTCCAAAACCGCAGGACAGAGTTCAATTCTCTGGGGCGGGGCTATACTGTAAGTAACAAGACCGGTTCCGCTGCCCGCTTAGGTGGGAGTCCAGGGCCGGTCAAAGATTCCTTTTTGCAACTTGCTATATTGACGGTAGTTTTTTTTGCCATTGTGACGTGGGTGTTGAATTGACGGAGGAATACTTGCCAATTATTGAGGCCACCGGCTGAGTTGCCGGACGCGAGGGCGTGGGTTAAGGCTATGCACGATATTGGGGAGCATTGGGAGTGTAGGGCTGGGGAGTTTGGTTGCAAGTAGTTGTGTTGCCTGAATAACTGTGTATGGTGGTAATCACAAGTCAAATGAAGGGGAAATGATGAAAAAAATACCGACACTGTTTGTGCGTGACCTGGAAGATAGGGCGCATGTTACTGATGAGGTTACGCCGGGGTGCGAGTGGGTGTTAGCTGGTGAGGGTGTGGCGACCCGGA
>Ga0208768_1000076_pt1 | contig 76333 bp, 63 predicted proteins | sample AntAceMetag02UK1_FD_184760 | JGI IMG/M metagenome (GOLD analysis project Ga0208768, IMG submission 184760) | Saline lake microbial communities from Ace Lake, Antarctica - Antarctic Ace Lake Metagenome 02UK1 (SPAdes) (version 2) | ecosystem: Environmental > Aquatic > Non-marine Saline and...
CCTCAATCTTCTTGGCCGCCTCTGCCTCCTCCTCAATCTTCTTGGCCGCCTCTGCCTCCTCCTCAATCTTCTTGGCCGCATCTGCCTCCTCCTCAATCTTCTTGGTCGCCTCTGCCTCCTCATCAACCTTCTTGGTAGCCTTTGCCTTTTTAGTATTTGTTTTATTGTTGCTTATTTTATTAGTTGCCTCTTTGACTATATCTTGCTGTTTTTCATTTTCAACAATCAATTGTATATTTTCCACACTGGTTGTAGGAGTTAGTTTTTTACTGGCCATAATTTTTTTAATATGCTCTTCCATATTATCAACTATTATATATTATGCAAACAAATAAAAAACTTGTAAAAACTTGTAAAAACGACTATGTATATTTATCTAAAATACTCTTCGGGAGCAAAGTATCCTGTAAAAGTTCTAGTTTCTTGAAACACTTGTTGATTGTAACTTCACTAACACCTGAAACATTCTTAATTTCGTTTTTTGATATAGTAAGATTACAATTCACTGCTACGAAATAAATAATACCTGCCGAAATAGCGTGCGGAATATTATCTGGTATAATATCATTTTTTTCTATTTTTAAAGCAATGAACTTAGATAACATCGTTAATTCTTGATTGAATTGTAATTTGCTGCAGTGTCTTTCTATAAATGAACTCGGTAACGACGAGCATAAATCAGTTTGTTTTGATGGTTCGACACCACGTTCGATATTATGTAATATATTCACCGCAACACTACATCCAGTAGTAGCACTGGTTTTATCCAATTTAAATATGTCTGCGATTTCGTGCGCATTTCGCGGACAACCATTCAGACGACACGATAGATATATAGACGCAGATTTAATACCATCGCGATTAAGACCCCTAAACATCTTTTGTTCGGATATGTCTTTGTGTATTGAGATAGCATCGTCTATAAATATTTTAGGTATGTTTGCGTTTTGCGCCATTACTGTAATAAACTGAAATTCGTCATATAACGATTTTTCGCGATGTGGCATAGACTGCCATTCGGTCCATTTACGTATTTTTTTCATTTCATAAGAAGATTTATTTCCACATAATATTTTACAACCGAATGATGACTGAACCAGCAATGGATTTATTGGATTTCCACACCTCGACGGGTCTTTTGCGTTTCTATCTTCAGCACCATAAAATCTCCATTCGGGTGAATAATCGAGAATTTCCCTGAAAATAACTCCACAAGATGTATCAGAACACGTAGGGAAGCCGTCGTCCATCGTGATTAATTTGGCATCGCATTTTTTACAATATAGTCCTTCCTTTTCGTATACACATTCTACAGGTGTGTCGTCTGATATATTTTGTGTTACTATTTCTTCTTTGTCGGTATCAAAAATGTCCCATATTTTTGATTTTTCGACAATCGTTAAATCATTCTTTTTCTTTTTTGTCTTACGATTTACAAGAGAAACCGAGCGTTGTTTACATTCGTTATCGTTAGTATCTAAACTTGCTACCGCCAACATGTTATATTAATCTATTATAATTCATATATTTTTTAAACGCAGATGTTTCAATTTTTAAATATTCCGATACTATAGTAGAAAAAATGAATAAGTTTGCAGATATGGCAAAAAAGGCAAATAATGCGGAAAGTGCAACAATCGGTGTTGGTGTTGGTGGTGTACTACCACAAGATGAAGATAAAGAACTGGATGTAATTGACCAGATACGTTGTGCAAATCATTTTTCATACAAAGACGAAGGTCATACAAAACGAGTTGTAAAGAGACAATTAGATAAGCTTTGCGACCAATTGCAAACACTATCAGACCTAATAAAAGAAAATTTAAAAACAACGTTTAGTAAAATTTTAAAAAAACGAATTACAAAGAGTGTTGCGTGTATTACAAAAAATATTACTTTAGAAAAAATACGGGAACGACCTGAATATATTGGTGAAACATTTGAAGAAAATGAAGAGTCGGGACAGAATAAAAAAACGAATTTGGTAAAAACAGATATCCAGGTTTATGTCAGTGATTTGGTTACAATGATAGATAACAAATATAAAGAAATGGACGGCGATATATGTGCCGAAGATACTAAACAGGATGACGAAGATGATTCCGATGACGAAGATGATTCCGATGACGAAGATGATTCCGATGACGAAGATGATTCCGATGACGAAGGTGATTCCAATGACGAAAATATGTCGGCTGAAGATAAAAATAAAAAAATTACAGAATTAAAAACAAAACAAAACAAACTCCAAACAAAAGAGAAACGTATAACGAGTAGATTGAATAGTTTGGAGAGTTCATTAACAAACAAATCTGAACCTGAATCTGGAACTGAACCTGAACCTGAAATTAAAACTGAAATGACGGGAGGCAAAGAATCATTAGATAATAAGGAAGTAAATGTTGTTACAAGTTTTATGAAAACAGAATTTATCTCTGACACAATGTTATTAACTGTTGCTGAAGAATTGTTTGGAAAAAAAGTTACTATCGTAAAATCGGTTAAAAAAAGAATTGAATTAATTAATGAAATATTTAATAATTTTCCAAAAGAATTGATAGATGAAGTTCAAGTTCAATTCAATAATTTAATTACCGAGAATAACAAACAACTGAAAGATATTTTAGATGAACATATGAAACAAGTGACACCTAAATTTCAGAATACACTACCACCTCCACCGCAAGATAACAACTCGAATACCCCCAACGTAACAGCAGGTGGCAAGAAAAGAAAAACACGCAAATCAATTGTTTTACGAAAAAAAAATAAACGTCTCACACAAAATCGTAAATTAAGAAAATGAGACTTTTTTTTCGATTTTTTCAAACATATCGTTTGTATATACTAATTTGCCAGTCGGTTTATAATCATTCGTGTCATTATATTGCTTTGCCTCTTTTTGTAAATTATTTTGATTGTCGTTAAACATACCCGAATTGGGGTCATTTGTATCGTGTTCATCTTCTTGTTTGTTGTGTTTTTCTATAATATTCCCGTGTTCATCAATGTTTTTTCCAGTTTTCTTTCTTATTTCATCGCGAACATAGGATGGTATCCATTTCCCCCAAGAAATAAATAGTGTATTTGGATGAATATATCTTACGTGGAATCCATCTTCTTCTAATTTTGCAACTAAATATCCGGTACAATCGCCATTGTTATATATAGGTTCTCCAAAAATGAATTCGGGAACATTAAACCATATATGTGTTTCGTTGGTTCGAGCACGAGAAGTAAATTTTATACGTTTTTGAACTCGGTTCAATATTTTATTATAAATAGAAAGCTGTCGTAAGTCTCTTTTTTGTCGTTTTTCGAATAAGCCATCTATATCTATTTTATTATTGTTATCATCTTCATTTGTATATAAAAAATAGGACATTCTCAATTCACCTTATTATATTGTTACAAAGAAAAAACATAAACGAATACAACGTAATACAAAGTAAATGGGTACTAAAATCGAACAGAAAGAAACAAAAGAAAAAAAAGAAACAAAAGAAAAAACTAAAATACGCCATATAGTTTGTTCTGGTGGAGGAGTAACTGGTCTCGTATTTTATGGAATTCTGAAAGAAACTCATAAACAAAATGTATGGAAATATGAAGACATTGAAACATTATATGGCACGTCCGTCGGTTCAATTATACTAACATTATTATCATTGGAATATGAATGGTCTGTAATAGATGATTTCATTATAAAAAAACCTTGGAAAAATGTGTTTAAATATAATATTTATTCCATATTAGATTCTATACAACAAAAAGGTGTCTTTACAATAAAAGTAATTGAGGATATGTTGCTACCGTTTTTTAAGGGTAAAAATATGGATGAAACGATTACCCTTTTAGAATTATACGAAAAAACCAAAAAGGAGTTACATATCTACGCAACAGAAACAAATGCAAATTCATTAGTCGATTTTTCATATAAAACACATCCAAATTGGCGGGTAATAGATGTAGTATTTGCGTCTTGTTCGATACCAATTATATTTACACCTTTAATCAAAGGAAAGCAATGTTTTTGCGATGGTTCAGGGAAGTTACATTATCCATTAGTCCGATGCATAGAACAAAACCCAAATATTAATATGGATGAAATATTAGGGATCCGTCAAAATATGATTACAAATACCCAGATATATGAGGGGGATGAAAGCACATTATTTGATTATATCGGTCATTTGATGCGTAAATTAATCGAAGACAGTAAAGAGGAAACCATAGATATCGATATAAAAAATGAATATATTGTAAGTTCAACCCACGTATCATTAGATGATATAATAGAGTTCTCTACTAATCAAGACTTGCGAATGAAATTAATACTTGATGGAAAAGTCATTGTAGATCAACAAATTCCGTAAAATGTATAGATAGTATGATAAATCTATACATTTTGTAATGCGATTATTCTTGCAATACGGTTTCTACAAAATATGTTAACGAATCTACATTGATTTTTGAATCAAACTCAATATCTTTACCGTTTTTAGTTAGTTTTACTGTAGGGAAAGACTCAATATTGGGACAAATTTCTTCACTTTCACATTCGACATCCTTACATTTTAATGTGTAATTATTGATACGTTTGTTGTTATATTGTCTACGGAAATTTTCCCATTCGGGTTGGGCGGTTTTGCAATGAGGGCACCAATCCACGTGATAAAATGTGATTACAACTTCCCCATTATCACTTACACCAGCTTCCCCAGTATCACTTACATTTTTGGAATAAAATGGCTTATAATAGGTTTCATAACCGTATCTAGCAAGAATGAAAAATATAGCCACCGCAATTGCTGCTATAATGTAACTTCTAAAATTCTTAATATATCCAAATTTTTTTTGTATAACCTCGTAGAATGTCGACATATCTATATATTATCATATTATTTTTTTATCTGGCAAATAACGAATCGCGTAATACAAACGACTAAATCAAAATTTAGTAAATCTTCTTTTCTAATGATTGTATAGTAGAATGACAAAGAATAAAACACGAAAAAAAACGTATTCAAAAGAGGATTATAGTAGCAATGATGGTATGTTAACTAGTGTTTGGGGTCCTGGATTATGGCATTATCTACATACAATGAGTTTTAATTATCCAATCAAACCCACTTGCAATGATAAAGTGAGTTATAAAAATGTTATATTAAACTTGAAAAATACCTTACCGTGTGGGAAATGTCGTAAGAATTTATGTAAAAATTTAACAGAATTGCCATTGACAGACAAAGTTATGACGTCGCGAGAGACATTCTCGCGTTATATTTACAAATTACACGAATTAATTAATAAAATGCTTAATAAAGTATCTGGTCTTTCCTATAACGATGTTCGAGAACGATACGAACATTTCAGAGCGCGTTGTAGTATACCATTTGATAAGATTGACATATTGCCTACGGTGGATAAAATGGAAGATGGATGTACTGAACCATTGTATGGTAACAAATCAAAATGTATTTTAAAAATTGTTCCTGCTACTACCAAGTGTGAAACTCTTGAAATAGATAAAACGTGTATCAAGACAAAGAACTAGGTGACAATCCAATCGGACATCGTTTTTGGAATGTTTAGAAAGTTTCATTTCTACACTTTCCACCACATAGATATAATAGGCGAGTTGCTGTTTTTTTATGCGAAGATATAATATATAAAGAATTCATAATGAAAATGTCGCAAAAAGTCAAAAACGAACCTATTAATATGAATGAACAAAAAAATGAAGTAGCGTTTGAAGGTCTTCATAATGAAAAGAATGACGAAATCGCTACTATACCATTTTGGAGCGATAATCCCAATATATTATTTCATAGTTCTTATTTATTTGAATTTTTTCCCATTGAAGCAATGTCATACGAACAAAAACTCAATGCGGTAACCCGAAGTGTTATTATACTTACTCTGGTCGGGTTCTTACTATCTACAAATGTTCGTACAATAATTGTTGGCATAGTCACTATTGTTGCTATATTCATCATGCATTTTTATCACGAAAAAGAAAAGAAAACAAACGCGGATAAGAAACCAACAATCGATATAAAAGAAAATTTTGAGAGTCCTGCAGTAGCGTATTTAAACGAAGCAAATAAGCAAGTGTCTGATGATGTTTTTTCAGGAATGGACGTAAGTAATCCATTTAACAATGTTTTAATGGATGATTATAAGTATAATCCTAATAAAAAACCCGCACCTCCTGCTTTTAATTCAAACGTAAATAACAGTATATTGGCCACCGCAAAACAGGCGGTTATTGACTCGAACCCGGATCAACCAGATATTGCAGATAAATTATTCAAAGATTTAGGAGATGAATATGTTTTTGAACAATCACTACGTCCGTTTAATTCGAATCCTTCTACTACTATACCAAACGACCAACAATCATTTGCGGATTTTTGTTATGGCAGTATGGTGTCGTGTAAAGAAGGTAATGAGTTTGCTTGTGCTAGAAATCAAACCAGACATACCAATTATTAGAAAAATAATTTTGATATTAATTATTTTTCTCACCACAAAATTCCTTCTCTACCTATATTATAATAGTGAATATAAGATGTCATCTGTAAATTCATACATGTTTAATAATACCGGTCGTATTGGTTCCGATGTAGGTGAACAAACACAAAACAATCTTCATAATACTCGTTTCGCAAATCACACATTGTCTAATTTTTTTAGCAATAATACCAGTAATAGTCACGTTCAGTTTGCGGTTAAGCAACCAACAATGTCATTTAGTGGTATTTCTCACGGCAATGGATTGAATGCGAGTGTTGTTGATGCTGAATCCAAATTAGTTATCAAAACCGAACAAACAAATCCCGCTGAGAAATTACAATTATTTCAACGTCCTTTTGCAACTGTTCCTTATTTAGGACGCGGTAGTTGTGACCCATCTATTGAATCTCAACTTCAACAGGGCGAGAACGTTACTGATAAGAAAAGCACGTCTACTATTATGGACAAGTCATTCACCCAGTACAGTCTATACCCGGTTGATGACAAGATGGAGCAACAAGTTCGAGATGCGTCACATACGGTTGAAGAGGCAGCATTAGATGGTTGGGTCCGCGGCGGACAGACTACCCGCGAGATGTCTAATGATGATGTAATGAAAGCACAAAATCGTCCCAATACTTTACTATAATCTTGTCAATTATCATTTTTTACATATTTTACAAGAATATGTAAAAATAAAAACGAAAGTAGGTCTTTCCATATCAAAAATGGAAAGAGATATTTGTAGAAGAACTACACAAAGTCGGTCTCTGTTCGAAACCTTGTTTTTGTATGTTCTCACATAATTTCCGGTATATATCCATTATACACGCATCGTATTTATAATGTTCCAAACTGGCGAGAAACGCACGAGTAAAAACACCCACTTTTTTCATATAAAATATATCGAATACTTCCACACTTGTCTGGTCGTCGGCACTGCCGCTAATTGTATATATATTCGGGTTCTCTATTTTTTCCACATTGACTTGTTCTACTTCCGTCATTTCTTCCGAAACATAAGAAAATAACCACGGTAAATCGCAAACGGTTCCACTATTGCAACTATCAAAACACAATAAACTTTTTGCCTTCATATTCTGTAATATAGAGAACATAGTATCGTCAAGTATATACCCCGTTGTTTGAAAATCAACCGGCACGATTACACTGTCAATATTTGTTCGTTCATCTCCATTTCTGTCACGCCTTACACTTCCATGACCACTATAATATACATAGACTTCGTCATCCTGCGTCGTTTTCTTTGTCAGGTTCTCTAACTCTTGTAAAATATGTATATGTGTAGGTTGTAATTCCAAGGAATCAATATCATCGCGCAATATAACGATGTTTTCTTTCTCTACATTACATTTATCAATCAATATATGTTTCACCTTGAGAACATCATCAACGCATCCTTCCAGTATCAAATTCTCATTCGTATCGTAATTAATGCCAATTAATAGAGCGTATTTCATGTAAAACGTAATTTCAATATAGAGAGAATATATTTTTTACAAATAAAATGATACAAATGTTATCGGGTGATAATGTATATAACTATTGTATACAATGGGTGATAGCATTGACCCAATTATTGAACCAATTATTGAACGAAAACACATTCAACCTGTATTCAAAGTTTCTCTGGTTGGTTCTCAAAACGAGGAAAATATTTTCAATATAAAACAAACCATTCTGTTTCAAGGTAGAACTATTGAAGATACAAACGTTTCCAGTTATTTTAGTGATATAGAAAATACAAACAATAAATTAAATTCTACGAAAATATCTACAACTACACAATATATACATCGCGATGATACGTTACACGGGATAAAAAATAAAATTATAAAGGAATTGGGTGTAAACGATGTATGTTACGATGAACTCTATTTGTTTGCGAAAGTAGAGGACAAATTGAATTTATATTATATTTATTCAAATCTAACGCGCAATGATACTGTTGATTTTACCCACTCCATGTTAGAAACTCTCGCGAGAAACTTACGAATTAATTTAAAATTATATCATATTCCTATACAAAGCACATATACTTTTGAATTGTTATATAGACACTTGTATAAAGAGTTTGAAAAAAAACAGTCCTATTATATTCCATTAGGTCAGCGATTTCCCAAGTTCAATAATTTGTTATTCTCATCAAACCCATACGATAATATATCGGACACAGAGAACCCGTTCAAATTAACAAGCGATAATCCATTACAAACCTTTGACAATACTTTATTGTTAACATATGGTATCATTTTGGACAATTCCATATATGTTGCATTAATAAAAGATGTCTATGAGTATACGCAAATATCGAAATATGATTATACTTATATTACAAGTTTATATTATCCATTACTCGGAACAAAAGGAATTGATACATATACAAAATATAATGAGCGACATATGGAACTAATAGAAAACAACAAAGAAAATATTGACAGTAATTTTGAAAATTATAACAATAAAATAGATACATTACGCGAAATCTATTACACGCCGCAGAATGAACGCTTATCTTATGATAAGCGTGGTATAAAAAATTTTCATTTCATCATTCATCCAACTTCGCAAGTGAAGTTACCATTAGACATTATATTTAAAAAAATCCACTGTACGAAGAGTATGCCTTTTATAAAATACAACCCAGGTTTTCGAAAAGAGAACATGTATCGTTTATATTCACTTCTTACATCAAAATCCGGTCAAAAAGTACCAGAGGTAAATTCATCGAAAATAAAAACATATTCAAAGACGATGGGTAAAAAAAATCAACAATTGTCGTGTCTTCTTCTAATAGATTATAAAGATAATGATGGGGACGAACACGTCGTGGAAGTTGTTATAGATATAAATGCGAACGGAGATATACATATTGTATGTAATAATATTGAATTCATTGACAAGGACAAATTAGATATATTTTTGAACGAAAATATTAATAGTGTTCTGAAGGATATCAATGGATTTCTTCAGACCACTGGTGGATACAAACTGGATTTGTTCAACACGTTCAATGACACAAACATTGAAATATTATCTCTTGTCTATATGACACAATTGATTTTGAATAAAAAGATGAAGTTTGATAGCAATAAACAATGTATTAGTTCGTTCTTTGACGTGATAACAGAAAACCGAAATGGAAAAGAAAATGTAATCGAACTAAGATACAAACGTGTTGAAAATTACAAACTGATGGACGCAGTTAGTGCGTTATTGCATGATATTTATAGCAAAGGTGAGGATGACGATAATGTTATGATGAAATTATTAATGGATAAATTCACAATGACGAAAGAAACAGCGTTAGACAAAATAAAGAACTATTTTAATACATATACGCTTGTCAATGGAGAATGGGCGAATAAAGGTGTGAATGTGGTTGAACATCCAGGGTTCATAAGTTATATTCGAATAGTGGAGAACAATAATACTGCTCTTTTATCAATCAATAATATTAATAACATTCTATATATAAATGAAATAGAACAATATATTGATAGTTTTTTTAGAATTTCTCAAATGCCAGAAAGCATAAAGGTTTCGACCAAAGATATTTGTTCTAGTAAAGCAATTATTGATAAACAAGTAGATATGGTAGTCGGTCCCAAAAACATAGTTGCTGTTATACCAGAAGATGAAGATGAAAGTGATTTGGATGAAGATGATGAAGAGGAAGATGAAAGTGATTCTGATAATAACTTTATATTTTTTTCGGATGAAGAGGACGATGAAGAGGATGAAGATGGTTTTGAAAAAGAACTGGAAGAAGTTGTGGAAGGCGAAAATGATTTGAAAGGTGGTGTAAAAAGTAATATTGATCGTAAAGATTATACAAAAACACAAAAAAAGAGACAAGATAATTTCGCATATGAGAGATTAAAACAATACGCGCCCAAGTTGATTATACTGTCTGACACAAAAGACGACAGTGACGGTACAAACAAAATCAAATACAAGGCATATTCACGAAGTTGTGCGGCAAGTATGGGAAAACAACCCATTATATTATCTGACAAGGAAAAAAAAACATTAGATGACATGGCAGATAATAAAGGAAAATCTTATACATATGCTCTTAAATACGGACCGGACAATAAAGACAAATATTGGTATATATGTCCCCGATATTGGTGTAAATCAGAACAACGACCTTTAACCGAAAAAGAGGTAAAGGATAAGGTATGTGACAGTCCGAATGATATAGTCGAATTTTCAAATAAAGCTAATCATTTTGATGAAAATGGGAACTATCAACATTTTGTGCCGGGTTTTTTTGATAAAAGTGAACACCCAAAAGGATACGGAATCCCTTGTTGTTTTCGTAAAAAGTGGGAGTCAACACAATTAGTCAATCGACGTATCGAACAAAAAGTAAATGAAGACACGGACGTTACCAAGGGGACCGTAAAACACAAAACAGAAGAAGAGAAAACAGAAGAAGAGAAAACAGAAGAAGAGAAAACAAAAAACAAAACAAAAGTTCAATCCAACAAATCTAATTACATAGTCGACTCTAATAAAAAGGTAGGATTCGAGAAATTTGGATATCTTCCTATAAATGTATTATCATTATTTGGAATGAACCCATCACATTCAAATTCTATTACTGTCGGTGAAAAAACCTTACTACGAAATGGTGTTCAGACTAGCGAAGCTCAATCATTTATAAGTTCAATCGCAAATATATACGGTTACAAAAAAAATATGCGTAAACCACCAACAATCGAAGAAATGCGTAACCTAATCGCAGACTCGATTACATTTGATGATTTTTTACAATATTTTAATGGTAACTTGACTTCAGTATTTATACCAGTTCAAATATCCGTAAATGATACTGAAGAATATAAATCGTCCAATTATTACATTAATAACATTAAAGACAAATCGAATGTGGTTTCTTTGAAAATGTTCCAAAATCGTATTGCGTCGTATAAACATTTCTTGCAATATTTAAGGGATGTGGATTCGTGGATCGACCATACATATCTATGGGATGTAATTTCTACAAAAAACAAAGTTCTTTTCCCAGACGGTATAAATTTACTCATTATAGCAATTCCTGAAAATGATATCACAGATAATATAGAACTTATTTGTCCAACAAATACATATAAATCTCCATTATATGATGACAAATTGGATACGATAATACTTTTGAAAACACAATCCAGATATGAACCTGTATTTTCTTACCAGAAAGTTATTGATAACAAAAAAACGAGTACTGTGAATAACCCATTTTTCAAGAAAGATGATTTTATTGGTACACCAATCGAAGAAATGAAAGATACTATCAATAAACATTGTAAACCATTTCCAAGTATGAGAAATGTATATACATTTAAACAAAACTATAATGTGAATAAAATAGTAGACATTTTAATTACGCACACATATTATATACAAAAACAAGTGACAAATTACAGTGATAGACTTATTGGTTTGATTGTTTCTGAAACAAAAGAACATACGAATGGTGTATTTGTTCCTTGTTCGCCTTCAGGTATTATTAAGGATAAATCGATTATTCGTATGGACGAAGTTGTTTGGACTTCTTATGCGCGGACAACTGAATTTCTAACGCAACTTTCTAAGAATACACGTAAACAAATATTATCCAACCCGGTTTTCAAAGTAATTGAGGATGAACTAATTGTAGGCATCTTTACCGAAACAAATCAAATGGTTCAAGTAGACCCGCCTATACAAAATGATGTTATTGACGATATACCAGAATATAATGTGTCTGGATACAAAGATAATGGTTATTATGAAGCAGATAAAACAATTATGACAAGTGATAAAATTGACGATGCACGTATAGATACGATAAAGAATATTAAGCTGGAAACAAAGTTTTATATTTCTTTTAGAAACACATTGCGTATTGTTTTAAAAGACCCCACACACGGTGATAAACGACAGTCGTTGGTTGACGCACTCGACAACCCAAATTATCTATATCAAGTAAAACTTAAAAAGATTGTATTAATCCTTCGTAACATTTTAAAACATTATGTTTCGTTTGATAAAATAGGAGAAGAATTGTTGAATAGTATTACTGAGATGACTGAATGTATATCCGGTTGTTCCAATGAAAAACAATATTGTTTATTGAAAGATAATGATTGTACGTTAATTATACCTAACAAAAATTTAATTACAAACGCGGACAACGAAATATTTTATTATTTGAAAATAGCGGATGAACTTATACGTCATAGTCGCGTTCGAATGTTTTTATTAGAACCAAATAAATTTTTAAATATCGGGAAGATTGATTATGAAATAGATAAAAATGAAATTCTACTTCTACAAAGTACCCTTGATGGAGGTTACCTTGATAATCTGAAAGGTAGGAAGGATACAGAAAAGATACCAACCATTACATATGATTTTGCACATCCAATTATAAGTGACAACTATTCTAATGCGATTGAATATAACCCAAGTGAGATCATAATCGACAAAGAAGATAATATACAATTCAACAATAATTGTATAAAAAAAACGGGTCTTGTCATTGGAAATGTGGGACAAGGTTCTAGTTATTGGAAAAACGTGTTTCACATAAATTCAAAAGAAATCCAATATAATATTGATAACAAGTGTAATTTTTACATAATATTACATATATTGCATGACATGAAACGCATAAATACGAATATACTCGATAACGACTTTATTAAAGATATAAAAGAAAAATTAGTGAAAGGATACAATGAATTATTGCCAGAATACAAAAAACAGATTTATAATATTCTCAAATTACAACACGGTAAAAAAGAGATGGTAAAACAATTAGAAAAAAATCAAATTGAGTTTGAAACACTCATACAAAGTGAAGAATATTTTTTGACTGAACTTGACTTATGGATATTAGCAATCGAATTAGAATTACCGATTGTACTGTTTTCTAAAAAGGATCTGAAACAATTGAATTTAAATATAACCTGGTTATTCTTAGATCGGGGGGATTTGAAAGGACATTATTATTTTATACGGTGTCCTTCGTTGAAAAAAGACCCTCTCAATACAAATAAAGTACTGCATCCGGATTTTCATTTGATATTACCCGCACAACGAGTGAACGATCTGGTAAATAACGCTGAAAAACCTGTTAAAACAGTGCTTACAGAAGAAGCAAAACAAAAAGAAGAAGCAAAGAACTTTGAAGAACGTGTAAATGACCCGACCAACGTCCAAGGCACTATCGATATAAAAGACCATTTTAATGAGTTGGGATAAATTCGGCATAATAAATGTATTTGATAAAATTACAAAATGATAAGATATGAAAATTATATTATCATTTCCGCATAATCGGAATCGAACCGATGACAACTCGATATTCTACTAATATGTATTAGACTACTACAGTCGAGCGCTCTACCAACTGAGCTATATGCGGCGATGTGTATCACTACACATATTACTTTGTCTGTTTCTTTTTATGTTACTTACAACAAAAATAATATTATTATTTACACGTTACAATCTACATTAGAATCCAGCATCATATCCATCATCGCACATACCAGTATCTTCGCCAACTTTACACAATTCGCAAGGAAGAAATAGAGATATATACTGATTGAACCAAATATATTTGTCTATATTATGTATAAGAAATGGAACATCAACCACTGTTTAAATTTACATCAAACGAAAAACGTATGAAATTTATTGAACATTCATACCCATTTAGAAAACAATTACTACAAATGCCTGGAAATATCCATAAACTAGAATTCGACATAAATGATAATTTAAATGTAATACACGCGGTCGACAACACAACTTCACTTAATAAGACCGACGTCACAGAAAGAGAAGTTACAGGCATACAATATTCTTGTTCTAATACAGGATCCTATAGAATAATAGGAGGTGCGGTTTTTGAACTTTTGAATATGAAATATAAAAAGGTTGATTTATTTAAATATACCGATTTAACTAATGATATTGATGTGGCAGTTATTTTGCCCGAAGTTAAAATTACAACTGATTCTAAGGAGTTTAAAAATGAATTTAATTATATGCAAATAAGGTTTTATGATATTGATAATAATACTATCAACAATTTTTATCATAATTATATTAATTGGTATTTTAGGGGAATAGTTGAAGAAACTAAAACTATGCTTCAAATTAACCCACCAACTAATTTATTTGTCGAATTTGATATAAATGAATATAAAATTCATAATATGGGCGATCGTGATAATATATCATCATCTGTGTTATTTTTATCTTATAAAATTGGAAATATATACGTTATTGGATTTTTTAATCCAGCAATGAATAATGATAATGCTGATTATCGTTTTCAGATTGTATGTAAATATAAAGAGAATAATGTAGAAATAATAGATCATATGTTGGAATTTATAATTCCTCTACCCAATGTTAACAGTTTAGAAGACGACGATTTTAACCCCATCTCAGATTCTTACTCACAATCGGGATATGATACGATAGAAATAGATGATATAAAGTATATAACGCGCAATATTTATAGTGAAGTCGGTCCACTATTCGACGCAATGCTTGCTTGGAGCGACTCCAAACCCGATTTTTATTTCAAAGAAATTAATTACACAGGACGATTTCTTTATTTACTAGAATTAATTTATAAATATCCAGACGAAGACCTCTTTCCGCGTAAGTCAATCATATTTTATGACATCCTACATTCACGCATTAGAAAATTAAGAACGATAAGATTCTATAGATATACTACTAATGAAACAGGTGAGAACGAATTTAAAATTTGTGATATAGATCTACGATTTATATTTAATTCTTATATAAAAATAAAAGATATATTATATAAACCGGGTGGAAGCAACAGAGATAATATAGTCAGAACATATCATTATTTTAATGAAGTTGTTAACCCGGATGAATTACATGACAAATTTATAGAGCGTTTATTCGATACAGATGCATTACCTGAGAATTTATTGACATTTCAAGAGGAAGGACAAAGAAACATAACGGATAATTTTTATAATAAATTAGATATTTTAGATCAAACAAAACGCGAAAAACGGGATAATATACGGCGCGCTCAAATAAAAAAAAAACGCGAAGAAAATGAATTAACAAAACAGCACGTGTTGATGGCAGACCAAAATAAAACAATTACCACGAAATCAAAAACGAAATCAAAAACGAAATCAAAAACGAAATCAAAAACGAAATCAAAAACGAAATCAAAAACGAAATCAAAAACGAAATCAAAAACGAAATCAAAAAGTCCTTACGTTAAAAAAAATATATCGATAAAAAAAAACAAATCTATTTGATATGTCAAATGATAACATAATGAAATTATATTATCATTTTCCGCATAATCGGAATCAAACCGATGACAACTCGATATTCTACAATATGTGTTCTACCTACACTACTACAGTCGAGAGCTCTACCAACTGAACTATATGCCGCGATGTGTATGACTACACATGTTACTTACAACCAAAATAATATTACTATTTACACGTTACAATCTACATTAGAATCCAGCATCATATCCATCATCGCACATACCAGTATCTTCGCGTTTAATTGCTTCCAAGTTGTTACGTATATTTATATTATCAGTAGAACAAATATCAGTTTGGTCTTCGATACCACCAAATAAATTGTCAATTTCGGTGTCTACGTTTGATTTATTTACTTCAATATCTTCCATATTCTTCATCTTTTCCATATCTAAAACTAAACTGAAGTTTCCAGTTCCACCTGTAAATGTTTGACCGGTCATAACGTTCGCAGAAACACCTCGCATATAATCAATATCCGCGTGTCTTGATGCATTCAATAATACTTCTGTGTGAACCTCAAATGTTGACTTTGAAATAGGACCAATATCATCATTTAATATACCCGAACGGAAAATCGCAACCATATCCTCGTTTGATGTCATACGGTCACATAACAAACTGAGATGATGATAATTGATATAGACATCTGAAAATTCCATCACTTCAACAAATTCATTGTAAATCACTTGTCTCGCGGCTTCAATACCTAATACATTAAATATCTCACGAATATCATTACTGTATGTGTTCATCGCATCTATGAAATCTAATGATAATGTTTCTAATAAATTTGATCCGGTGGTATCTAATACCCATATATCTTTGCGGCTATATTTACCATCTTCCTTTCTTACAGAATTTTGAAATTTTCTAGGAATCACATTTGAAATTCCGGTAACGCCACGCAATACAATATTATTCAAAATGTTTTCTTGGAATGTTCTTAAAATATAAATCTCGTCCGTTTGATCCAGTGGTGAAACACTTCCCTTTTTCTTTTTTGCCATCTTGTCGGATATACGAATCCTGAAAACCAGATTGTCAGAATTATAATCAGAATATACACACGATATTTCTTCATATCCACTGTTTGTAATCGCGAAATGGATGTCGTCCATTGTAATGTTTTTATCTAACAATGTCTCGGTATCCATAACTATACGAACCACCCATTTTGACTTATTTGTCACAGCACTGGTTCTATCCGTTTCATCCATACATTCATTTGTCATACTTTCAAATTCATAGAACTCATCTAATACTTGTTTATCCTCCAATATCTGTGTATTATTATCATTTGGATCAAATACGATTTGGACCGAACGCACCACATCCACTAATTTTGTATGACTAATCATATTCGAATATTGGGTCGCTTTTTCCTTGTCCAGTTCATCGCGCTCGTGCATTTGAATAGTTAATGATGGATGTTTGGGGTTCTTTGTCAACCGCAAAATCTCTTCAATACGAGGCACACCACGAGTCACATTGGATTTTGATGATACACCAGATAAATGGAACGTATTCAAAGTCAATTGAGTTGTAGGCTCACCAATTGATTGCCCAGCAACTACACCCACCATTTCACCAGGATGAACGATCGACTTTTTATACTTTAACAATACGGTTTCTAATAAAAGCACCAATGCTGCCTTATGAAAACGCTTGTTTACAATCAAATCGCGAGGAGTAAGATAGTAATAATATACTATTTCAAAAAGCGAATTGGGTTTTACAAAATGAATCTTTTGGATTTTACGGTAATATTCTTCGATGAGTTCAAATGCTTCCAATGGCGTAATATCTACAATTGTATTACTACCTAATCGCAACTCACCTTGTATATTTGAGATAGTATGTTGAAACGCAACCGGTAATTTTACGCCATTCTCGTTCTTTTTATTAAACACGCGATGAACTATATCTTCTCTCGCTTTCAACATCATCGTAATATATTCGTTACATTTATCCTTTGTTGCCTGTTTTTGTTTTGAGATGCGTCTTTTGGTCGCAGGATTATATACTTGCATTGTTTCATTTCGTTGCTCGTTTATACCAACTATATCATAATGTAAATAGATATCCTCGCTCGTCATTCCTACTAATGGAATAAACTGATTCTCTACTTTGGTAGAATCAAACCCATCATCGCCATACGCGAACTGAATTATCTTTCCCTTATTATTTCTAACAGTCATATCATATTCTACCTTCAAATCTTCTAGACCCTTAATTAATCTTCGTTGAATATATCCTGTCTGAGATGTTTTCACTGCTGTATCAATCAAACCAATACGACCACCCATCGCATGAAAGAATAATTCGGGCGCAGTTAATCCGGAAATATAAGAATTCTCAATAAATCCACGAGCACCAGGTGTATCGTCAAATTTACTGAAATGGGGCAATGTTCGATTTTCAAATCCGTATGGAATTCGCTTACCATCAATATTAGTCTGTCCCAAACAGGAGATCATTTGAGATATATTAATCAATGAACCCTTTGAACCTGAATTCACAATCATGATAAAACGATTATCTTTGTTTAATGATTTACGACTAATTGTTCCTGCTTGTTTTGTTGCCTCGTTCAATATATTGTTTACATTTGTTTCAAATTCAACGCTATTTGAAGCAGAAGTTTCATTCATAAATGAACCCATATGCACCTGGTCGATCAATGTATATACATCTCGTTTTTGTTTTGTTATTTCTTGAATAATCGCATCCTGGGTGCTGCGATTCGCTACTAAATCACTAATTCCTACACTGAATGTACTTGATTTCATATATTCGGTTATTACATTTTGGATATCATCGATAAACTGGGCAGCATGTTCGTTGCCATAGTCATTTGTTATGCGATGAATTATACCCTTTGTAGAAGACCCCAACACACCTTTTTCGATTTGACCACGAATGTATTTACCATTGCGGATTTCAACTATATTATTTGATGTATTTGGGTCTTCACTTTCTTCAAAATATTTTGTTTTAAATTTCATTGTCAATGGTTGTAATATTTGAGATAATATCTCAAAACTCGAGATTGACCCGTTTTTTTTTGTTAATTCACGAATACTATTTACATCTACTTTTGAATACATCATCAATAAATTCATCGCATCACGCGGCGTAAACTTTATGTTTTCACGTGTAAAACGATAACACCCCAATAATGAATCCTGGAATATACCGATAATTGGGGAATTACTGGCTGGACTAATTATATGTTGGGTTGTTGCAGCTAAGTGTTTTAGTTCTGTTTCTGCCATTACATTCTGTGGCATATGCATGTTCATTTCGTCTCCCGACTAATCCCAAAAGTTTCCTAGAGGGCCGTCACTGTATCTTAGACAAATTCAAGTTGATTAGACTATCATCATTCACCAACACCCGTTCAGTCTCTGAATGCCTATCATATCCTATCATAACGGACTTAGATAGTAACACTGCGGATTGCCCAATCCTACGACATTATTACCATTGGGTTCGGCTATTAACCGAGTTCCCCCAATTATGTTTCCATTATATTGGGGTGGTAGTTGTAGGCTCTAAGGGGTTTCCCGCATCAAGGTGTTTTGCTAATTCTTCTATTTTCATTTTTATATTATTTTTGAAGAATTAACTAGGGGGTAGCAACCTTTTCAGTCCCCCTGTTTCCGACAGAGATTTATTCACTGCTTACACGCAGTGGAAACCTTAGTTTATCGAAATCCGCATTATACGGTTTAGTACAGGCAACATTCATCCTAAATGTATCACCTTCTTTCATCACCTTTACAATATGACACATCATACTCATTCTATGTAGACTGGGTTGTCTATTGAATAAAATCGCATCACCATCCATCATATGACGATGGACGACATCACCATTTTCAAGACGAATCGAGCTGCGGTCAACATACCGGAGAGAGATGTTATCGCCATTTTTCCTTTCCAGAATATTGGAACCTGGGTATTTATCCGGACCATTCTGTATTAATGACAATAGGAAATCACGATTGCGATTATTAACCACCACCGGTTTCGTAATATTCTTTGCGATTTTCATCGGAACACCCAATTGACGAATAGATAAGTTTGGGTCGCCGGTAATGACAGAACGAGCACTAAAGTCTACGCGCTTACCCATCAGATTACCACGGATACGACCCGTCTTACTGTTCAGTCTACCCATAATACATTGGAATTGACGACCAGACCGCTGACGTAAACTATCAGCACCCTTCACCTTATTATTTACAACCATCGCAATATAATATTGTAACATGGTTGTCAAACTTTCAATCGAATTAGATGCGGCATCTGTCGCGATTTTATCGGCCAAGTCCTTGTTATACTTGATAATATTGCTGTAAATATGTGTCAAATCATCTTCACTTCGTTGCTGTGCGTCGTGTTTTACAGAAGGTCTCATCGCAGGTGGTGGGACCGGTAGAACTTGACATACCATCCATTCAGGACGAGACCAAATTGGACTATATCCCATAAATGAAACATCTTCATCCGAAATACGCTTGAATTGTTTTAAAATGATTTCTGGAGTATATACAACGGTCGCTTCCTCTTCAGCACCATTCAATCCCTTTAACCAAGTCGCATTGACAGTTGCGATATTATCTAAACGTATCTTATCGGGTTGTTTACATCCACAGCCATCAGTATTACCTTCGGTTTTACCGTCTCCACCGCAACGTTTTACCTTATTTTTCATAGTGGTGCTTGTAACATAATCCCAACGTTTTTCAGGGGCAAGATCTAAGATATGTTTATGGTCTTCTTTATTAATTAATAATTTACTACATTTATAGCATACGCATTTACAGATTTTCATAATTTCTTTGATATGTTGAATAAAGAACACTGGGCGTGCTAGTTCAATATGACCAAAATAACCAGGAGTATCTATATAGGTATACCCGTCGGTGGGACATATCATACCAGGTTCCAATACACCCATACGCGAATCAAACAATCCATTTGGAACTGGTTTATTATTCTTATATGTGTCGCGAGTTGTTACTTCCACCACCGAATTTTTACGGATTTCTTCTGGTGACAACATACTAAATTGTATACCGATTATCCGCGACGGTTGTTTCATTTCATTAGTCGACATTCTAACTATTACCTTATATATTATACTACCTTATATTTTTTATGTTGTTATTCAATTTTTTCATAAAATTGAATTGTTTTTATTTCTCTATATTATGGTAACTTTAATTATTATTATTACCTAATTTTGTAAACGACCATGCCCGGAAAACTCCAGCCTACTCTTATTGAAACCAAGAAAGTTTCTGATAAAAAGAAAAAGACTCTTGAACGCAAGCGTAAGCTGAATAAACATTCCGAATCAGATAGTAGTGACAGTGACGATGATAATTATGAAACTATGTCAGAATCGGATAGCGATTCTTCTTATGTCCCACGTGCAAAAAAGAATAACAAAAACAAGAAAAATAAAAAGACAAAAGACTCTTCTGAATCTGAAAGCATTGGTTCATATGACACCGACGATGACAATATTGTTATTGGTCGTTCGCAAATCCAACAAATCGTTTCCAATATATTTCCATCACGATATATGACTGATAAGGTGAAACAAAATGAAAAATATAAAAATGCAAAATCAACCAAGAAAAATAACAAACGTCGCGCATCATCGAATGGGAAAAATAAATCTTCTATCACAAGCAGTGAAGAAGACGATGAAGAAGAAATCGGTTCAGATGATTCTGACTCTGTTGATTCTGACTCTGTTGATTCTGATGATTCTGATGATTCTGACGAAGACGAAGACGAAGACGAAGACGAAGACTATTTGGATACCAAGGAAGACAAGGACGAGATGTATAATATATTACTAATGGGCGGTGGTGATATGGGTGAAGATGATGAAAATGAATATAATGAAGAAGAAGACCGAGATGAATGTGATAGTGATGACGAAAAAGCATTTATGAAAGAAAAATACGAACAGGTGGATTTACCTGAAAACTTACAACGCAAAAAGACGAAAAAGACACATCAAACAAATATTATTAGTAACGAAACCGATTTATCTGATATTGAACTAGAATATACTGAATTACTCGATACCAAAAAGCAACTCACAAAACATTTAACCAAGCAACCAAATAGCAAAGTTTTGAAAAAGGCGGTTCACGAGTGCGACCGTTCTATCAAAAAATTAGTAAAAAAGACACGAATTCGTAATACAAAAGCATATCACAAGTTGATTAACAACGATAAACAACGCACCAACGAGGTCGATTACTTCAAGAAGAAGCTATCAAACAAAGAACAATTGCGTATTATGAAGGATTTAAAAGAGATTAACGCATATATCAATATTGATAAACCATATCGTCTTGCATTACTCGATTCTAGTATGCCTACTAAATTTAAAGCTATCGCAATGCAGAAGCTAAATATTTTAAAAAGCATGGAACCCGGCGATTCTGAATATTACAAGACCAAGCATTGGGTCGATACGTTTATGAGAATTCCATTTGGAGTGTATCGCGAGCTAACTATTAAAATGGAAGACGGACCCGACAAATGTAATGAATTTATGAATAATGCGATGACTACATTGAATGACTGTGTGTATGGTCTGGATGAAGCAAAAATACAAATCTTACAAATGGCCGGACAATGGATTTCAAACCCAACCGCAATGGGCAGTTCAATCGCAATCCACGGACCGATGGGCACTGGTAAAACATCTTTGGTAAAAGAAGGGATCAGTCAAATTCTTGGTCGTGAATTCGTTTTCATACCACTTGGTGGAAATTCAGACGCAAGTTTCTTGGAAGGACATAGCTATACGTATGAAGGTTCAAAACACGGTGAAATCATTCAAAAACTTATCGATTGTAAGAGCATGAATCCGATCATCTACTTTGACGAACTTGATAAAATCTCGGATACTCCGAGAGGTGAAGAGATTATCGGTATATTGACTCATCTCACAGATACGAGCCAGAATAGCGAGTTCCACGATAAGTATTTCAGTGAATGTCATTTCGATCTAAGTAAGTGTTTATTTATATTTTCGTATAATAATGAAAATAGCGTAAATCCAATCCTTAGAGATCGTATGTATAAAATTAAGACTAATGGGTATAAATCTAAAGAAAAAGTGACGATCGCAAGAAATTACTTGCTCCCGAGGATAATACAGCAAGTGAACTTCAACGAAACCGATATTGTTATACCCGACGAGACCATCGAACATATTGTTTCAAATATGACCAAAGAGGAGGACGGGGTGAGGAATTTGAAACGATGTTTGGAAATCATTTACACAAAGCTCAATCTATTTCGACTTGTTAAAAATGGGTCAGACTTACTTGGAAAAGATATTAAGCTCGACGTATCGTTTCCGTTTACAGTCACAACAAAAGACGCTGATTTATTAATCAACTCGAAAGAAGATAAGCACAACGAGAGCATGCTTGCTATGTATGTCTAAAAAAACGAATAAAAATAAAAAAACCCTAATAAAAAAGAATAAAATGTATATATTGTTTTTTTACACCTTTGAAGATTTAAAATTGGACAACATATACTAAAATGAATATAAAAATTTGATTGCACGTTAATGCAGATACTATGTTTGAATCTGATAAATGTTATGGTTGTGCTAATAACAAAAACGACACAATTTCAAGAATGATTCAATGTCAAAATATTCTGAATGTAACTGCTATTGGTGACCAAAACGAACAGTATAGACGAATTGTTAACGAGATCTCCGCCTATTTACAGGACAATTGCTATCATAATCTGAACGTAGATACAAAACGGTCTAACACTAAAATATACTGCACAAAATGCAACACGAAATTCTAATATAATTCGTTTCAAAAACGGTATAAAAATAGATTGCAATAATATAATACTATCTAGTTGAAATGGCAAATTTGAATGGAAAAGAACAATTAAATTTAAAAAAAATGATAAACGAATCAGAGGCTGAGGATTATACTGATTACATCCGCGAAGTCAAACACAGTGTTCTCATACGCGATGATATCCGTAAAATAGATACTTTAAAAAATACTCATAGCGAACTCAAGCTTACCAATCACGATGAGTTCGTTACACTATGCATGAATGAAAGCCCATTTTTGTATAATACATATGCTGATATATTTAATCGTATTACGAAAGATGAACTTGATATGACTATTATGACAAAAATGTTAGTAGTATTAAAGTTGATCGAGGACGCGAAGCTTGACCAACACGAAGGTTCTGTTATGATTGGTCGTGTTCTCAAGGAGTTGTATGTAGATAGTGCGGTCAAACGAGCAGATGCATTAGATGAAAAATACAAATCGGATAAAGAAGAAAAAAACGATGGTTCTTCCATTTCATGGACGGAATACAAAAAATTGAAATAAACAATTACGATATGTAGAGTGTATATCTCATAGTTATAATGAATACTGTTTTTAAAAGCGTAATTTCTACCGTTTCGGATGATTTGAAAATTCAAAATTCAAATCATAAACCAACCAATTTTGCGTTTCTTAAAATTTATGTCGAAGACAACCTCCTACGCAGTAAGTACGCAAATCAAATAGAAAAACATAATAAAACACTCTTTGAAAATCCATATCCGGATGCAGGTTTTGATATTCTTGTTCCCGAAGATGTCACATTTAATACAAATATAACAACACAATTCATTGATTCGGGCATAAAAACCGAGATGTATTACTACAATGCTGATGATAACACTACTATCAATACTGGATATAGCGTCCATCCCCGTTCGAGTATATCAAAAACACCTCTTATGCTTGCAAATCATACAGGCATAATCGATTCAGGTTATAGAGGCAATCTTATCGGTGCATTTAGATGGTTTCAAACAAATGAACCAAATTATACTGTCAAACAATATACTCGTCTCACACAGGTGTGTCATCCTTCGTTATGTCCCATTTATGTTATGCTTGTAGAACAGTATGATTTAACAGATACTTCTAGAAATGAAGGCGGTTTTGGTTCAACCGGATTGTAAATATATACTATCAAATTGTAAATATATCTGTAATTTATAAAAAATATATATTTTATATACTATTTATTTTTTTTTGTATGAATCCGGTTATAAATCCCGATTCATATATTTCGATTTATAAACACAATAGACGATACAAAAAACGGAAAAAACATATCTCCCGAGTGATTGCGTTTGATATGGATGAGACGCTTGGGTCGTTCCCCGAATTAGAAATGATATGGCACGCTATTCATATAGACCCCAAAACACCAATTTATAATACACTATTCAATGAACTACTTGATTTATATCCCGAATTTTTAAGATACGGCGTTTTACATATAATGGAATATATTGCGCAGAAAAAGAAACAAGGACTATGCAATGGTGTGTATATTTATACCAATAACAAGTATCATAAATATTGGACGCGTATGATTTCAAATTACTTCAACTATAAATTACAAATAGATTACAACCTCTTTGATGAAATTATTTGTGCTTTCAAAATTAACAACGAACGTGTTGAAATGTCACGAACCACAAAAGAAAAAACGTATTCTGATTTTATACAATGCACATTATTACCAGAACAAACCGAAATTTGTTTTATTGACGACGCATTACACGAGAATATGAAACATAAACAAGTCTATTATATACGACCAAAACTATACAAACATCATTTATCTACGAAAGAAGTATTGGACCGATTATTTCGTTCCAATGTATGGAAAAAAATTATCAATATTACAAAAAACAATAAACAAAAGGAACAATTATTAGAATATTTTATACAGCGAGACAAAATTCACACCGGAAATTCGTCATTAAAAGATATGGAAATTGATATTTTAGTCGCACAAAAACTGATGTTCTATGTTCGTGAATTTTTTTATTTAACAACAAAAACAAATAAGACCCGAAAAAAACAGTATAAATTAAACTATACGCGAAAAGTAAGAAACTAACTCATCTAATCATTTTATTCAATATCATCCTTTTCAATTTCATCATATGCCATCAATATCAATTGCTCGTCTGTGTTTAATTTTTGAAATGTAATACAATCATCCCATTTATATTGAACAAAACGCTTAGATGAGTTCATACATAATATTTGCGTACCATTATCAGTAAATTTTATGTCGGTCACTATACCACCAGTCGTTAATTTATTATTATCATTTCGAATCCATCTTACGTGTTTGCCTTTGTGTAGTTCATTTAATTCATCTACAAAGCGATATTCTAATAAACGATTACAATAGTCTACTCGCAAATCTTTTTCAAGGTCGAGCCTATTTATTGTATTATATACAGTTTCGGTGATTGATTGCAATGTTTTATCATGTAAATAATCATTATGTTTGTTTTCCAAACCATCTAATAATCCATCTACGTCAATTGTAGACAATAATTCTGGGTCTTGTTTTGCTTCTTCAAATATTTTTTCAATATCGCGTTTGTCCATTCTCTTTGATTATGGACGAAAATGTTTATACTGTTTTTATTGTATTTAGTCTCGTGTCTAAAATTGAAAACATTTGATATTACAATTCTGTGTAAATAACCATGTCTGAACCAATAAATTCAACAGAAGCTAATACAGATATTTGTATATGGAAACATATTTGCATTACCAACAATATTGACCTAACAAACACGTTTTCTGTAATCACCTCAAACGATGTAAAAAAATGTAAGGAATCGTGGAAAGGAAAACAGAATCAATTTGAACCACGATTATTATGTAAAATGGATAGCAGTAAATCCAGACCTCAAATCTTTATAGATAACAATATTTGCATCTTATCTATAAAAAACGGTGTATATGCTCTAATCAAAGAGAACATATATGCACCATTGAATAAATACCAGTGTGTTCCAATTTGCGTTCGTAATAATAATAATAGTTTGATACTGGATATAGGAGAAAGCGAAACGAGTATGTTAGATAAATTGTATTACAATAAAATTTTCGATGATATTATTGGTGAAAAAATCCATTATGGTCCACTATTAGGTGGTAGACACCGATGTAATTTCAATACTATTATTGGTTCTGAAACTATAGAAATTCAAGGTTCTCAATACGAAACTGATGGATGTTATGAAACAGATAATTATGTTTGTATTGTCGAAGCAAAATCGATTGAATGCGATGATTTCAATATTAGACAATTATATTATCCTGTTAGAGAAGTCTATAAAAAAATAGGAGATAAGAAAAAAATAATTTGTTTATTCATATTCAAGGACAAAAACCAAATCATTCATATTCACAAATACAAATGGAATAATTATGAAAAAATGTTAGATATCGAAAATATAGGGTATTGTCAATATGTATTACAATGAATTGTAAATAATAACTTCTGTTGTAGTTGCTCCTGGGTTTTTTGAATTAATCGAACGTCTGGCTGTTATGTCTTGACAATGATAATCTTTGAAATAATCAGTTACTAATTGTACTTTCGCATTACTCATCGCAAATTTAATTTTGCCTAACTTTTTTATTTCACTGAATAGCGTATTGTGTAATTCTAAACCAAACCCATCTGCTACATAACCTACAAATGATTTATCATTTTCCGGAGCATAAGGCGGGTCTAAATATACAAAATCGCCTTCTTTGACATTTTTTATAGAATCACTAAAACTTGCGTGTTTGAATTCGACATCTTTAATCAGGTCACTAATATAATGTAAATCTGTTTCAGATATTATTGTCGGTGTTTTTTTGTAATGTCCGTATGGAACATTATATCCATTTGGTCCTTCACGATACATCCCTCTAAAACAAGTCTTATTCAAAAACATAAACAGTGCAGAACATTCAATCGTGTTTTTGTCAATATTATTATATTTATTTCTTATCCAATAATAATAACTTTCTTTTGAGCTTTTTGATTCTTCAATAGAAGTAGGTTTTCTATTAATTATTGTTCCAGTTATGCTATCATATTCATTGATATACAAATTAATAAAATGGTATAATTGAACTTTGTTATTTTGAATATGTTTGTACACATTAATTAGGTCTTTATTTATATCACAAGCATAAATTTTATTTGTAATTACTATTTTTTTTTGTTTTTGTAATGATAGAACAGTCAATAAAACACTTCCACCACCTAAAAATAGTTCGTGATAATTGGTTATTTCTGTTGGTATTTTTGAAATAATATCATTCATAATTTGGGTTTTACCACCTACCCATTTTAAGAATGGTTTTTGCATTTTGGCTTCGGTCATTTTTATGTTGGTAGTAATTATATCTTCTTCGATATTCAATTTTTCATATCTTACTTGTTCTTCAATCATTGTGATACTATATATAATAGACATCTATTTGCTTTCATATTGTTTCACGGTAGTCTCTACATATGGTATTTTCGTACGAATCAATATTTTTTTCAATATTTCAAATGTTCCCAAATTGAATAACAAAAATATCGCACTGCTAAATATGATTCGTTGGTCGTACGCTTTTAGTGTTGCTTGACGTAATGGATTGAAGCGTATTACCAAAAATATACATACAAATATTTGAACGAACAAATTATAATAATACACATAATCAATATCTATGCGAATGATTCCTGTAAAAATTATTACCGGTAACAAATATAAACCTCCCAAAATGTATACAAAACGGTTGCCAATTAGATCCATACCGTAATCTACACTATCAATTAAATTCATTTTTTCAGTATAGAAACTACATAGAAATATCTGGTTATGATAACATAACATGAATGAAATAATTGTAAATAAATATAATATTATCAATACACTATCTCAAGGCACGTTTGGTAATATATACAAAGGTTCTCATAGGATTACTAACAACCTTGTCGCAATCAAAACGGAAACGAATACTACACAATTTCCATTATTGAAACACGAAACTACGATTCTAAAATATTTACACGATAAAAATACCAGAAATATACCATTGGTTTATTGGTTTGGAATAGTCAATCACAAACGGTGTCTCGTTATGCCATTATACGATTGTTCGTTGCACGATTATATACAAGAAAAATCTTTAACTGATACTAAAATTAATACAATTATGACTACTATGATTTCGATTTTACAATCCATACACGATAATCTTGTTATTCATCGTGATATCAAACCACAAAATATAATGCTTCGTCAAGGAGAACTTTTTATCATCGATTTCGGGTTCGCTACATTTTATATTGATGAAAATTGTAAACATATACCCGACAAGGAAAGCACATCTATTATTGGAACACCTAAATATGTGAGTTTTCATATTCATTGTGGTTCTCTTCCTACCAGACGAGATGACCTGATATCTCTTGGATATATGTATATGTTTCTACACTTGAATTCATTGCCATGGGACAAGATTGTTGTTGATTGTTCTGATACAGAATATGACGAAACGCATATTTTATATCCAAAAAATAAAGAATTTGCTAAATTGAAACACTATAACTCTATCGAAACTACTTTTATCAATACAAATTTTACTAAATTTTTGAATTATTGTTATTATCTTGATTATGATGATACACCTTGTTATAGTATTTTATTGTCTTTGTTTTCTTTCTAAAGTTCCTTTGCGGTTAATTTCGCAGACAATGGCTCAAAACCTTCTTTCTGTTCGTCTACCTCAATTGACTCATCGGGTTTTACATCTTTTTTTTCTTCAACCACAGGTACTACGTTTTCAGCAGATAAGACAGATTCGGGGGTTTCTGATAGGTTATCCATGTTCTCATGAATGCCATTTATTTTATATATGGATGAAACACCCAAAGATATTAGTAAAACTAAAACTAAAAATATCATTGATACTATTTGACGACTAAATAGAGTGCTCAGCATAATCTATATATTATTGAAAGATTAAATAAAATACTATTGGTAAAATAGTATAAACAAAACTTTGTTATACAATGTATACTATGAGTTCTACATCAGAAACACCAGTTATGAAATTGATCGGTCGCGTTAAGTGGTTTAATAAGAAGGCCGGATATGGATTTATCACTTATAAGGAGGGCACCACGTCTGATGAGATTGACGTTTTCGTCCATTATAGTGGTCTTAAGGTAACCAATTCTCAATATAAATTTTTGGTTCAGGGTGAATATATCGAGTTTGTTCTTGAAAAGTCCACTTCAGGACCTCACGAATTTAAGGCGGTTGATATCACCGGCATCCAGGGCGGGGAACTAATGTGCGAGGTTGTGCGAACGACACCCCCACAGTTACAACGACCAAATTCATCACACGGAAATCGTCGTATTGCCGATGATAGTGTCGATATGTAAGGTAACCCTATCAGTTTTTTGTATATATTTGGATTATTTCAAATGTTTACAGTTTTACACGGTTCGCAAAACTATTATTCCACAGTAATAATCTTGTTTCCCTTCTTTATTGCTATGTCATCCAGTATGTTTGTAAATATCTTATTGCGGAATATAGGTTCGTTTCCATTCAAACGATTATTCCCCAAACAAACTGTGCTATATTTGATTCCTTCCTCAACCAGTGGTCCCTCCTCCTCGACATGTTCCGGGTTCTCTTTCATCCATTGATACATCATCCTTTGATAGGAAAGGTCAATCCTCCTTACAATATTCTTGGTTTTCTTGTTCTCAATATCCTTCGCCCATTTATCATTTTCTTTTACATAGATTACTTCGCGTTTCACATCCGTGCATTGAAGTGGTCTGTTATGCGGTTCCAATTTATGAAGTTCCTTTCGGAAGATATCAGTGAGCCCCGTAATGAACCCCACTTCGCCCGTATTCACATAATCCTGCGAGGTTAGTTGGATGGATTGCAAGAATTCGTCCAGATTGATTGCATCCTTGCACGTTTCATTCAAATAAAACTGTAAATTGAACTGATTGTTCTGGGTATTGGTGTTATTGGTTGTGTTACCAAGAGAACCATTTTTGATTGCCTCTAAAAATTGGTGTTGTAAATCCATCATTTGTTTTTGTAATTCACCCTTTTCTTCGTCTGTTTTTCGCCGATCTTCTTCGTTTTTCATAAGCAATTCCTTATTCTCTTCTCTTTCTAATTTTAACTCTGTAAGTAAGTCACATAGTATATTACTTGTAGAAACAGGTGTAATTGTTTGGTTGACTGGTACGGAATTGCACGTTTTCTTGTGTATATGTAGTCCTTGTCGATACTTATACGACTTCCCGCACGTACAGATATGCAACATTTTGTCATCGTTATTGTCATTATTTGTCATCATCGAGTGTTTTCGTGTTAGTAAATGCTTTTTCATACTACTGCTATATAAGGTGTGATAATTACAGTTATTACAAATAAAACTTTTTGAAACTTTTGTCATTAAAAGTTGTATATATTACAATGACAAAAAGTTTCTCTAAATCATTTGACACGAAAATGACTTATTTACAAAAAAAATGATGCAGTGAAATAAAAACACGTGAAAACCCAATTTAAAGCATTTTGCAGTGAAGTGAAAAAAACACCTATTTGTAAAAAGTCGGGACCGATTTTCAAATCTGGACATTTATAAATGTCCATTACTGAAACTCCATTTGCTTTTTCAATTTACGTTGTTTTTTATAGGTTATACAATTATAATTATTAATTTACAATTGTAGTTATAATATGATACAATTATTCCACAGTAATCACCTTGTTACCCTTCTTTATTGCTATGTCATCCAGTATGTTTGTAAATATCTTATTGCGGAATATAGGTTCGTTTCCATTCAATCTGTTATTCCCCAAACAAACCGCGCTATATTTGATTCCTTCCTCAACCAGTGGTCCCTCCTCCTCGACATGTTCCGGGTTCTCTTTCATCCATTGATACATCATCCTTTGGTAGGAAAGGTCAATCCTCCTTACAATATTCTTGGTTTTCTTGTTCTCAATATCCTTCGCCCATTTATCATTTTCTTTTACATAGATTACCTCTCGTTTTACATCCGTACATTGAAGTGGTCGGTTATGCGGTTCCAATTTATGAAGTTCCTTTCGAAAGATATCAGTGAGCCCCGTAATGAACCCCACTTCGCCCGTATTCACATAATCCTGGGAGGTTAGTTGGATGGATTGCAAGAATTCGTCCAGATTGATCGCATCCTTGCATGTTTCATTCAAATAAAACTGTAAATTAAACTGATTATTCTGGGTATTAGTGTTGTTATTATTGTTTATTGTGTTCCCGAGAGAACCATTCTTGATTGCTTCTAAAAATTGTTTCTGTAAATCCATCATTTGGGTCTGTTGTTCATCGTTTCTTCGCAATAATTCCTTCTTCTCTTCTTCGTTTTTCAATATTAATTCTTGAAACATAGTATTTTGCTCTAATAACACGGTTACGAATTCATTTTTGGGTTCTGATTTGTCGCACGTATTATATTCATTGAATTGAGAACATTTTTTTTTGTGTCTCCATAATCCAGCTCGATCGTTATATAATTGTAAACAGTTTTCACAACTATATTTTGGCAACTTATTCGTTGTTTCTGCGTTGTTATTATGCTTTGTGGTTAGTATATGTTTATCATAACTGCTTTTTTTATTAGTATAATAGAGACATTTTTTACAATGAAATTTATAAGCATTTTCTTCCGTTGTCATTGTTGTTAAACTTGCTATATTATAAACAACGAAAAAAATTCTCTAAATCATTTGCCACGAAAATGACTTATTTACAACAAAAATGATGCAGTGAAATAAAAACACGTGAAAACCCAATTTAAAGCATATTGCAGTGAAGCCAAAAAAACACCTATTTGTAAAAAGTCGGGACCGATTTTCAAATCTGGACATTTATAAATGTCCATTACTGAAATTCCATTTGCTTTTTCAATTTACACTGTTTTTTGAATGGATTCTAATATCATAATAATATACGATGGATTATATAGAAAAGAAACAATTCTTACAAATATTTAATAAAAACCGAAATAATAATACACGCAAAACAAATAAATCAAAACATAAAACCCAGAAAAGAGAGAACCTGACTGAATTCAAATCATTTTTGAATAATGCTAGTGTAAGAATACATAAAAAAATCAAACCGCTAAAATCCTATATGAAACAAAAAAATATACCCGTGCCAGATATAAAATTAATATACAACGCAATAAAAACAAAGGATGAATATTTAATGCGTTTCTACAATAAATCATTGGAAGTGCCCCAAGATTTAAGAATGACTCACCCGCCAATGAAAAACAAACAATTCAATAATAATGAGAAATCGCAATACAAAAATGTAATACGAAATATGAATTACAAAGGAATATTGGAAGATACAAAATCAGGTATAGAGAACATACCCACATTCTTTGATGTAATCAAGGATTTATATAATAATAATATGATTGATTATAAAATATTATGTCCGTCATCAAGGGCCTATATTGCGGATGGACGAATCGGTTCGGTGTTCTCATCATTATATACTCGTGCATCTATATTAAACCCATATTTGGTATATAGTGTAAACAACCGCCTATTGAACGCCCAAAAGGTGTTTTGTCCTACGTTGAGTTGGGGGTCAACTGCGTATGGATTACTGTGTTCTCCAAATGTAATAGAATATGTAGGTGTAGATGTAATAAAAGATGTTTGTGATAAAACGAAACGGTTTGCGGAAACTGAATATCCAAAAAAGAAGACAGATATCTATTGTTGTCCGAGTGAAAGTTTATTAGCGAATTCAAAGTTTTTGAATAAGTATAGAGAACATTTCGACACAATATTATTTAGTCCTCCTTATTTTAGTTTAGAATTATACGAAGGGGAAGACCAAAGCACAAACAAATATCCAACATATGAAAAATGGTTAGAAAAATACATGAATGCGACATTGCTATTGTGTGACAAGGTGCTTGCCTCGGGTGGAAAGTTATGTTGTATCATAGGAAATGTAGGTTCTCAAAATACAAAAGAAAACTATGATATCGTATCTGATTTCAAGAGACTTGCGAGTAAATATTTCAAATTACGGAGTCAACAATGTATGTTAAATAAAAATGTAAGCGTGACAGTAAACACAGAGCGAAGAGAGCAAATAATCGTGTTTCAAAAAAAATGAACGTTCTGCGTTTGGAATAGAAAATATGTAATATTACACAAAATATCACATATTCTTATGTTAGTTTATCTGTAATTTCGGTGGGATAGTTCATATCTTTGAGAACCCGGACAGCCCCTTTTATTTTAGATATCCCCTTTTTCATTTTATATGTGTAGTTGAATGAACCATCTTCGCGTATTTTAATATCCATTTTATAATTATTTACGAGATTGGATTTTTTGAAGTGTTTAGCGAGGTCTTTGTGATGAGTGGTTAACATAATAGATACATTTTCATATGTGGATAAGTATTCAAGATATGCGATACCTGCGGAACAAGACTCGCGACCATTCGTTCCAGAGAATATTTCATCAATAAGACAAAAATGGCGCTTGTCTTTGTTGTCGTCAATAATATCAATAATTTCTTTACATCGTCTACTTTCCGCTTGGAACAGGGAATCGCGTTCAGAAGTATCCGGAACATTAAGATAAGAACTCAAATAATGATAAGGATTGAGAACCAATGATTCATAAAATCCAAGACCAACTTGTTGACTGAAAATGATATTAATAGCAACCGATTTGAGTGTCGTGCTTTTACCACTTGCGTTGGGTGCTGTAATGACAATATTTTTATCCAAGTCACAATCATTTTTCACTGGTGATTGGTCGACAAGGATAGGATAATATTGTTTTTTGAATTTACAGTTTGCGCTTGCGTCAAAGACAGCATACGAGATGTGTTTAGATTGAATATTCATATAGACCCCATTTAAATTATCAATATATCCCTCAAATCCCATTGCGAATCTGATACTCGATTCATATTCTGGGTTCTCAAATAGATTATATAAACACTTTAATAGATAACCATTTTTAGAAATATTATTAAATAGACTTTCGAAAGGTTGTATAACTTCTAATTCAGAATAGATATCCTTCATATTTTTGACGTGTGTGAGAACATCGTTATTAAAAGGTAAATAACTCGGACATTGATTCGATATTTGAAGGAAATTCTCCATACTTTGCGTCGAATATTGTGTAAAATCGCGCAATTCAATGAGGACATTGTTGATACGAGATAAATTTTTATAATAACGTATACAAGAATTCACATTTTGATATATCTGAAGACCGTACAGAGCAACTGTAATGATTAAATATATGATTTTTTCCCACGAGAAAGATTCCAAACTAATAAGAGTTTTACCGATGAAATGGTGACGGGCAATATTTTTCAAAATATCATAATACGTAGAGAACGTAATCGGTATTTGTTGAATTTTCAATAAAATAAAGGGGAATACAAGAAATACTATCGGCATCAATAGACTCATGGCGGGCGACATAATGTTTGCGATGGAAATAAATTGTAGGACATCAGAAGATTGATTCAAATGTTTAAATAGATTCCAGTCAATAAATCCATATTTTTCCATAAAACTCGTGTCTTGTTTTATCGTGTCCCATATTTCAAATATACCTTCGCAATTTAATTGATATGGGTTCTCTATTTTTGAATTATGAAATGTAGAAAATTGTTTCAAAATCGTTTGTGTATCGTTGAGATATTCCGTATTGGTAGTATATTGTTTTGACCATTGGGGTATCAATAATTTTCCAAAAGAATGCGATGGCACAAATAGTTTATCATAAATACAATCATTATTTTTTTCGGTAGGCACCAATTCAAGGTCATCGCATATCGTTTCTGAAAGAGAGAATACACAAGTTTCGTCTAAATAATCAATTGGTAAACGAAATGACTGTATTTGTTTAATTTGAAAAGGCGAATGGAGGACTGGTTGTAATATATCATTATTGCAAATATCCGAATGATTCGTCTCGGTTTCAACTGACATATTTATAGGGGTATCATTGTTGATAATATCCGGAACGAAAAATGATGTTGCGCTTGGTATGATATTCAAACTCATTATCATAATTAGTATAGTATGTATAACAAATAGAAAATACATACTGTATATGAACGAGACAGCGCAAAATTACGCTTTGAGTTCACCGATTTCGATTTTATAAAAGTCTTCAATATACTTCATTTGACGAATATCATTCCGTGTAACAAAATTAATAGCAAGACCCTTTCTACCATATCTGCCCGAACGACCAATGCGATGTAAATAGGTATGAACACTGCCGGTAATATCAAAATTGATAACGGTGGAGACTTGTTGTATATCAATTCCGCGCGCGGTAATATCAGACGAGATTAATACACGAGTATCGCCCTTTCGAAACTCTTTAAACACATTTTCGCGGTCGGTCTTATCCATATTACTATGAATACAAGATACCGAGAACCCATCTTTTTTCATTGCGTCATACAAATCTACCACACGATTGACAGAATTACAATAAATAATACTTTGATTCACACATAACGTGCTAAACAGATGTTTCAGTGTTTCAAACTTCTGGTTGTCATTTTCTACAGCAACAAAGGTTTGTTCTATACCATCGAGTGACAATTCTTCCGGTTTCATTATAATTTTTACCGGGTCGCGCATAAACTTATCAGTTAATTCAACTACATGAATGGGTAGTGTTGCACTAAATACCGCAACTTGAACTTCTTGGTTAAAATATTGGAAAATTTCATAAATTTGGTCTTTAAACTTTCCCGAAAGCATAACATCGCATTCATCTAATACAAAGAGTTTTACAGTATGAACGTTGATTTTTTTACGCATCATTAAATCATATATTCTGCCAGTACATCCAATAACAACGTGGGGTTTATTTTTTTTAATAGATTCAATATCACTTTGTACCGATGTTCCACCTACCAATAATTTTGTAATTAACCCATCCATACAAGAACCAAGAGTCGTTATTACTCCGTGAATCTGTGATGCAAGTTCTCGCGTAGGTGCAATAATGAGGATTTGGGTTTCTTTGATGTCTACATCCACCAATTGTAGAGAACTGATAGAAAAAGAACCTGTTTTTCCAGTACCGGACTGTGCTTGTGCGATAACATCTTTTTTAGATATAATTGGATATATAGCTTTTTTTTGTATCTCACTTGGTTTTTCAAAACCATATGCGTATATTCCTCGTAATAAATCAGTGTGCAACTCTAAATCGTCCCAGTTTTGAACGATTGCGTTATTTGTTTCCATACACAATGTGTATAACAATAAAATCTATGCTTTATTACGTTTTCTATATTATTTATTCTATAGAATGATATAGAAATAAATGGTTACATTCTCATAGTAACATATATCGAGATTGAATGTATTATACATTATCCGAATATACACAATTTGAAAAAAATGACACATATTCTTTACCTGATACAATTATTTCAAAAATAAACAACCTGGTAAAGGAGTTGAATATTAATCTGAATGATCCAATTAGTACTGTAAATGATAAAGAATACGATCAACGTTATAAAAAGAATAATCGGCGAAACCGCAAAACAAAACCAAATGACTGGGAAAGACACCCTGAGTTTAAAGTTACTACATTTGAAGATAAATCCGAAGTTGATAAAATATTGAATAATATACGTATTTCATTGAATAAAATTGCGAATGCCAATTACGACACACATAAAGATCTTATTTTAGAACATATAAAAATTATCACGGACGGTAGTGAATACCAGGAGATTGAACTTGCGACAATCACAAATATAATTTTTAAAGTAGTAGAAACAAACCGATTAATGAACCATTTATACGCAAAATTATATGGTGATTTAATATCACAAAATGATAAATTTAAAGAATTATTAATTGAATATGTTGATAATTATGGTGCCCGATTTGTTAACATAGAATACGCAAATCCCGAAGACGATTATGATACGTTTTGTAAACAGAACAAGGAAAAAGATAATCGAATATCTGCGACATCATTTATAATTGAACTGGTAAAACAAGAGTTAATTGACAAAGAATATTTATCAAACTATATACAACAATTTCAGGAAAGCATTGAAATTAATAAAAATATTGACAATAAAAAACAGAGTTTGGAAGAGTTAACTGACAATATATATTTCTTGGTAACCGACCCAATAACTGAATTACAAGAATTAGGTATATTGAATAATATTAAAGATTGGGTGTCAAATATGACAAAACTAAACGTTAAGGACAATGTGAGTATATCTAGCAGAATCAAATTCAAATATATGGATATTATTGATATATGGAAGAAGCAAACAAACAGTAAAAACACTTAGAAAAAAACTAATATTATAGTATATTACTTTTTAATAATGGTAAAATCAAATATACAACCAGAACACATCGTATATAAAGAAAGTCGCGAAATAGATTCAGACGATATCGACCACGCAACAACAGTATATGATTACAAAGTGTTTGGAAAACATATTGAAATAGGGTTGGGTAACATAAAGCATACATATTCTGCATATAATGTAGTTTATTATTCTATTTATCTAATTTTAAATGATGAAATGGAATCGCGTATAGGTGTCGTTGAAATTAAGAACGAAGATTTAGTAAATAGTTTGGATGAAGATGGGGATTTTGAAATCGAAAAAGGAAAGATTCTTTTATTTGTGAACGAGAAAGAAATAAATGCTGTATTGAATATCGGCGATGAAAGTGATGATGAAAGTGATGATGAAAGTGATGATGGTTCTATACCCAAAATCATTATTGGTGAAGATATTGATATAAACGATTCAGATAATGAATCAGATAGCGAAATAATCGCACCAAAAATAGTAATAGGCGATGATGTTACTGATTTAACGATTTCAGATGAAATTATTTCAAAAATTACAAAAGAAAATAATAAAGATTTGGAAGATGGTATATTTGAAAAATTAAACAACTTTGAACGCCCCGAAACCTTACTTGAAGAAACAAAAGAACAAGCCTCCAAAATAAAGGAAGAATACAAAGATAGCGCAAAAAAAAATTGGATTTCGCGTTTTATGAAAAATGAAAATTATGAAATAATAGACAACGAAGGAGGGGGTGATTGTTTTTTTTCGGTTATTCGTGACGCCTTTTCACAAATTGGTAAAATAACAACACCAACTAAACTGCGAACATTATTATCGAATGAAGTAACTGTTAGTTTATTTCAACAATACCGAGATATATATGAAGGAATATATGGTATAATCAAAGAATTAAGTGCTACTAGAAACAAAATACGAAATGATATTAAAATATTGAAGAAACAGCGAGAAGCAGAACAAAATAAAGAAAATCCCAATAAGAATCATTTGGATGGAATAATCGATAAAGCAAATTTGTTAGTAAATGAATATAAATCATATGGAAAAGAAGAAAATGAAACGAAAAAAATGTTGGATGAATTTAAATTCATGGAGAATATAAAACACGTAGATGACTTGAAAGAATATATAAAAACGCGGAATTATTGGGCGGATACATGGGCGATTTCTACAATGGAACGATTATTAAATATAAAAATGGTAGTATTATCAAAGACCGCGTATATAGAAAAGGACTACGATTCAGTTATAAATTGCGGTCAATTAAATGATGACATACTAGCAGAAAACCCAAATGGTTTCAAACCCGATTTTTATATTATAACATCATATACTGGAAACCATTACACACTTGGTGAATATAAGAAAAAACGAATTTTCACATTTCCAGAGGTGCCATACAATATAAAAACCCTTGTAATCAACAAGTGTTTGGAACGTAATTCTGGACCCTACTATTTAATAAATGATTTTCGTAATTTAAAAACCAAATTGGGATTAAACGCAAATGAAGGAGAACCCATAGACGATGAAGATGAATATATGAAACGAGACTTGTATAATAATAAAACCGTTTTTATGTTTCACGCGAATTCAAATAAAAAACCCAAACCCGGCAGCGGTTCAGGTGAAATGTTATCGGATAGAAGCGTAGATTTTAATGAATTAAATAAAATAACAGACTGGAGAAAAAAACTGGATGATTCTTGGGAAGCGCGAATAAAAATAGATAATCATTATTGGAAAACGGTGGAACATTATTTACTAGGTTCTCAATTCAAAAAAGGATTTCCTGATTTTTATTTGAAATTTTCTTTGGACGACGAAGACAGTGAGATTGCCAAAAATTTAGACCTTGCAAAAATCGCAGGCGGTAAGGAAGGAAAAACAAAAAGTACTATTTTGAGAGAACCAAGTATTATTGTTGACCCGGATTATTATGAAGTAAGAGTCAATCCAAGACACGAAGAAGAAAGATATAACGCATTAACTGCTAAATTTACACAGAATTTGGACCTACGAGATGTGTTACTGGCGACGAAAGACGCAAAACTAACTCGCTTTTATCGAGGCAAAGAACCAAAAGTAGATATATTACTGATGCGTGTAAGAAAAGAATTGTAAAACACAAAAAATTGAATACTTTTTAACATAAGATATAAAAAGTATCCAACACAACAATCATGTTATCTTATAACAATAATCAATTATCCGCGCCTATGAGCATTCAAGTATGTATTCTCCCACGAGAGTACAATACATTAGAGTGTGCTAAAATACTAATCGAAGATGATTTACAGATCGCAAAGGTTAGTAGCGTTCGTATTATTGAAAAAACGATTTATAATCGTAAACTGCAATCAAATGTAACTATAAAAAAGGCGTTTATTGAAATTAGTGAATGGAATGACACAGTCGAAAGTATCCGGGTTCAAAATGAATTATGTTTGTTACAAGAAACAAAATATCAAGCGCAAAATTCATATACTATTTCATTAGGAGAGAACTTAAATATTACGTGGGAGAATGGAGAACCCATGTCACATATTTCGATTCGTGATGCAAAACCTGGTTCGGGTCTTCTTCATACTGAATCAAACAATAATACAAATTTCGTTACAAATAATAATGAGAACCCATATTTACTTACTCTTCAACCAGATGATTGGACCAGTCTATATATTCCAACGATTCCGCAAATGATGTATTTGAGTAATCCTGATACTACAATGTCAGTGTTTCAACCAAGTTATATGCGCGATTTTATTGAAAATGAATTAAAAATAGGTAAGGTTTCCAGAATCGATTTTGTTGAACGACGATTGGATAATGGAAATGCGACAAAGGGTGCGTTTATTCATTTTGAGAACTGGAATAATAACCATAAATCAAATGAATTAAGAAACGCACTGGATACTGACGGACAATATCGTGTAAAAGGGTATTATGATGGAACTAATATGCGTAACATTATAATCAAAAATGATAATGGAGATAAGGTAAATGGTTATTTCATCTTTAAAATCAATCACAAACCTATTCCGGAAGTATCTATTGAAATGAACGTGTCACAGTTAGTCGCTGCGAATAAGATATTAGAAGATAAAAACAAGGAAAAAGACGAAACAATCGCACTACTTCAAGCACAAATTTCGGAACTACGCACAACATTACCACTTACACCAAATTTATTGTAATCATATCAAAAACTAAAACAAAAAACAAAACAAAAAACAAAAAACTAAAAACTAAAAACTAAAGGGAAACCTTTTTTTACATGTTTGGGAATGGAAATATAGTCATTTGTAGGGTATTCATAGCATATTTCGTTACTTTATCACTTTCTTGTGTTAAAGTATATTCAATAACTTTCTGTGTCTCTGTTTCAAACAAATTAAACGCATCTATAAATAGTACATCATTATGTTTCTTTTTTATAAACTTACAGAATTGCAGTATTTTGTCATCTATTGCGTTATGTTGTCTATTTGGATAAGAAAAATTAATAGAACTATCGTTATATTTTTGACACCATATGATAAAATCGTTTAAATTATATAATAATAGAGTTTTTATAACATAATAGGATAGCACTGCGGTTTCTTCTTTATATAATGTATCTCGTTTCTTACACGAAATTTCAGTTAATGAAAATAGGTCAGTGTATTTCAGGTTATAATGGTTCATAATTTTTGAAACTTGAAATAAACCAAACTGAGTTTCTAATTTTAACATGTCGGTAACATCTGCCATACTAGTATTTATTTTGTCACTCTTTTCTTTGAAACAAACAATATGTAGGATATTGAGAACCTCGGCAAATGTTTCTGTATATGCTTCATACAAACGAACATCTGTATTGACCGGAAAAATGGTATTAATAAATTGGTCCGCCTTTGCATTATCAAATCCTGAAAAATCCATTCCCATGTTATGGAATGTTTCATGTATAAGAACTTTGAACCATTCTTCGTGTCTAAAAATATTAATTTCTGTACTTGTTTTACAACTAGTAGTAAATGCGGTATTCGCGTGTTCTTGTGAAATAACATTACTTTTAATCTCGGGTAGTGTTTTTTTTAGACTTGTAAAATATAAAAATATATTCATATCAATCGAACAATTGTCGGTTGCAAACGCACTAGCAACGTTTAACCAAGTATATATATATTGCACATACTCATTCAAATTAGGATATATGATTAAATGTAATTCTTTATCAATACAGAAATGTATATTAAATGTGCGCTCATTAACTTTGATAGTAGTTGTGTAATGTGACGTAATATATTTTTTAATGTAAGTTTTGATAGTATTAGGTATATAATCGAAATTTGTGCTATACATACTGGGTGTTGATTGGACGATATTATGTTCGGATACTTCAAACTGTGTGTTTTTCGCGACTTGATAAGAACTTTGAATCTTGCTTAATAATTGTTGTAAAAAGCCTTCTGTATTTGTGGTATATTGTATTTTCAATAAAGGCTCTGCTTCACCCATATTAAAGAACTTATATTATGGGTATAAAAAAATGTAAAAATTGAATTTATTTGTCCCGCGTATATAGAAGTATTAATTTACAAAAATGGGAATTAAAAATCTGAATAAATATTTATTGGATAAATGTAACAAAACATCCATACAGAAAATACATTTATCTAAAATATCTGGAAAAACAATTGCAATAGATACAAGCATTTATTTGTATCAATTTGTCAGCATGAACGCACTATTGGAGAACATGTATTTAATGATTTCATTATTGAAAAATTATGATATTACACCCATATTTATATTTGACGGAAAACCGCCTCCTGAGAAAAACGAATTATTGATGAAACGTTCGTATGATAAAAAAGATGCTGAAGGAAAATATAAATTGCTACAAAATAAGTTGGAAAATGAAACGGACCGTTCATTGCATAAACAAATTATCATTGAAATGGATTCATTAAAACGTCAATTTGTAAGGGTTTACTCAGATGACATAACACGCGTTAAGAAATTAATGAAAGCATATGGAGTTATGTATTATGACGCTATACGCGAAGCGGATGAATTATGTGCGTATCTTACAAATAAAAAAGACTTGTGGGGTTGTATGAGTGATGATATGGACATGTTCTTATATGGATGCAAGGTGATTTTAAGAAATTTAAGTTTAAAAAACCATACGATTATGATTTACAATACAAACGATATTTTGAATGACCTTGAAATGGACCCACACGATTTTTGTGAAGTAATGGTATTGTCTGGAACCGATTATAATATAACGTGTGACACAAATTTATTTGAAACAATGAAATGGTATACTGAGTATAAAATATATACCAAACAACAAGAACAATCACACGATAAATCAATTGATTTCTATATCTGGTTACTGAAGAAAACAAAATACATCAAAGATTATGGGTTGTTATTAAAAGCATATCGTATGTTTCAGGGAGAATTATTTGATGACTATGCGAATTCTGTATTTGAAATTTCAAAACAAATTAAGTTTGATATGGATATTGTCAACGAAATAATGAAAGATGATGGTTTCATTATTTCTTGATTGTGAGAATGTATACATTTTTTTACAACAATGATGATAAATAAGAACCCTTGTAATCTTCAATGCCTGTATGTGTCAAGTTAATTGTAACATCAATATATATTTCACCCCCCATTTGAGCCCAACGATTACAAAATAACCAGTCCTCTGACATATAGCGCCCATCTTCTACACAACAATCAAACAATGCGAATGCGTATTTATTTTCTATTGGTGTTAGAAATCCAACGTCATCTGTGTATTTGGTTGATGGGAATGAAACACTCATATTTCGGATAACACTGCGTTTTATCATCATAAACCCGGTCGCGACATGTTTCACTTCTGCTAAATTATCTTTTATGCTAAGGGATTTTTCATTATAATTAACATTATATTCGACTAATTTATGTTTTATTACATCAATGTCACTTATCTCATCTTGTATGAGTTGTCTATTTTGAGATTTACTCCATTGTTGAATACTTGCAGTATCGACCAAACGGTTCCAATTATAACTTTTCTTTGGATATACCCCACCAACAATGTGTTTGTCGGCGACAAGCAATTTTAAAATATCTTCTGGATTCCATTGAATATCGTTATCAATAAATAGGATATGCGTCATTTTTTCGTTATTCATCGCGCGTGCTACTAAATTATTTCTGGCACGCGATACTAAACTATCATTTTTACAAAATTCAATATGAAATTCAATATCTAACTTCCTAAATAAATCGGTTGTAGCTAAAAGAGAACATACATAATTTAAATGACAAGTGCCACCAAAACAGGGGGTTAAAATGTAAAGGCATATAGGTGTTTTTTGTAAATATTCTTTTACAAGTGGGTTTAAGTTCTTCATATTTTCATTTTCTACTTCATTTGGTATGGATTTGACTGTTTCATCAAATTCATCATCTATAATAATTTCATTCGTTTCTTCTACAATCATTTCTATGTTATTTACACCGTCCATATTGTCTATATTAGATATTGCGAAAAATATTATCCTATATTTACGAGGAACTAAAAGTATTTGAATAAATAGCACATTATTTGTTCAAATTTTTATTTGGGTTCATTTTTTTGTATTGTTTATAATTTTATCTCTTTTGTATTGTTTATAATTTTATCTCTTTTGTATTGTTTATGATTTTATCTCTTTTGTATTGTTTATGATTTTGACTCTTTTGTATTGTTTATGATTTTGACTCTTTTATATTTTTTATGATTTTGACTCTTTTATATTTTTTATGATTTTGACTCTTTTATCGCGTTTAAGCTACCACAGGGGTCTTGGGAAAGTGATGCTTCATATAACGCTGAAGATTAAAATAAGTCAACTCCTCATCCTTTCCAATATTAAGAAGCTTTGTTAGCTTGGCGTCGGGATGGATAATACGTCCATTATCCTTGTTCTTTAGACTGTGCAAGTTAATATATACGTTTAGCTCCTTGCTAACCTCGGTTCTTGCCATCATAGAACCCTTCTCCTTGCCTAGAAAAGTTGCTAGCTCATCACTGATTAGAGTGGGCTTGACAAAACCAGAAGGCTTGCGATTAGCGTTGTTTCTACGTCCCTTGTTAGCAGCCTTCTGTGCGGTCTTGATCTCGCGAACAGTGCTCTTCTCAAGAGTCTTAAAATCAGTCTTGATGGTTCCAAATAGACCTGCAAGCTGTTGAAGCTTGGCACCAAACTCTGCCATCTTAGCCGCCATAATATCAGATGCGACAGGCTCTGTAACCACGGGGGCATCTACTACGGGGGCATCTACTACGGGAGTAGGTGCGGGTACATCAACCTTCTTGGTGGCAACCTTCTTCTCGACCTTCTTCTCGGCCTTCTTCTCAGTAGTCTTCTTCTCAGCTCTAACCATCTTATTATATTATGTATAGACAAAACCTTTTTAAGTTGTTTTGTATTATAATATATATATTAGCACGAACGTGCAACGCATATAACAATACAATGACTTTTAATTGGCACTTATTGATTCGTATAACCATGGTAACGCATTTCGAGCGTCTACCGAGACTAATGTAAACGCTGTTAGCACGTGAAACGAACCAATTGTTTTGTAATCGTCGTTTATACCAGAGAAAATCATATTCTCAATAATTGTAATGCAAACATCCTTCATTTTATCTATATCAAATACATCGTTCATAATGACATCAATTACATCTGTGAATGGATTAAAAAACTGACATATATGTTGTTGTACTGTGCGAGATAATCCGGAACGATGATTCCAAATCGCAAATAAATTACGATATAACAATAAACACCTATGTGAATCTAAATTTGATAACCAATTGCTATTTGTATAATTTCCAAGTCGATCAAATTCAATGAAAATCGCTCTTATTCGTTGTTCTTGTGGTAGATTTCGCATATGAATTAATTCAGTATATTGTTGTTCTCTGTCATTTGTTATTCCAACTTCGGTGTCAATAAAATTGGTTTGTGGGCGGTTCAGTTTTTGTTTTGATGCTGATATTTTAAGTAAAGGGGTATTATTTTTTTTAAACTCGTCAAACAGTATAAAATTAATATTATATATATTTTTTATTTTGCGAATTACATCTGTAGAAAATTCCTCTCGCGTATATGGATTTTCATATTTTTTACTCTTTTCAAACATAGTTATCAAAGACGATATATTGAAACCATAAACGATTTTATTCGTATCATATACACTAAAAAATGATTCGACGTCTATTTCATCTAATGGTTCCATCGTACAAAAATCCATATTATTTACACACAATGAACGGTTATGTAGTGCTGGTCCGCGAGACACTATTGAATATTTTACTAACCATCTTCGAAGATGTTTCTGTATTTTTATACTTGATGTTATCCGTTCAAAATGTGTTCTAATTCTATCTATTAAGATATCTTTTGTACCACTTTTCCTAAGTTTGTATTGATTAATAACTACTTTTAGTTCATTCATTTTATAGTTAGCAAAAACAGTATTATTGGATAAATAAGTTTCATATGTTAATAATGGCTTATCTGGTTTCTTCTTCTCTGGTTTCTTTATTATTATATTTTCTACATCAGACACATTATTTGTTTTCATAATGTCAATCGAAAAAGATTTATTTATATACATTATAATTAGAAATATAGTTTTTGTATATTCAGTATTACAAATTGTGTTTATACTATTTTCGGTTTTTACAATAAATAATATCACTGTGAAACGGTCACCTGTAAAAAGTGAAAAAAAACAATGTATTTAAAAAATTGAATTAAAGAGGAGTCTATAGTTTATTGTATAATACATAACTTCTTTATTATTAAAATGTCATCTCGTTCTACACCTATTGTTTTGTCCGCCGATTCTTGGGACGTGGGGGCGGTTCGGTATATGCAGCCCAAGGTGAATGACCGCGGTGGAAAGTCTATTAACGTAATCAGCACGCAAAGTAATCGTTCACTACACGTTTCAACCCCATTGTTAATGACTTGGGGGATTTCTGACTATGTCGATGAAAAGGGTGAGTCGGATGGCAAGTTTAGTATGTCATTGACTTTTCCTAATAGTGATTACGCAACCGAGGCAACCACCGAGTTTCTAGATAAGCTCAAGGATTTCGAGAATCGTATTCTCGACGATGCGGTCAAGTATAGTGATGCTTGGTTTGGTGAGGATTTGTCTCGTGAGGTTGTCAAGCATAATTTCTTCCCTTTCTTGAAGTATTCAAAAGATAAGGTAACCAAGAAGGTTGATTACACCAAGTCGCCCAGTATTCGCGCAAAGGTTCCTAACTATGGAGGCAAGTGGAACGTGGAAGTGTATGATACTCGCCAAAATATGATGTTTCCTTGTGATAACGAAAATATGACCCCAATGGACTTTGTACCACCCAGAAGTAATGTAGCTTGTGTTCTACAATGCGGTGGATTGTGGTTTGGTGGAAAGGGATGGGGTGTTACTTGGAAGCTAAATCAGTGTGTTGTTAAGCCTTTCGTTCAAGAAACTGTCTACGGTAAGTGTCATATTAGTTTATCTGATAACGATATTCAAACCATCGAGCAATCCGCACCTGTGAATGATGAAGACGATATCGGTCAAGATACCGTCAAGGAAACGGTCACTACTACAATGGTGGAAGATAGTGACAATGATGAGGATGATGAATCAGTAACCGAACATATTGAAGATGTTAGACCAGTTGAAGATGTCGAACCGGTTATTGTAGCAGAACCAGTAACGCCAGTAAAGAAGAAGGTTGTTAAGAAGGTTGTATCTACACCAGTGAAGGAAGACACAGTTGAAGACCAACAACCGCCCACGGCACCCAAGAAGAAGGTTGTTAGAAAGAAGGTATCCGCCTAAATCATAAAACCAATTACAAAAAATACAAATCATAAAACCAATTACAAAAAATACAAATCATAAAACCAATTACAAAAAATACAAATCATAAAACCAATTACAAAAAATACAAATCATAAAACCAAAATAAACACACTCAAATGAGAATAATATAAAATAATATTCTCATTTTTTATTGACAACCTATATCATTGTTGAATTACTTATTCAAACTACACGTATATGAAACATAATATTACTTCTAGTAGACACGTCATAAATATCTTTTGTATTTATCCGCGATATACCACACTGGGATTTGGTTATGACTTGTTCGTCTACCATTTTTAAATCAGAAAGAGCAATAGAAAATGTTTTATTACCAATCTCAATTTCAATCACAGATAATTCCCATATATCTCCTATTTTGAAACTCTTGTGAATATGCAAGTTGTTATTGTGGTCAATCTCGATATTCTCGGGTAACATCGGATAACACTTTACATACATATCATTCCCATCATTGTCATATACCAATTCATTATGCCATAATGGAATTACATACAATTTTTCATTTACTTCTAATCGATATAAATTATTTTCAAAAAGATCATCTATTGTCGGGTTTAATATAATGCGTTCGTCATGTTTCGTTTTATTAGTGATAATCGCTTTTATATTTTCTAACAACTCGTCTGAAAAATGAAATGATTCCTTGTATTTGGTTATTAATGTAAATATCTTCAATAAGATTTTTTTATCCAACTTACTCAACGTATCTAATGCTTTAGTTTCACACGACCAAGATATACGTTGTAATATCGTGTACAATAAATTTTCTTCTTTATCGCGCGCCATAATACTCTTGATAAATGAAAATAAATAATCATTATAACTGGTTTCATCATTATAAGATGACTCGTCTGAAAAAATTGTATTCAATGGGTTCTCCTTGTTTCGCAATAAAAACTCATAGGATTCATTTACATTGCAAAACTTCATATTTGTTTCGTCTTTGTTTTGTAAAGGATTTTTATCAGGATGATATAATAATGCTTTTAAACGAAACTTCTTTTTCAATGTATTCACATCTAATTCTTTGGATGGGTCTATATCCAATGCCTTACACGCGGTTTTATAATTCATTCTCGTTATTCGCCTTCTCTGCTATATATAGCATTATATTCTCTAAATGATAAATCGGTCTATAATTATTATTGTAATATTTCAAGAATTGATATGTCTTTTGCAATACATTATTTACATCTTTTTCTTGAAATGAACCCTTCGTCGTAAAATAGGATATTATATACCATACACATTCACCGATATCTAGATTGTATGTTAGGATATCATACAATTTTTCACGAAAATTCATATAATCAATTTCTTCAATATGCTCTATTTCTGTAATAATATTATCACATATCGAATTAAATATATCGTTTGGGATTTCGTCACTATTTATCAGTAACGGAAAACTACGCATCTCTTTTAAATTCAATATATTTGGGGTGTTTATATCTTCTAGTATTTTGAAGTTGGTTTCTTTTGGCAGATTGTTCGTTGTGTTTTCTAACATTACCGTTCGAATTAAATTATGTTCCGGAATTTGATTAATATACTCCCCATTATTTCGAACTTTGAAATCATTTTGGTTTAATAACTCGACATATTTATCTCGTGATGGTCTTTGTACACGAACCATATAACACACATTTAAAATACTATCAGGTAAAAAACTTACTTGTTCACTCACTAATAGAAATTTAATTTTTGTTACTGAACTTTGATGGTTGTATTCCTGCATATAACTATAAAATACGTCCAGTAATTCCGAATTTATTGTATGGAAATTTTTACACATAATAATGCCGATTTTATCAGTCTTTAATGATACAATATCTACTATTTGGTAAAATATTTCGTGCCATAACTGCTTCGAATTACAACCCAACAATGACATATCTACTTCGTAATGTATATCACTAATCCTACAAACATACTTTGATTTATCCGTGGTTACTGTTAATTTTTTATCGTATTTTAATTCTGTTGGACTATATTTTTTTAACATAAAGAGAACCTGGGAATACTTACCTACCCCAGATGGTCCATAAAAACACATATTTGTAAGATGGGTTTTGTTTTTTGGTAGATTACAATATAACTGTTTCAATTCAGGATGCATATTATTCATATTCACAGAACGTATATGCTCGTCATAACTTGTTTCGTAATATTTCATTGTATAAGGATATAGTTGTTCTGCCTATATCTTTATGCGATTTGTTACGTATATCTTTATGTTTTGCTGGATATATCCCTATTCCTATCCCTTATTAGATATACGTATCTTCTGTATTACGTCCATAAATTCCTTCGATAAATATACGTTGTATGATGAAAATGATATTATATATATACATAACAAAAATATTGTTATACTACTTACCAGTTTGAGTTTTTCCGCCATATTAAACATATTTCTAAAAATAAAAGTTGATGTATCATTATTGTATAATACAAACAGTAAAACTATTATACACGCTATGAATGAAATTCCATAATCCTCCAGTCTGGTTAAGTCTGTTCGTTGACTTTTATTTAAACGTAAATCTCTTCCTTTTATTTTATACATACCATCTAATTTACCGAGTGTCAAATTCGTCAATATAAGTGAAGCGTTGTATAATAGAAGAGTACTTATTATAGACCCCGCAATAAATACTGAAAAATAATTTACACTATTCTCACGCGCATATGTCATCTTATATAGTTTGATAGTCACATACCCTGTAAATATGATATTAATAAATGTTAATACACTATTCGCGGTTAAATTTATTTCGGTGGTCTTAAGATAATAAAAACATATTACATATAATATTGTAAATATAAAATAGTCTATTTCAATTACAGCATCTGCCATATTATATTATTATTTACAATAGTATGATATTTTCTTCATCTGTTACTTCGTAATTTTTACTTTGTATGTTTCATATAACCATTCTTCTAATAATTCTTTTTCGCATTCCAAGTATCCTCCTTTGAATTTCTTTAAATTATAAAACTCGGGTTTTTTCATGTCGGGGCGTTTATAATATACATATGCACCAAATTTACCTTTGCGAATGCTCGTATTTTCATTGACTGCCCGTAAAACATTGCGCTCTTCTTTATCCGGTTCGTCGGCAGTAATTAGTTCAATTACATCATCTATTGTAATTTCATCTATACTTTTGAGAACATTTTTTATACCTATTTTTTTTTTTTCATACTCCACATATAAACCGTATGGACCTCTTTTTATTATCACCTCTTTTTCATTATAAGTACCAAGAGCATACTCTCTCACTTCAACTAAATCATCTAACGTATATTCTTTTTGTTTTAATTTTTCTAAATCCAAATTCATATCTTTCTTTACTGACAAAAATTTATTTTCGTTGTTCTCTTTATAACTAATCACCGGACCGTATTTTTCGAATAACAAAACGTGTTTCTCATCTATTTCATATGTTTGTTTTGATATATTATCTATTGGTTTTGATAATTCCTTTATCTCATTGTAACAATTCTTGCATATCAACGACCACTCGTTTAATACACCATTTGATATATCATCTAATTGCAATTCCATATTTTTTGTATATTCATACGAGAACATCGTATCATAATACCTTATTAAAAATTCTAAAATTAACACACCCAATGGTTGTATTGTCAACTTGTTTTTTTCATTTCCCATTTGCTTTTTGATTTCTTTTTTTATAATTTGAGAACCTTGAAGTGAATATTCTTCACATAGGATTGATTTTCCTTCTATATCTTCGCGATTTACATATCCACGCTGTTGCAGTGTATCTACTATACTCGCAAATGTTGATGGACGACCTATGCCCACGCCCTCTAATTTATTAATCAAACCGGCTTCTGTGTAGTGAGACTGTTTGTTTGTAAATGTCATCTCACTATGTATACTATTGTATTTTACTTCCCTCAGTTCACTTGTTTTAAAGAACAATAGAGAACCTACCTTTTTATATGGTTCTTCTTTTGCCCGTTCGTCGCCTATTTTTTTCCATCCCAACAAAATGGGTTCTTCCACTGTATATATATAATTCATTTCATTCGGTGCGCTTATTTTCACGTCTGTTACCTTTATTTTCGCATCAGACATGCAACTTTCAACTGTATTTTTCCAAATCAAATTATACATTGCTTTTAGTCTACTATTTTCACTTTGTATAGCAATAGCAGATAATTGGGTTACACGGATTGCCTCATGGGGATTTTTGGAATCTTTATTTTCGATATCTTCTGTATTTCCTACCAATTTTTCATCATTCCATTTATTCATAATATATTTTTTTGCTACCTCTATAAATACCTTTGAATATTGTTGGCTTTCCGTCCTCATATACGTAATATATCCCGCCTGGTATAGTTGTTGACATAGATTCATTGTGTCTTTTGGTGAATAATGGAGAGTATTATTCGCAACCTGTAATAAACGAGATGTACTGAATGGTTTGGGAGCAGTTCTTACTGATGTCTTTGGAGAACCAATTGACAATACATGCTTATGTTCCTTTGATTTTTCTAAAAATGATAATACATCTTCCTTTGTTTTTAAACATTTGTTCAGTGTGAACTGGTAATCGTGCGTAAAAAATAATCCATATAGCTTATATTTCTCTTCTATCACACTTCTTTTATTTTCTTCTTCGTTGTCATACACCAACCTCAGTGCAGGAGTTTGACACCGTCCTGCGGACAAAGAATTGGATTTATCGTTATATAAATACTTCCATAAATACGGCGATATCTTGTAACCAACCACTACATCCAATACTTGCCGGGCAATTTGAGCGTTCACTAATTTTTGATTTACAAGAGTCGGGTTTTCTACTGCTTCTTGTAACGCAGTTTTGGTTATTTCGCGAAATAAAATACGCTTTGTTGTATTTACATCCAAACTAAACACTTCACATAGATGCCAAGCGATGGCTTCACCTTCTCTATCATCATCAGTCGCAAGTATAATATTCTTCTTTGAGAACATCGAAATCGCCCCGCGCATTTTATCCACGTGTTCTATTTTATCTTTTAACATCGTAAATTTTGGGGCAAATGTGTCCTTTGTATCTATTGATTTTAACCCTGTAATCGTGCGAATATGACCGCACGAAGCTATGCATTGGTAATCTATTCCTAAATACGATTCTATTTTCGCACACTTCGAGGGAGATTCGACTATAATTAAATATGTCGCATCCACGTTTTTCAATATATCATTTCGTGGTTTTGAACTTTTATAACCTTTCTTATAATATTTTGGAGGCATTTGAGAACCTTTTACATAAATATAGAATCTAAACTCTATATTTGTTTTTTCATGTGTTATCGTTTATGTATACGGTTTTCATATCAAAAAATAAAATCAGTTTCATCGATATATTTGTAAATAAATCCAATAAATTCGCTAACAGTTTCTATCGTACTTTCTAAATATTTCATTATATTGCATAATCGCATTTGACAACCTTTGCATAAATGCGGAATATAAACTCTATATTTATTTTTGTATACACATTAATTTAGCAAAATATTTGTTGTTGTATTTTTTATCAATATAATCAGAAATCTCAAATAATACCTCATATACACCATTGAAGATGTAAAATGGGACAAAACTAAAATAAAATAAAACGAGATATTATACTATGTTTCTAAAACACAAAAAAACGACCACAAAACAAACAAAAACAAAACAAAACAACAAAACCAAAAAACAAAACCAAAAGGGAGGTGCTGTTAATGTTAATAAACAATTCCGAACAGCCATTGGGAATTTTTTAAGCCATAAAACAAACCGTCTCATAAAATATAAGGGACCTATTAATACGTGGGATGTTAGTCAAGTTACCGATATGAGCCGTATATTTTTTAAGGCCACAGCATTCAACGAAGACATTAGCAAATGGGATGTTAGAAATGTTGAAAATATGGAAAGTATGTTTGAGGGTACCACAGCATTCAACACAGACATTAGCGAATGGGATGTTAGCAACGTTAAAAATATGAGAAATATGTTTAAGGGTGCCAGATTCGACGGGGATATTAGCAATTGGGATGTTAGTAAGGTTACTAATATGGAAAGTATGTTTTCTTATGCCACAGCATTCAACGGGGATATTAGCAATTGGGATGTTAGTAAGGTTACTAATATGCGCGATATGTTTCATCGTGCCGAAACATTCAATCAAGATATTAGCGAATGGAATGTTGGTAAGGTTATAACGATGAACGGTATGTTTATGGATGCCCATAAATTCAACCGGAATATTAGCAAATGGAATGTTGGTAAGGTTGTAGATATGGATTTAATGTTTCATACGGCCACCGCATTCGACCATTCACTAGAACCTTGGGGTAAGAAGCTTGGCGAAGAAATAAGTCATGAAGATATGTTTACGGATGCCCCTAACCAGAAAACAAGACGTTATACGTGGTATAATCCTCAGTGAATGCGTTGTTTTCATAGATACAACCGGAAACCATCTAATGCGTTCCGTTCGTATTACAAAATGAACACGTTATTTTGTAATGTTTCTAGTGTATTAGAAAGTATACCCAGATTTTCAAGGCTTTGTGACATCAACCCCATAATATATTAGTAGTAGTCGTCTGGGTATCTTTATGCCTTTGAATTATGGACGTATCATCAGGTCCACACTTTTTTGTAAGATACTCTGGCGAGTTTTTATTATCTCTTCCTTGGGTATTCTTTCCAATTTGTTCTGTATTTCATCGAAATTATCCAATATGTGCTGAATTGTCGGTATAATTTTGTCATAATTTTCCCACATAACACATTCTCTTATATCGAGGTCATTTACTCGTGTACTCATCTCCGAGAGTATTAGTTTGTTCGAAAACACCAATCGGTCACACCGAATATGTTGAAATATATTATATACATTAAATAAATGAATATTTACAATGATCTTACACTTTTTTATTAATTCGTCGCGTTGCTTCTTCCATCCTATTATATTTATTGATTTCCATTCTTGTTTACATACTTCTTCCCAGACCTTATTTCTCTTATATTGCACACTGCTATCAACTGTTTCACTCACTTTATTATACGCACCTATCATACCTACATCGTAGTCATATTCATGTTCAGTATTATATAATATACAAAAATCATTGGGATGATATTGGTAAGGAAGATGTATCACAGAATATTTGTATTTGGGGCGATTCTTTTTGATATAGTCGTTTATAATTTCTATATTGACTACACTATAATCCGCAATGCGAACACCCATATCTATCATATCCATTACGTGTTTGTAACGGGTGTGTTCTGTCAGGTTCTCTACATTCAAAAATATAAACCGAGGGTTTGTTAGAACCTCGACATTGCTATCTAACGACAACCACATTTGAGTGAATACTACTATATCATTTGTATTTTGGAATTTGGAAGAATCAAAATCACTTGATTCGATTATTTCATCAAACATCATCAAAGTCTGTATATAATCATCTAATACCCGCATATTTTTTTTGTATACTAATATAAATTTTCGATTGCGTTTAGGTCTAAATATATCCATAAAATTGAATTATAATTTGGAATCATATATTATATCACAAATACAAACGAAACGACTTGATAACATGACATTAACACTCACTCTACACGACCGCGATTATACTTCTTGGTCGTTTCACGACCAAGACACAAATATCGAATATCCCATTCAAAGTATTCCATCAGTCAACCCATTACAAGAAAAATTACTTCACGGGGATAGGATTACTATTGATAATAATGGAAGAATGAACGATTGCGTTTCCCCAATAAAGGATTCCAATGCGTCTATACCCGGAATTCTCATATTGGATGGAAATAAAACATACGGTCGAACTCCTAACAAAAAACGTCTCTATTATAAATGTATCCCATTCGATACAAAACTCCCTATTTTCCTTGTTCCGTATAATTTATCTATTGGCTTCTCAAAAACAATCGCTAATAAATATGTTCTATTTACTTACGACAATTGGAAGAATACACACCCACTCGGCACATTATCAGAAACAATTGGTAATGTCGATACCGTCAGTGCGTTTTGCGAGTATCAACTCCATTGTAATAGTCAAACTCATTCCATTAAACAATTTAACCGGGCGATTCAACAAATTATTTACGATAATACAGAGGACGCATGCGTTGACAGAATATTACAGAACAAACGTTTCAATATTGAAGACCGAACACACGAGTATGTGTTTTCGATTGACCCTCAAAATAGTGTTGATTTTGATGATGCGTTCAGCATTCAATCCTATCTAAATGACTCTACTTTATTTCGGGTTTCTATCTACATCGCAAATGTATATGTGTGGTTAGAAGAATTTGATTTGTGGGACCAACTCACCGACCGAGTTTCGACGATTTATTTGCCCAACCAAAAATACCCGATGATACCCCCTATTATGTCAGACCATTTATGTAGTCTTCACAAAAAAACGAAACGATTTGCTTTATGTATGGACGTTGTTGTAAACCAAGACGGAGAAGTTATCTATGATATTCCGTTCCAATATAAAAACGTTATGATATCCGTGTGTAATAATTTCGTATATGAGGAAAAACGCATGCAGGAAAATATACATTATAAGCGGATGTATGACATTACGCAGAAAATGGATAATACTATTACAGATAGTCACGATTTGGTTGCGTTTTGGATGATATTTATGAACTCACATACGGGTTCTCTTATGAAACAAAACAAAATTGGTATATTCAGAACAGTTAATTATATTTCTCCACACAAAACCGTCGCGCAATCATTCAATCAATCTACATTACAATTTATTCAATCCTGGAAGAATACATCCGGACAATATACTGTTTATAATGAAAACAGAGAACTTACACACGATATGATGAATAAAGACGCATATATCCATATTACCAGTCCCATTAGACGAGTTATTGATTTAATAAATCAAACTATTATAATGAAACACCTTCATCTCATCTCGCATACCAGTGAGAACTCTTTGCAATATATCAACACGCAATTAACTAATATGGATAATATCAACATTAATATGAAATCGATACGAAAAATACAAAACGATTGCTCTTTGTTACATCAGTTCACGATTGATAACAACATTGTCGACCGTGAATTTAACGGTATTATTATTGAAAAGGAAATGGTAGAGAATAAACAATTTAATTGCACGGTATACATTGAAGAATATAAACTCATATCGCACGTTATTACTTCAGATGATGTAGATATACATACCCGCGTCCCTTGTAAGCTATTCTTATTTCAAGACGAATACAAACTCAATAAAAAAATACAATTACAACTTCTGCTTGAGTAAAAACTACAAATAATGATATTCTTTGTATTTTTTTACATTCTCCGCTTTTTCTCGTTCAATATATTTCGTATATCCTGCGGATACAAAATTTTTCTTCACATAATCTGTCCGGTTCATTGTATTGTAATACTGGTAATGTTTGTATCTATACATTTCTGGAAATACGCGACTTTCTGTTATTGACTTTGTATACAGAATATTCGTGTTTGTATTTCTTTCAATCTTATGTTCCACGATATTTCCGTGATTGCTATTCAGATAATTGTGTTTTGTTTGAATTTTCATTTATTACTTTACTTAGTATTAGTGTAGATTTTCTTCACACGAAAAGGCAAAAAAAAATATAAATTTAAAAAATATATAATATTTACTTATTATATATTGGATGACGACATCGTTTTTTAATAAATATACTGACTCAAATAGTGGTTTCATTTATTATCAAATTCCCGAAAATACTATATTATATAGAGGTGATTCTAATCCAAAGTTTAATCCAAATCAACTTTTAAATATTCCTTTATTTTTTGGATTAAATAATGAAGATGTAGAACAATATGGAGTAGTTTATAGATATAAACTATGGTGCCTTTACAGTTATTAGCTTTAGATGGACATAATCCATCTTTTTTTGATAATGTTCCTGCGAATATAAAAACTATATTAAATGAACAATATGGATTTAATGATAATGAACGTCGTCGCAATTCAGATAATACAAAAGATAAATTATTAGTAACATATATTTGTGAAAATGGATTTAGTGGTTATGCTAATGATAGAATGAATCATAATGATCCAGGTAGAGGAGATTTTCATAAAGAAATTGTTATTTGTGATATTCATAATATTGAATATGATGGGAAAGAAGAAATTTCAAAAGAAAAAGAAGAATCAAAACATTACGACCATTTATTACAAAAAATAGGCAATCCAGGTAGAAAAAAAAAGAAAAGATATGACGACGAGAATTTACAAGATACGCATTCTTTTTCATTTGGCTCCAGTTTATTTGATAGTCCTCCTTCGTCTCCTGGAAGAGGTAAATTAGCTTTTGGTGGAAAAACAAAATCCAAAAAAACAAAAAAAAATAAAAGAAAAACTATCAGGAAACGAAAATCTAAGAAACCTAAAAAATATGCCAAATTAGACATTTAGGTAGAAAAAATACAATTACAACTTCTACTTGAGTAAAAACTACAAATAATGATATTCTTTGTTTATTAGCTGTGTCATAATAGTTGAACGTTTCTCTGACATTTGTCTATTTTTATCAGGATGATACTTCAATAACAATTTATGTTTGGCACGTCTCTTTGTAAGTCCTTCTTCACGAGTTAGCAAATTAAACTCCGTTTTCAATTGCGATGTATCGGCGCATTCTTCTTCTTCTTCTTCTTCTTCTTTCTTCTTACGTTCTTCTTCTTCTTTCTTCTTACGTTCTTCTTCTTCTTTCTTCTTACGTTGTGCTTCTTCTTTCTTCTTACGTCGTGCTTTGATTTCGTCTAGTTCTTTTTCCAATTGAGCTCTGTGTGCTTTGGTTTCGTCCATTTTTTGTTGTAATTTCACTTTTTTTGCGATTTGTTCCTGTTTGTGTATTTTATTTTTGATTGCTGCTTCGGTTCGTTTTTTCTCCCTTTTTTTATTTTTGATTGCTGCTTCACGTTGATTTTCCTTTTCTAATTCTTGTTTCTCTTCCGCACTCTTATACGACGGGTCTAATACCTTGTGCCACATATGTTCGGTGTTTATCTTGGCTTTCTGGTCATCATTTAGATTTCTGTTTGTTTTCAATTCGTTAATGTATTTAAGTATTTTTTTTGCTTTTCTCACTTCTTTTTTTCTGGATATATCCATATCTTCATTGACATCTAATTTGTTGTAATAGTTTGACATATTGTATATGATTTGATTATTTGGTTACTGAGAACATATACTCAATCAAATCATTCAATTTTTGTCGTTAGTTTACAATTTGTAATAGGGTTATCTGTTACTACTTCACAAATGTATTCAAAATATCAATAAGTATATTTGTGTAACAATATAGAAATACTATCACTAATAATATATATACACCATGTTTGGATATACTCTATTTATTATTACGATTGTTAACGCGTTTGTTTCTTGTAACGCGAATTTTGAACCACTATTTGAAAAGTGGGCAACTCAATTTCATATTAATTTTCGCGACGTTGAACATCGCGGACGTATTTTGAATAACTGGGTCGGAAACCACAAATTTATTGAAACTGAAAATAACAAAAACAATACTTATACTCTTGGACACAATCAATTCTCCGGCATGAATTCAGACGAATTTAGCGAATATCTTACATTATTTGAAAACAATCACATTCACGTCAATCCTGCTGATACTAAGAAGAAGGTTGACGAAGCAAAGTGTTGGATATCTTGTGTAGAACATAGAAACGATGTTTCGAAACTTGATACCGTCAAGTGTGTAACCAGTTGTTTGGATACTCATGTCCTCTCAACAACAACTCCTACATCGATTGATTGGGTATCAAATGGCGCCGTTACCCCCGTGAAGAACCAGGGACAATGTGGGTCTTGTTGGAGTTTCTCTACTACCGGGGCTCTTGAGGGTGCTTACTTCATTAAGTACGGACAACTTGTCTCTTTCTCAGAGCAACAACTTGTTGATTGTGATACACGCACAAATGGCGGCAAGGATATGGGATGCAATGGTGGTTTGATGGACAACGCATTTTCTTGGATCGAAAAGAATGGTGGTCTATGCTCTGAAAGTGATTATCCTTACAACTCCGGAACTACTAAGAAGTCAGGTTCATGTGATACATCCTGTCAGGTTGACACTAAGAGTGATGTTTCTAGTTTTGTTGATGTCACATCTAATTCTGATAGCACTATGATGGACGCACTCGCACAACAGCCCGTATCAGTTGCGATCCAGGCGGACCAACAATCTTTCCAATTATACAAGTCGGGTGTTTTCACCGGTGCTTGTGGAACCGGTCTAGACCACGGGGTTCTTTTGGTTGGATATGGCACTATGGATGGAAGTGACTATTATAGAATCAAGAATTCGTGGGGCACTACTTGGGGTGATGATGGGTTCATTTACATCGGCAGAGGGTCTCAGTTTAACGACGGAAAGGGACAATGTGGTGTCCTAATGCAAGGCAGTTATCCTGTCCTATAAAAACAAAAACAAAAACAAAAATAGTGTAAAATACCATTTTGGAAATTCAAACCCCAATAAAAAATATATACATTCTTTTTATTGGGATTTTATTGAAATACTAATTTTAAATATCATCAACGTCTATTTCATCATTTTGTTCTGTCTTGAACTGTTCTATATTCTTCAATACCTTCTTGGAAACCAAGTCTTTCAGTTCATCGTCTTCCTCCTCTTCTGCTTCCTTGTCGCAGAAATCAATAATATCATCTTCAGTTGACTGTTTCTGTCCGAATGACGCGTTTTGTAGTTGTTTTGATAATACATTTGAAATTTTTATAGTTGGGTGTTCCTTTAATTGTTTCACTTCGGAATCGTTATATACCGTCATTACGTCGCAATTCTTCTTATCGCGCTCCCATTCACGTAGTCCAACCAACATTATTGTATTTATCGCGATTAAGTTATGGCGCTTGTTCTTTCCACGAAACTTTCCAGGAATATGACCCATCAGCGTCTCGCCTGTATCCAGTGTTACTCGACACATACCATTTCCTAACATCGCATCCACGCACGCAAACTGTTCTAGTTCATCTTCAGGTAAGCGAATGCGACCATTTCCAGTGTTACGAACGTGCTTTCTCGCGAGCCCCTTTGTCTTTGTTCCACCTGTTGTATTCTTTACCATTGTAAATTACGTTATTATGAATGACATTAGAGCACTTTATTTAATTCAATTTTTTTACTTTCTTCGCAAAAATATATAAAAATTTCTTTCCATATATAAAATAGGTTTAAATATGGAAAACTTGGTACAAAATGAATTCGAACTCAAGGTTCTTCATATGAAAGATGGAAATACACAAATGTATGTCGACCAAATTGCCAAGATAATACAAGAAAAACAATTGAAATTCGATGTAAAATATATTATAGACAATACATTTGACACTACACAAACTGACATGATTGGTGGACATAATGATAACCATACGTATCCATATATCGAATTCGAAAAACGTCTTGATAATATATTGTCGATATTTGGAACAAACGCAACAAGTGACGATGATTATAAAAATAATACAATCACTTCTATCTCAAATGACTCCAAAGATACTACTTCTATCTCGATTGAGTCCAAAGATACTAATTCTACCATTCCCATTGATACAGAAACAGATACATCAAACGATAATATTACAGCACCTTCTGATTATTTTTCGTCTCTTGTAAATAAACTAAAATATGATGAACCGATAATTGAAAATGATCTGGATACTAAACCAGATGAGAATGAAACAAATCACATAAACAACACAGATAAACAAAAATATGACAAATATTTAGTCGATATACCTAGCAATTATCAAGGAATATTAATCATCAAACTTACTGTCTTTGTTAACCCACGAGAGAAAATACTTGAAGGTAATATTACACAACTGCACGATTGGTTAAGATTATAATAACCCGAGTATATTATTTCAAAATATACGCAAGGTATGAAAAGACCTAAACTTTGAATTATTTTTTTGGCGTTAACCGTGCCATTTTAAATCTTCAAAGGTGTATACATTGACTGTGATATATTATTGTATATCTTTACAGAACCGAACATGCTAAAAAATATATCATCCGGTTCTTCACGGTCAAGCTATTACACCGACCGAAAAAGAAAGAGAAAGAGATGGGGTTAAAATCCATCGTGATGTTTGGTTATAGTATAAGTAAAGTTATTAGTATAATGTATAATGTATAATGTATAATGTATAATGTATAATGTATAATGTATAATGTATAATGTATAATGTATAATGTATAATGTATAATGTATAATGTATATAGCATAAAAAAAGCAGAAGGCTGGTGAATGTGTGTATAGTGTAAAAAAAAGGGTGGTGGGCCCTAATTAGTGATGGTGATGGTGATGGTGATGGTGATGGTGATGGTGATAGTGATAGTGATTAGTGTTCTGGTGTGTATTGTGACATTTTTGCCAATGCGATTAAATCTCCTTCATCTAAATATGCCTCGTTTGAGAGTTGGACTGTGTTAGTGTTCTTGTCTTCTGATTCAGGTTCGTTCTTCTCCTGGGTACCCTTCTTGGCAGTCTTCTTGTCAGTCTTCGGGACAGTCTTCTTGGCAGTCTTCTTGGCAGTCTTCTTGGTAGTCTTCTTGGCAGTGTCTGCGACTTCTACAACGACTTCATCCGCGACTTCTACAACGACTTCCTCTTCGACTTTCTCTTCGACTTCATCCGCGACTTCATCCGCGACTTCATCCGCGACTTCTACAACGAGTTCCTTTTCGACTTCTGTTACGGTTACTTCGGTGTCGGGCTCGGGCGCATTTTGTAATTCATTAATTACTTTGGCATTTGCTTGCTTACGACGAGAGACGGTTGTTTTATTTACGCACGCATTCGCATCACGCAATGCCTTCTTTTCCGCCGCTTTGGTCGCTCGCAATGCCTTCTTTTCCGCCACATTCGCATCACGCAACGCCTTCTTTTCCGCCGCCTTGGCATCACGCAAGTGCTCGGTTTCCTCGGCTTTACGGTCACTGATACGTGTCTTGATAGTTCCTTCTATATTTTTCTTGTTTTCAAGAAAATCGTTCACCATTGAACGCTTGGTATCTACATCATCAAAGATAAGTTTTTCGAAGAGTTCGTCGATTGTAATATTTTTATTATTTTCCATTAGATACACGCCAAATTGAATAAACTTATTCAACTTCTCTTCCAACTTGTTATTTTTATTTTTATTTTTATTTTTGTTTTGGGGAGGGGCTTCTGCTTCTTCGTCTACTACATTGTCGACGGATGATTGTTCTGGCACTTCTTCCGTGTGTTGGACGTTTGTATCGTTGGAAACGATAGCAGACATTTGGACTGTTTCGATAGCTGACATTTTGATTGATTGATTAATTTACTTAATTACTTATTGTTGTTTGGTTAATGAGAACATAGTTGTAAAAAAATCATTCAATTTTTCATTTTTTCTTGTTTTTTCTCGGTTTTTGCGTGTTTTCTATCATTTATCGATATCCTACTCATTTATCGATATCCTACTCATTTATCGATATCCTACTCATTTATCGATATCCTACTCATTTATCGATATGTATATATTTGGTTATTAGTATACACATATCATTTTTATCTTCTTTTACTACTCGTTGAGAACCTCGTTGAGAACCTCGTTCTCTACTATAACAATACTATCTTCATTCCACAGTTATCACCTTGTTTCCCTTCTTGATTGCCTCTAAAAATTGTTTCTGTAAATCCATCATTTGTTTTTGCAATTCACCCTTTTCTTCGTCTGTTTTTCGCCGGTCTTCTTCGTTTCTTCGTTGTTGTTCTTCGGTTCTTAGTTGTTGTTCTTCGGTTCTTCGTAACAATTCGTTTTTTTCTTCTTCATTCTTCAATATTAATTCTTGAAACATAGTATTTTGCTCTTGATATAAAGCATTTTGCTCCAATAACACAGTTACTATTTTATTTGTAGGTTCTGGTTCTGGTTTGTCGCGCGTATTATCTTCTTTTAATTGAGAACATTTTTTTTTGTGAGCGCATAACCCTTGACGATGCTTATATTCTTTCCCACATACACACGAATAAGAGTTATGTTTTGTATTTAAACGTGCATCATTTGTAATCATTTTATGCTTTCGAGTGTCTAAATGAGATAGATAGTTGTGTTTTTTGCTCGTATAGAAGGAACAACATTCACACGAATAATTATTTGAAGAATTTGTAAGGGTTTTATGCTTACGAGTTGTAATATGGCGAGTATAATCCTTTTTATTCGCACTATAAAAGTCACAACTCTCACATATGAACCTTTTTACATCTGTTACATTATTGACAATAGCTGAATTTTGTATGTGTTTTCTGGTAGTATTGTGAACTTCCTGTGTTTTACTACTATGAAAATGTATATTACATTTATCGCAATAAAAAATACTCTTTTCCTTTTTTGCAACATCATTTACAATTTTAAGCTTCGGCTTCGACAATGGTTCAATACTATTTAGTGTTGCTTTGTATTCTTCAAAATACTTTTGTTCCTGTGTTTTAGCACCTAACAAATTATCACAATTATGAAATGCTATAATATCCATTTTCCAATTATCCCAACCGGCATTCTCTCGTATGACCTTATATAGCTTACATTTATAGTTAGCACTTTTAACATTATTACACCCTTGTTTATGAGCGCATCTTCGTTGAACGAAGTTAGTAGTATGCCCGATATATAAGTCATTTATTGATGGGTCAACGCAATAAATTTTGTAAAATATAGTATTTGAATAGTCCATTTGTATAATATTATATATATACATTTATATCGGTTTTCTATACCAATATTCACACTTACATCACAGTGATTACTTTACTACCTATTTTGATTGATATCCTACTCATTTCTCGATATCCTACTCATTTCTCGATATCCCACTCATTTCTCGATATGTATATATTTGATTGTTAGTATACACATATAATTTTTATATGATTTCATCCAATGAGAGAACCTGGTTCTCTACTATAACAATACTATGTTTCTTCATTCCACAGTAATCACCTTGTTGCCCTTCTTGATTGCTATGTCATCCAGTATGTTTGTAAATATCTTATTTCGGAATATAGGTTCGTTTCCATTCAATCTGTTATTCCCCAAACAAACCGCGCTATATTTGATTCCTTCCTCGACCAGTGGTCCCTCCTCCTCGACATGTTCCGGGTTCTCTTTCATCCATTGATACATCATCCTTTGGTAGGAAAGGTCAATCCTCCTTACAATATTCTTGGTTTTCTTGTTCTCAATATCCTTCGCCCATTTATCATTTTCTTTTACATAGATTACCTCTCGTTTTACATCCGTACATTGAAGTGGTCGGTTGTGTGGTTCCAATTTATGAAGTTCCTTTCGGAAGATATCAGTGAGCCCCGTAATAAACCCCACTTCGCCCGTATTCACATAATCCTGCGAGGTTAGTTGGATGGATTGCAAGAATTCGTCCAGATTGATTGCATCCTTGCACGTTTCATTCAAATAAAACTGTAAATTGAACTGGTTGTTATTGGTATTGTTACTATTATTATTGTTTATTGTGTTGCCGAGAGAACCATTCTTGATTGCCTCTAAAAATTGTTTCTGTAAATCCATCATCTGGGACTGCTGTTCCTCGTTTCTTCGCAATAATTCATTTTTTTCTTCTTCTGATTTGCGCTGTTGTTCTTCATTCTTCAATATTAATTCTTGAAACATAGAATTTTGCTCCAATAACACAGTTACAAGTTCATTTTTTGGTTCTGGTTCTGGTTCTGGTTTGTCGCGCATATTATCTTCACGTAATTGAGAACACTTCTTTTTATGATTGAACAGGGTTTGTCTATGTTTATATTGTTTTCCACAACCACAACTGTATGATTTTAACAATGGTATGTCAGTATTTGTAAGGTTGTTGTGTTTACGTGTAGATAAATGTTTATTGTAATTATATTTTGTATAGCAGGTAACGTCACAACTTATACATTCATATATTTTTGCTACTTTAAAAAGATTTATGTCAGTATTTACTGAATTATTGTCAGGCATCTGTAAGTATATTATCCTTACATATTTATTCTCTAAATCATTTGCCCCGAAAAGGACTTATTTACCAAAAAATGATGCAGTGATAAAAATCGACTCAAATATCCAATTTAAAGCATATTGCAGTGAAGTGAAAAAAACACCTATTTGTAAAAAGTCGAGCCCGATTTTCAAATCTGGACATTTATAAATGTCCATTACTGAAACTCCATTTGCTTTTTCAATTTACGTTGTTTTTTGATGGGTATATTATTATTGATATTATTATAAGAATACTATGTTTTTACTATGTTTTTACTATGTTTTTACTATGTTTTTACTATGTTTTTACTATGTTTTTACTATGTTTTTACTATGTTTTTACTATGTTTTTACTATGTTTTTACTATGTTTGAATCAGGTTCTCTATTAATGAAAAAAGAAAACTATAATAGAATAGGAAACGCCATTGTTGTAGAATAACAAACGTCATTGTTGTAGTGATTTCTGGATTGCCTCTAAACATTTCCACGCAAATGGGTCAAAAATTCCAACGAAAATGGGTCAAATGTCACACTAACCTGGCTCAAAATAAGAAGAAATAACAAACGTCATTGTTGTAGTGATTTCTGGATTGCCTCTAAACATTTCCACGCAAATGGGTCAAAAATTCCAACGAAAATGGGTCAAATGTCACACTAACCTGGCTCAAAATAAGAAGAAATAACAAACGTCATTGTTGTAGTGATTTCTGGATTGCCTCTACAATTTTTCACACAAATGGTTCAAAATCACACAACTGGGTCAAAATCACACAACTGGGTCAAAAATTCCAACGAAAATGGGTCAAAATCACACTAACTTGGGTCAAAACATCCCAACACAAAAGTTGAATAACTTTTTCTATATCAAGATAATCCAAATAACTATTTCTATCAAAATTAAAAATAAAATAAAATGCCGTGTGCGATTTGTCACGAATTGGGTCATACGAGGACCACTTGTCAGAGCCCTCTTATCGATGAAGGTGTCGAACAAGTTGTACGTGTAATCATAGATAATGTGAATACATTATTATCGTTAATAACCGACCTTCCGCATGGCGTCACTCATCGAAAAATGGGAACAAGAATGGGGGAGTGGAAGTTAATCGACAATGAACACAAAATCCCGCTCTCCCGCGGTGTGGACGTGATTCGACAAGAGGTCAGACGAATCCGTACCAAGTTCTTGGAAGATGCATCTTCGTGGCAGATTGTTGAACGTATGAGACGAATCACACATTTTGTAAGAGGCATAAACTGTGCTGTCATCCACAGAGGACTCCCTAAGGTCCTTGAACGACTCGAACACATCCTTACAACCCGTCACAACCTCCCCAATCTGATTTCTGAACTCAAAGTTAAGATAGCTGCCACGAACATAAATCCAAGCAATAAACCGAAGTCCCTCGTACAATTCATATCATGGTACACCCAACATATCATCATCGCCCGACTTCCAGAGTCATTCCTGGACCATTCCAATCTGATGACTCTGGATGAATTATGCGTCCCCGTCGTCATATCAAATGATGATAAGGTCAGAAACCTATGCCATCTTTTAGCAAATCGTTCTGAATCGAGCGATAATACCGAGTGTATAACTGGTAGCATTAACACTATCAACCTTATCCGAAAAATAGAGAAGCGTAGGGCCAAACAGACTGGCTTCACCGAAGGGCGGGAACTTGTGCATCGTTATGCCAGACAAGTCGACGACCTACGTAACCAACTGAAAACCCAACCGGTGAACATAAAATTTAAAATGGATGAGCCCGATACGGAATACTTTGTCGATGATGCGTGTTCCATCTGCATGGAAGAACTGACTAACAATAATATGGTAGCCATGTCCTGCGCCCATACATTCTGCGCGAGTTGTACTGGTGAGTTTCTCAATAAGTGCGCCGGCAGGAAATGTCCGCGTTGTCGTGATGAAATATCCGAAATCCGCTTTAAAACTTCTCTACTACCCGAGCATTACAATGGTCTGGTTTCCGCACTTAACACATAAAAAACTTAACACATAAAAAAAACTTAATTACGGTCATATAGATCGGTCGCATCTCTACCAACTTAAATATTCGTGTAAATTATATAAATATTTTTAATGGTCGCCATTTCTGGATATGTATATATTTGATTCTGAGTATAGGTGTATTTGAATCAGGTTCTCTAATTGGAATAAAATAACCGGTTTGTATATAGATGAGTGAAGTGAAACGAACGAGATGTCCCAAGGGAACCCGTAAAAATAAAAGAACAGGAAAGTGTGAAAAAGACGTTACGAAAGAAATAGTGCGTTGTCCCCGAGGAACCCGTAAAAATAAACAAACAGGAAAGTGTGATAGTGTTTTAGATAATACTTGTGCGATATGTTTAGATAGGATTACTTCGTCCAATGTAAAAACGCAGTGTAAACACAATTTCCACAAGAAATGTCTGGTGGGTTGGTGTAAGAGTAACGAAAAAGGTGAATGTCCGATTTGTAGAGGAGATATAAAGGCGACTTGTAAAAAAATAATGCCCTTTGATAGCAGTGAAGTGTTCCGTTTTATTCCCAACGGAGGAGGAACGGTGAATGACGTTGACATCGAACAAGCAGAAAAAATTATGAAACACAAAGACTTTGATGTAAACGTGAGACGCCCCCATATGCTTAGTTTTATTCCCGAATTCAGTGGTAAAACGTGGAGTGTGCTAGAGTCATTGTTATTAACAAAGAATACCGTCAAATTAATCGAATATTTGTTGCAGCAACCGGGGATTGAAGTAGAAGACGAACTGGTCTGTAGAATGATAGCAGGAAATTCACGTAATATGTTAAAATTGTTTAAGAAATACAAAAAAATACCCAAGCACTTGAAAAATCTAATATAAGAATGGGTTGATTGGCGTTCAAACCAGTTTGAAAATTAGTTTGAACCAGGTTCTCTAATTGTGATAAAAGAAAACTATAATAGAATAGGGATGATGTAATAACGAATATAGTGGAGCGCGTCTAATCGACGCAAATATATATATACATTATTTTCAAACAAATACGCAATATATTCATTTATCAATATCCCACTCATTTCTCGATATCCCACTCATTTCTCGATATGTATATATTTGGTATATTGTATAATATATTGTCAGGGTAACAATATAAATGAAAAACGTTCGGTAGAACGGATGTAGCTGTCGTGGACGATTGACGGGGCGAAGTGGATTGATGGTGGGGGTGACGAGGATTGATGGTGGGGGTGACGAGGATTGATGGAATAATTATAAAATGACTTAAAAAAATAAGTGTTATTGTAAATATGTATAACGATAATGCCAAAGTCTTGCAAAACAGATGTTAGGATAGTTTCAGTGTTTAGAAAATCGAAATTAACTGATAGTGAGTTCCTACAAGAGATTCTGACTAGAGTGATGGTGAGTTCAAAGGCGTATATGTCAAAATCTACTAAACCGGAATTGTCACCGAACAAAGAAGAATGTGAAGAAGAAGGTGAGATGGTTAATGTGCGATATGTAAGTCGCGGTGATAGTGTTACGGACAATATGGGGTCCTCCGCTGTAGGTGAAATTAGTCTGTGCTGATTTGTTTTCTGCGTTGTGTAGGAACCGTGATATATAATTTTATAATACAATATTATATATACAATCTCGTTCGTATGAATACTCGTGACAATCTGTTGTGTTGTATGTTATTAGTATATTCGGTGCCAGTCATATTAGTAATATAAAAATATCAAAATAACGGTAGTATATCAAATATAATATGCGACAAAGAGAACCAAACAATAGTATTAGGTAGTATGATATTGATGGGAATATGTACGATACTATATGAAACCCATCGACAAGACCCAATCTCAATGACAATAATAATAGGGTTATTATTGGGAATATACGGAGTGATATGTGTAGAAGAATGCGACAATCTATATACTTATAGTGCGATAATCGTATTTGCAAGTATATTATGTTTCATGTATTATCATTGTAGAAGTAAAGAGAACAATGTGTTATACTATTTATTATTCATCCAATTGATATTGAGTGTATATATAATATTCGATACAGCACATTTTTTATGGTTGGAAGCGTTATTGATTGTAATATTTGCGATATTTTATCTGTACCTTCATCTGTGTAAATAAAAAAATTGAAAAAATATCTCTAATAAATTTAAATATAAGATGAACCAAACCCAAATTTATATAAAACCAAAGATGATGAAAGAATTGAATGTTCCGTTGTTTGAAACGTTGCCTGGGTTAGCACGGTACGAAATCTATAATTATATAGAGAAGGAAATGAATGTTGTGCGTAATATTCACAAAATCCCATTGTTATTCCAGCAATTTGAAAATGGATATTTCCAGGGATATATCGATATGGAGGAAATAGTGGATATATATAACATGCGATTTCCAGAGGACGAGATCTATACAATATTTAGTTCGGAAGATGTGTATCAGCGATACATATACGAACTCGGTAGTGCGAAAAAAAAATACAAGGTGTATAGTGAAGAAACAAAAAATAAATTCGCGTGTTTACGAGAAACCCCGTTAGAAAATTATTTCCGGTTCAGACATAATAAGGATGTAGAAGTAGAATTATCCGAATTATTTGGTGCGAGACAAATAAAACCATTTTGGATGAAGTCGCGTATATATCCAAAAGCCGAGGAAGAAACAAATACGTTTTTGAAAAAAATGGTGGCGATGATAAATGAGAAAGTCGAAGATACGCGTGAATATGAAAAAGTATATAATCTAATATTTGATTATGAGCTATTAAATGAAAAGATCGTGGCAGAATTAGAAACAATAGAAAGATAGTAAAATTGAATTAAACATATATGGACATGTAATATAATAATCGTATAAGAAACGCACAATGACATCACAACTTTCAAAAGACTTGACGAAGAAGCTAGATAAAAAGATAAAAAAGGAAGAGGGAATATACTTTACACCCGTATCAATTATAAAAAAAACCCTCGATCGTATATATGAAATCCCGAATATAACAATAAAAACAGTATTAGAACCCTCGTGTGGTTCCGGTGATTTCATCAAAGCACTGGACGAACGAAATGAAGAAACCGAAATAGAAATAACAGGTATAGAACAGAACAAAACAATATTTGATGAAATAGACCAAACATTAAAAAGTAGTTGTAAGAATAGCGTGAAATTATATCACAAGGATTATTTACAATGGGAAAATGAAGACGAGCAGACAGATGGATATGATTTAATCATAGGAAACCCTCCTTATTTTGTGGTAAGTAAGTCATCGGTAAGTTCCGATTACCAGGATGTAGTGGATGGAAGACCGAATATATTTATCTTATTCATCATTCATTCGTTATATAAATTGTCGGAGAATGGTATATTGGCGTTTGTGTTACCGCGAAATTTCACGAATTGTATTTATTACTCGAAGATGAGAAAATACATTTATGAAAAATACGAAATCGTGGATATATTGGATTGTAAAGAAAATGACGACTTCGCGGATACGAAGCAAGATACATTGGTGTTTATCATTCGTAAAGCGGAAGAACGCGATAATAGTCGTTTTGCTATATCGCGTAATGACGATATATACTTACATGCTCCGGAGCATGTAAAAAAGATAAATGAATTGTATAAAGGGGCAACGTCATTAGATGAAATGGGTTTCGATGTAAAGGTAGGAACAGTAGTGTGGAATCAACACAAAGAGAAACTAACTGATGATGAAACGCAAACCCGACTAATATATAGTGGTGATATAAAGGATAACCGTTTGGAACAGGCAAAGTATCGTGATGAAAAAAAGAAAAATTATATAATGAAAGAAGGACATACAGAACCAATATTGGTAATAAATCGTGGATATGGAAAAGGTCAATATGTATTTAATTATTGTTTGATAGAGGACGAAAAACCATATTTGATAGAGAATCATTTGATTTGTATAAAGCACAAACATGGATTAACAAAGAAGAAGTTACAGAATCAATATAAGAAAATAATAAAGTCATTTGAGAACAAGAAGACAATCAAATTTATAGAATTGTTCTTTGGGAATAATGCGATAAATACAACGGAAATGAGGCATGTGTTGCCGATGTATAAGTAAAAATGTAAAATGTAAAAAGAAATAAAAACGGATATAATTTGATTGGTCTATAGTATTTTTTGTTACAAGACATCAATATATCATAATATTACACCTTTGAAAATGTAAGTTCGTGTAAAAAAAAAATACTATCAAATATATATTATAGTATTTATGGATAATTTAGAAGTCGAACCGATGAAAGAACAAGAAATCTGGCGCCAAAAACAGTTGTCTATCTATTATCGTGAAGGGCGTCCCATATTTGATTACGACCATAATAAACAAAATCCTCATTCTCCGGTTGACCCATCTATACCAAAAAGAGAAGTCATATATTTTTGTGAGTTATCAATGAAACACAAAAAAAAATACACAACCAAGTTGAGAACGAGACCATTTGTGTGAATCGTTTATTTGTGAACAAACGTAAATTTCCAACGAGGATTAAATACGCACCGTGAATAGAATCGGGTAATATGCGCGAAAGTATCATATTATCCATATTCATTTGTTCGACATTAAATTTATCGTAATCCCACATGATATATATTTTGTCTTTTTGTGAAGAGCGTAGTTTGTCGGTGAGTTGTTGTTCGAATGAAAAGGTGTGTGCGTATTTGCTGTAAATATTCGTGATAAGATTGTGTGACAATGTATTTTTTTCAGATGTTTGTAGTTTGGATAACTGTTTGAGAGTGAGGAAGAATTCATCTTTCGTTTTAAAATTTTGTACGTGTTTCAAGTAGTGCGATTTATCGGGAATAGAAAGAAGTGATTGTTTTTCGGGTGTGCGATGTCTATAAATAATATTAACAATTTTATTTAGTTAAAAACAATCCGTAATAAGAATGTATATGTCAAATAAATCAAAGATTACCGTGTTTAAAAAAAAATTGAATATAAATATAGCAAATACTATAACAATAAATACTAGCATTGAAATGGAAAATAAAATACAATCTCTAATAAAAAAAAATAATTGCGTAGTTGAAGACATCAATCAATTATTTCATAACGAAGGTATTGAGTTTACACAACGATTAGAAATTGTAACTGGTTTAATCAATTATAAATTTAGATCAGTATCTCTAACATGTAAAATAGATGAAGGTTTAAAAAACAAGTTAATTGATATTTTTGAAACAATTACGTTGGATAAAAATGAATTAATTCAAAAGGTCTTTATGTTTTACGGTAATAAAACGCTTAAGGTTGAATTGGATCAGTTTTATACACCCATAACAATAGGTAGTTTTATAACTAGTTTACCTATATCTGGGAAAAAAATGATTGACCCTGCTTGCGGGACAGGTGATTTAATAGTTAATTATAACGGTGATATAACTTTATGGGATATAAGTCCTGATGTAATTAAGATTTGCGAATTCAACTATAAATTGAATAGTAAGGAATATGAAGCGGCGTGTATTAATAGCATAAAGTCATATGATAAGGATAATGAAGTTTATGAATATTGTTGTTTAAATCCACCATTTGGAAGTTCTACAGTAATTACTGATAAGGAATTATTAAATAAATATGAGTTAGGTCGTAATAAATCAAAAGAAGAGATTGGTATTTTGTTTATTGAACGATCTATGAATCTATTAAAAGACGATGGTGTAGCATTTATAATATTACCAAATGGATATTTGGGAAATTCGTCAAAAAATGCAAAACAATTACGAGCATATTTATTATCATATAGAATAATATCTATCATTGAATTACCAAGCAATACATTTTCTAGAAGTGGAACAGGGGTTTCAACCAGTATGATAATTATACAAAAGCGGAAAATGACAATGCCATACAATATATTTATTAAGAAAATTAATAATATTGGTTATACCCTCAATAAAAAAAACACTCCATACAAATATAAGACATCTAATGGTAATTATATTTTAAAAGATGGAAAACCCATTCTTGATAATGATTTAGTTGATTGTTTTAATGAAATACAACATTTCATTACTAAAGAAAAGATAACAAATTTATCAAACGACTCTTGTGATGAGACCGGAAGCTCAACTATTGATATTGTAAATACAAATGACTTACATAGTGATATTTTAGACATTAATCGTTATTTATCAACTTATACTAATACAGTTAGTAATTATGTATCCACGAATAGTATGAGTATTAAAAATTATATTGCCCCAAATAAAAGTGGTAAATTTGAGATTATTAAAGACAAAGAATATATTTATCTTGATATAAAGCAGATTACATCGCCGATTTATAGTAAAAGTAATCTCATGTATGGTTACGAGTTACCAGGAAGAGCAAAAATAATGTTGAGAAAGCACGACATAATTGTTTCTAAGCTTAAAGGAAAAATATCATTTACGATGATATTAGACGAGGTAGATAATATTATTTGCACAAATGGATTTACATTATTAAGACCAATTGATTATAAAAGTGCTATTGTGATATTTGCAAATTTATTTAGTGATGAATTTAAGATTCAACATAACTCTTTATGTACTGGTAGTATAATGGCTGGTATTTCAGAAACGGATATAAAAAATATGTACATTAATAACAATCTAAATTTATCTAAGTATGAAACAGTGGTTAATGCGCTTGAAACTATCAATTCTGAACTATAGTAGTTTAAGCACCCTTTCATAAGTTTCACTATCGATATTTCCGTGTACCCACAGTAAGTGAAGACCATCACGCTTTCTATCGGTTTCTGAGTAACCACCTTGACGCCGATTACATTCACCATGCCCCCAATACATATTTCTAGCTAGGAATCTGTCGTTTGGGTCTCTGTGACAAATTTCAATAAAATTATCGCATGATTTATATTCTGAACAATACTCCTCAATATTGATTTTTTTATCACAATATTTGCAACAATGGTCTATTTTGTGGATAAATGGCAGGATTTTTTTCATTTCTTCAAACGATACATCATCAATTCCGTCAAAATTCACGATTTGGTTGATCAGTTCTTCCATAGTTATAATCAATTCAGATGGAAGACAAAAGTCTTTTGGACGAATACCCAATGGGGCTGGGTAGGAAGGTGATTTTTTATATTCTTCGTGTGTAATATCTATGGGTGGACAACATCTACTATTTCTGTTGAAAATTGGATTTGCGAATCGTTTATGCGATGTAAGTGTGATTTCTCCTTTTTTATATTTATCGTAATCACTAATAGTAATATAAGGGCCTCCTTGTGATACAATCAACTGGGATATTTTATCTTGTAAAATTTTTATTACACGAGGATCTATATTTTTGTTCTTAATAATTTGTTTTATTTTTTTTTCTAGCGATGTTACGAGTTCTCGTGCACCAAATTCGGTTATATGAATGAGAACTGTATAACTATCTAGATGTAAGTAGCCGTCACTGTCTGGGTTAATTTCCGTAAACTCTATATCAAACTCTTTGTGACTAATCGTAAAATTCCTACTAATTGCACTAGTAAGTGAATTTAAAGTAACGGTTTCGCTATCTTGTTTAATAATTTTACAAGCAGCTCCTTCAATCTGAAGATATTCTGTTTTTTTTGATACCCCTTTTTTGGTTTCGAACTTGCGTAGGGCCGTACGCTTGGGGACGCTATATTTTTGCTGACTTAACATGATGATTCTGTATTATAATGGTTATTCTATTTATTTGTATTCAATTTTTGTGTAATTCAATTTTTGTGTAATTCATTTTTTGTGTAATTCATTTTTTTGTGTAATTCATTTTTTGTTGTATATATTATATTTTCTGAATGAGAACCCCTTTCTGATTAGCGAGGTGTGCGACTAATTCGTCATTATTATACTCTTCAATATAGAAGATATGTGTAATACCAGACGCCAATAGCAACCGAATGCAAGTA
>Ga0208768_1000078_pt1 | contig 74976 bp, 72 predicted proteins | sample AntAceMetag02UK1_FD_184760 | JGI IMG/M metagenome (GOLD analysis project Ga0208768, IMG submission 184760) | Saline lake microbial communities from Ace Lake, Antarctica - Antarctic Ace Lake Metagenome 02UK1 (SPAdes) (version 2) | ecosystem: Environmental > Aquatic > Non-marine Saline and...
TTGGGTGGGTTATTTTATGAATCTGAGCAGTTAGAGTTTTTAGTCCGGTAAATAAAATAAGCAAGGATTACCTTGCTTATTCTTGCTATGAATTACTCGTAAGAATTATTTCTTTGCTTTTTTCACAGCCTTCTTGGCTGGAGCTGCTTTCTTGGTTGTTTTTTTAACTTTAACTGCAGTTTTCTTAGCTACAGGCTTCTTCGCTACTTTCTTCACTGTAACTGCCTTTTTCATTACTTTTTTCACAGCTTTCTTTACTGCTTCTTTTGCAGATTTCTTTGTTGTAACAACTACTTCTTCTGTATCGTCTTTATTTACTAAAACTTTTTCTACATTTTTTGCTGATTGCAAAATTTCAAAAATTGAATTCAAACGATTTTCAATTGTTGTTAATTGTTTTTTTACCTCAACTAAATCGTTAGTAGCTGGACGTTGCTCGAATGATGGTTTTGCAAAATCGTTTCGAGAGTCACGGTTGTTGTCACGTCGTCCTTCTCTTCTGTCGCCGTCACCATTTTTCTGAGAAAAACAATCGCTACAGAATACTGGTTTATCGTTGTTTGGTCGAAAAGGTAAGGTGCAATCGTTGTGACATTTTGAACAAACTGCTTTAAATGTCTGTCCTCCAGATTTTCGGTTGTTATATCCACCCCCTCCTGAGCGTCTGTCGTTTCCTCCTCCTCTATATTGTGGTTTTCCTCGCTTCTTAAATCCTCCGTCGTTGTAGTTATTCATATGCTGGAACAATGCCTTAGTTTTGTGGTATTAGCAATAGCGGAAGGGTGTGTGGAGTCTAACAAGATTTAGGTGCGTTCTTTAAAAATTTTATATGTAAAGTTGCACTACTTACATTAGATTTCAATAACTATGTCCCAGATTACATATGCTGTGGTGATGTTCTGAAGAATGAGCAGTGGAATTCCAATTTGGAAATACCATTTTTTTGTTTTGTGTCGAAAACCTAACATTCCAATATAAACTCCAATACTTCCAAAAACTGCTGCTATAAAGAAAATGATTCCTTCTGGTGTACGCTCAGTACCATTTCCTTTAATAGATGTATGCTTGTCGTAACCCATCACTACTAAAGAAAATATATTGATAGCTACAAAAATAGCAATTAGTAGTTGTCCTGAGTTAGTGGTAAGTAATTCCATATAAGTAGGGTAAGTATAGTATAAATTGCCAATATCTTTTTAAGTGGTACTGTTTGAATGAAAATGAAAACTAGTTCTACTACAAAAACGACGTGGTTTGTTGAGCCTAAAGACGCTCCTACAAATCAAATAATTTCTGATGGCTTACGTCAGAAATCAACTGAATCTGAACAAGAATCGATGGATGTTGTTGAGAAAAAAGACGGAGAGAAAGTGGTTCGTTCTGCTGATATCTGGGAGGTTCCAGAATATTCCTTCATTACAACATTAAGAAGTGTTAGAAATGCGAAATTCAAAATATTCCGTAAGATTGGTCTTCACGGGCAAATCGAAGAAGCAATCTTTTTGAAAAAGAAGCGCGCATCACGTCGTCAAAAAAAATCAGTTTAAGTACATCGGGCGTGCATTGCAAACCCGTTTTTCTTTTTATTTCTTACAATGGGTATTTTCTAGCTTCTCCATAAAAAGTCTAATTTTACCAATTGCATTTTTCTGCGCTTCATTTGAATTCTCTTCAAGTGCAGTAAGTAGTGTGCGAATAGTGCTAAAAGAGTTTTTATTTGGAATGTTATATTCTTTACCTAACTTTTCCTCATACTTTTTATTAAATTCATCCAAAATAAAATCTATTCGCTCTGGTTTATCACGAACAACATTTTTAATAGTGTTAAAACACATTGATATCAAGAACGTAACACCGTCACTAAAATCTCGTGGTGTTCGTTTTGTTTCAGGAATAATGTTTCCTTCAGGCACTTCAACTTCATCAAATAACACTTTTGCATTAGGGAGGATTCTTGATGAAGACTCAGGGCAGAGATAGAAATCCACTCGAATTATTTCATCTTCTATTTCATACAGTATTGCAGTCTGTATTCCATCTAACGGATAATTATTTTGCATTTCATGAAGCAGAACAATTTCACCAAACTGCTCGTAGTCTTTCATTCTGTTGGTAATCACATTTTTGATGTCTTCATCTGTAAATGTAATCCAAATATCAACATCACTTAATGCGTCATTTTTACCTTCTACTAGAGAGCCAATGATGTGGCATTCAATAGCTTTATTTTCTTTGTAGTAATTAGAGATTTCTGAAACAAGATTTGTTTGAATTCGCTTCATTTTCTCTGTGTATGTATCGGTGATTTGCATGTGGTTATGATAGCAAAGCGGGGGAGAAAGATGGTGTCTTGTGCTAGCTCCAAGGTGATGAGTGTCTCGAGTTGGAACCGTGGAAGGTCAAGTCCTGCAAGGTATTTCTAGTGCCTTTTATTATGGCGACATAAGGTTCTAACAGCACCCTAGTTTATCTATGAGAAGTAGGCCGTTTGTTGAATTGTGACTGAGCTCTCGCAACTCTTTCATCCTCCTCATCTTTTGTTAAAGTTTCAAAATTAATTCCAAACTTTATTCTACTCACGGTTGAATTTTTTGATTCTAAAGAAATCTTCCCATCTCCTTTTACAAATTCTAAAACCTTAATGCCAGCTGCCCCGCTTTTTCCTGTGGAATTTTCTACAGCAACCGCAATATCAAACTCAACAGTTCTGTTTTCTTTACTCCCAGTAAAAGTAATGTCTCTCGAAGTCTCTGCTCTTGCTTCAGAAACAGCAGTATCTAGTTCTATCAATACGTTTTTAGTAAATTCTTTTAAGTCCATAATTTAATCATTGTTATTTTGTTTTTTATAATACTCTTGCAATGCCTTTTTCATAACTTTAAATTGCTGGTCAACGTTTATTGGGAATTTATCTAAATTCATACCTAATTCTTTGTGCCAAGAATCTGTAGTTTCAGCTACTCCATCTTCATGTCCAACCTCATAGCCTTCATAGTGAGTCCTCCAGTGATTTTCTTTTCCTAGAAAAGTGGGGCGTCTGTGGTTATATTTTAAGTATTCCTTATAAATATCTTTTTCAGTCTTTTTCATAAATTTGATTATAGCAAAAAGCACCAGACAATACTGTCTCGTGCTAGCTCTAAGATGCGGGGTGTAAGCGATTCGAACCAGTGTGGGTCGCAGCTTACTTATAATAGTGTGTGGATAGATAGGAATGATGTTGGGTGGTACAGTTTCATTCTGCAAGTATTAAGAGTCAAAATTTTTCATTTACAAAACTTATATATTGTGTTATTATATACATGGTTAGTACCTTTATATTTTCAATACTTGCGAAAGATTTAGTCACAGCTTTAAGTAGCTAATCTTATTTAAAAACAGCTTTTTAAAGCTGTGACTAATAGGTCCAGTTCAAACCAGATTGGTATATGGTGGCACATAAATTAAATGTGATGCTGTATATTGATCACAATCAAAAAAAAAAGATGAACGAAAACTACACTCCTCCGACTCACGCTCAACTTGGTGGCTATCGAGACGCCTTGATTGAAGCAAAAGTCGAGAAAGAGACCTTCCAGTCACTTGTTGAAGATGGAAGCTTGATGAAATTGGCTAAGGATCGTGAGGCACAAATCCAAGCTGATCGTGACAACTGCCTCACCTTCGAATTGAAGGCGACTGTCCGTCAGGACCGTCCCTACATCAAAGCACTTGAAGCGGCAGGTCCCAATACTCCGAGCAATTACCATGCTCGAAATGTCGGTGATTTGTATCAACCAACCTCTAGCAAGGAAGAAGACGTTGAATTCGTCCTCCGAAACTTCCCGAAAGGTGGCGGAAGCTGGGACAAAGCCCTTGCATGGGCCAAAGCCAACGGCTACGAGATCACCAATCCACGTGAGATGTTTGCGGTGGTTGAACAACACGACCTCCGAAAACTCCTCGACCGCAACTGGCTTTACCTTGTTGCAGCGAAAGAGTGCACCTTCGGGGACTGCCGTCGGGCTGTCTTCGTCTTCGTGGACGAGTCGGGCCGTCTCGCGGACCTCAGCAGGCTCGAGAGCTTCGGTCTCGTCAATGGCTGGTTCCTCTTCCGCAAGGTTAGTACTAAGAACTAGGACACTTGGTACTGGGACTTAGACAATTTGTCCTTTGCCCTCCCTCGCATCAGCGAGCGGAGGGTATTTTTTTATATAAAAATTTTGATAAAATACTAAATGGTATTAGGTGAGTATCAGCAGACGGTCAAGGCTTTCTGCCACCGAATCCAACAATAAGGTAGACCGAGAGTGTTTGCGGTTAAGGCTTCAAGCAGAGTGGTCTACATGAGTTCAATAGAAAAGAAAATACTTGGTGTGAAATACTGGTGCATTATAGATGCAGAATAAAATTCAACCTTGAGATCGTTCTTCGGAACTTCGATTGGTGGTGGTATGGATGGTATTTCACATATTTCTTCGAGGACTACCGTCGGGCTGTCTACGTCAACGTGGACGAGTCGAACCGTAACGCGAACCTCAACAGGCTCGAGAACTTCGGTAACGACAATGACTGGTTCCTCTTCCGCAACTCTTTTCCTTCTCCTTTCACTTTCGAGGGGAGTTTTCTTTAGGCTGAACTTATCGAACGTCTTTTGTCACATTTCCATACCAACCACCTAACATTTTTCCAATCTCATCTAATCTTTGTGATAATAAAATATATTTCTTATGATCCAAAGTCTTTGTTTCCCAAAGAATCATCAGTAATATTTTTAGAGTATCTAACTTTCGTATAGCTAATCTAATATATGAAGCTTTCTCATCTTTCTTTAAAAAGCTTGCAAAAGAAACTATTTCAATACTATCTACAAAATATCTATCAATTTTCTGACCGAGAGTGTGTCTGTGAAGTTTCGGTAAATCTTTATAGTAGCTAAACCAAATTAAATAAATATCCTTAAACTTTTGTAGTACTGGCAAAAGTGTTCGGGGGGGGTAGGATTTGCTTGATGCGAAAAGTTTTTACTCATTCATATGATTCTATCATTTCTATTGAAAATCTACTGTTAGCTTGGCAGAATTTTGTTAGAGGGAAGAGGAATAAGAAAGATGTTCAGGAGTTTCAACTTCATCTAATGGATAATGTTCTTGATCTACACAAAGATCTGAAAAATAAAACATACAAACATGGTAGTTACGAATCTTTCAGTATTTGTGACCCAAAGCCGAGGAATATCCATAAAGCTAGTGTTAAAGATAGGTTATTACACCATGCAATTTATCAGATTCTTTACCCCTTTTTCGACAAATCTTTTATCTCAGATTCGTATTCTTGTAGGAACAACAAGGGGACACATAAAGCATTAAAGCAGTTCAGAAAATACTCCAACAAAGTTTCGAAAAACGATAATAGAACAGTTTGGATTTTGAAGTGTGATATTAAAAAGTTCTTTGCTTCCGTTGATCATAAAACTTTGATGGAGATTGTCGGCAGAAACATTAAAGACAAAGACATCACTCAGCTTATTCAGGAAATTGTTAATAGTTTTTGCGTAGAAAAAGGAAAAGGATTACCACTTGGTAATTTAACGTCTCAGCTTTTAGCTAATGTATACATGAATGAGTTTGATAAATTTGTTAAGCATGAATTAAAAGTAAAATACTACATCAGATATGCTGATGATTTTGTGTTCTTGTCTGACGATAGAAAATATCTGATTTCAATTCTGTCCAAAGTACAGAAATTTCTTGAGACAAGACTATTTTTGAGGTTGCATGAGAATAAAGTGCATATAGAAACCTGGGCTTCAGGAGTTGATTTCCTTGGTTGGGTTAACTTTCCACATTGTCGAGTAGTACGAACAGTTACAAAGAAACGTGTGTTTCGAGGGATAAAGGAAAAGAACGGGGAAACTGCTACTGTACAATCATATTTAGGATTACTTAGCCATGGAAATACCCAAAAGATCAAAGATAATATTTTGTGTGTATTATATTTGAAATAGCTAAAATATACAAAAAGTTCGAATTCCCACACATGTATGTGTTTTGGCTTTCGAACTAATATTTTAAATATGGCTATAAATAAGGATGTTTGGGTCACCCCGACACTACATTCTTACTGCGGAGAGTGAGGGATTCGAACCCTCGGAGCCTGTAAGGGCTCGTCGGTTTAGTAAACCGGTGCTTTCGACCACTCAGCCAACTCTCCATGGTTATTTAATTATATCTATCAATGCGGAGACGAGAGGATTCGAACCTCCGGGAGATTTTACTCTCCACTTCCTTAGCAAGGAAGCACGATAGACCACTCTGACACGTCTCCATACGATCGGTATCGTGCACGAATACTAGCAGACTTTTATAGTTTAAAAAAGGTTTAATTGCTTTAGTTGTTCCTACAATGTTTCCATAATCCTCAGTCGCATAATATGGCGCAGAAACTTCTTTAAATTCTCTTATGCCTCAATGTTGATTAAATTTACTATTTATTCAGCTCCTCCATAATTCATATGTATTAAAATATGTGATGCCTTATTTGTGGTTTATGATGTATGCATTTATAATGGTTTTATTAAGTAGTAAAAATAATACCTAAACAACATAAACCATGAAAGCAACCAACATATTTACATTAGTCCTTATCCTCATTCTTTTAAGTGGAATCGTTTACATATTTACAAATAGAAGTGCTAACGAGAGCGCATCTGACTCTGTAGTAAAAAATGAAACTACCGGTATCAATGAAAATGAAGCAGAATCTAACAACACAGAATTTCCAACCACAGCAACTGAAGGGCCTGTGGTAATTACAGCAATCTCTCACGCAACAGTGGTATTAGACTGGAATGGAATAACTATGTACACAGATCCTGTTGGAGGAGGAGTCATGTTTGCACAAGCTGCTGCTCCAGACGTTATTTTGTTAACTGATACACATGGAGATCACCTTGATGTAGAAACATTAGAAGCAGTGGCAACTGCTGACACTACACTTGTTGTGCCACAGGTTGTATTTGATGAATTACCAGCTTCACTACAGACCCAGGCAACTGTTGTTGTTAATGAAGATTCAGTTGATGTTGGTGCATTTACGATTACCGCAGTTGCAATGTATAACCTCCCAGAAGGGGCAGAAGATAATCGGCATGTTAAAGGAAGAGGAAATGGTTACGTTATTGATGATGGTTCATTTCGTGTTTACCTAGCGGGAGATACTGAAGCGACTGAAGAATTTAGGTCACAAGAAAATATTGATGTTGCGTTTGTTCCTATGAACTTGCCATACACGATGGATGTTGCACAAGCGGCAGATGGAGTTGCAGAGATGAATCCTGCTGTTGTGTATCCATATCATTTTAGAACCCCAGAAGGATTTAGTGATGTGTTTACATTTGAATCGCTGCTGGCAGATGCAAATGATGCTGTGCAAGTTGTAATTCTTGATTGGTATCAAGATACAAAAGCAGACACAAATAATCAGTAAATTACGCCCAAGCAAGCGTAATGAAGTAGATATGTTTAGGGTTGTGCATCTGCACAGCTCTAACTACTTCTGTTGCTGTGGCGCCTGTTGTATATACATCATCAACAATAATGACGGTTTTATTTTCTAAGTTAAAATTTTTTACTTTCGAATTAACCACAATACTGTTTGCGATATTTTCTAGTCTTTGGTCGCGCGTGTATTTTGTTTGAGTTTTTGTATGTATTATTTTTTGTAAAAATTTTGGACTATATAGAAGTTCAGGAATAATTTTATATATTGCTGTCGTTACTAATTCACATTGATTATATCCACGCTCATTTTTTCTCCGTTTAGATTGCGGGACAGGGCAGAGTAGTGTTGTGTTTAGGTTTGTGGGTAACTCATGTATTTTTTTACTTAACAGTTTTGCAGCGAGACGGACTACAGTTTTATTTTTCTCATATTTAATCATGTGAATAAAGCGTTGGATGTGTTTATTTTTATAATGAAAAAGATGTACACGTGCGAAATAACGTTCTTTCTTGTTTAGTACTGAATATAGCTCGTTAAAGTCTTTGGTACTCATATTAAGAATTTGTGATGAGATTTTGTCTGGAGGGAATATGTAATCACAACAAATTTTCAGTACATTTTTTACACCATAAATGATTACTGATAAATGTGGCATATCGTTTACATGATATACTTTTAAGGACGACTTATGGCGAACCCTCTTAATAAATTTTTTAACTTTTTTTCAAAACAAGACGGGAGTGTTTTGGGTATTGATATTGGTTCAGCATCAATAAAAATTGTGCAATTACGAAGAAAGGGTGGGAAAGCTATCCTGGAAACGTACGGTGAATTATCACTTGGGCCATATGCAGATACTGAGGTTGGTCGAGCAACAAAACTTCCAACAGATAAAACTGTTTTAGCGTTGAGTGATGTATTAAAAGAGTCAAATGCTACAACAACGAGTGCTGCTTTTTCTATTCCTATGCGGCAAAGTTTAGTAACAATTATTAGTATGCCGCAAATTCAAGATCGGCAATTGGCGCAAATGATTCCAATTGAGGCACGAAAATATATTCCAGTTCCAATTTCAGAAGTAACGTTAGATTGGTTTGTTATTCCTAAGCTTGAACCGTTACAGAGCGACTACCAAGGTGTTCCAGAGGGTCAGCATAAGATTCCACAAGTAGAAGTTTTGGTTGTTGCAATTCATAACGATATTTTGTCGAACTTTAGTACAATCGTTGCTCAGGCAGCACTAGAAGCAAGTTTCTTTGAGATTGAGATGTTCTCGACAGTCCGTTCTGTTATTGAGGCGGGAGATAATACTCCTGTCATGATTATGGATGTTGGGGCAGGAGCAACTAAGGTTTATATTGTTGAACGAGGAGTAATTCGTGATTCCCATATTATTAATAAAGGTTCACAAGATATTACAATTAATATTGCAAAATCAATGTCGGTTTCGGTTAACTTTGCAGAAAAGTTAAAAAGAAACTATGGAAGGAATGCTCGAGAACAAGATCAACAGATTGGTGAGATTATAGATTTAGTGATGTCTCCAATTCTTTCAGAAACAAATTCTGTGTTACTAAACTTCCAAAGAAAATACAATAAAAGTGTTTCAAAAAATATTCTTATTGGAGGTGGAGCATTATTAAATGGACTCAATGAATTAATTAGAGCACAACTTTCTCTACCAGTAATTTACGGGGATCCTTTTTCTAGGATTGAAACACCAGCCTTCCTTGAAGGGGTATTACAGCAAACAGGACTACCTTTTGCTACAGCAATTGGGCTAGCGCTACGTAAGCTACACGAACAAGGATAAGATTATGCACAAATAGGGAGTAGTAGAGTTTTTGTTTCGTTGGTATAATAAACGTAATTATGGAACCTAAGTTTAAAACTTCATTCATCCCCAAAAAACCAGTAACATCTGTTTCTGGACCTACCAGTACTGGTAAGAGTATTAGCTTTATAATGTTGCTTGCGACAGTTATATTTTTGGCATCAGTTCTGTTTGCTGCTGGAGTATTTCTTTATAAGAAAACAATTGAACAACAAATTCAAGCGCAGCGTGAACAACTAGAAATTGTTCGACAGTCATTCGACCCTCCTTTTATTGAACGTGCAAATCGTTTGAATCGAAGAATTATTGCTGCTAACCGAATTTTAGATCGTCACCTTTCTCCATCAAGAATTTTTGAGTTATTGGAGCAGTCAACACTTCAAACAATTTCATTCACGTCATTAAAATTTAATAATAATGTTGAAGGGAAAATTGTTATTGAAGGTGCTGGAGAAGGGCGTGAGTTTAGTTCTATTGTATTGCAGTCTGATGAGTTTGGAAGAACAGGATCTATGCGAGATGTATTATTTTCTGGTTTAGAGCCACAAAATGGTGTTGTTAACTTTAATTTTGAGGCAACACTTGACCCTCAATTAATTTTATATGCAAAAAATATTCAGCCAGTGAATATTAATATAACTAATGAAGAGGTAGTCGATGATATACAAGAAGATGTAGGTATATTTGGTAATCAATAAAATTTTATGAAAAAATCACTTCCATTTATTTTAATAGCACTCGCAATCGCAGTATTCGCATTCTTTATTGATCCTCAGTACGATCAAGTTAAAGTCCTGCAACAACAAAAAGAAGAAAATAACACTATGCTTGGTCTTTCTACTGAACTAAAGGCGAAGCGTGATGACTTACACAAAGCATTCGATAATATTAGTGCAGAAGAGCGTCAGGAGTTAGAAAAACTACTCCCAGATACTGTAGATAATGTTCGACTGATTTTAGCTATTGATGATATTGCTACACAGTACGGTATTGGTATTAAGAATATTAAGGTTGGAAGAGAGGGTCAGAATAATGATGGGAACAGTGATGGAGGAGGAAGGAATGCCATTAATAGTGTTGATACTTCAGGAAATATTGGAACAATTAAACTATCGTTCACTATTCATGCGACATATAAAGAGTTCCTGAGTTTCATTGAAGATTTAGAGGGAGCTCTCCGAATTGTTGATATTGAAACTCTTGATATCTCAAGGGTGGGTACTGACGGAGTATTCATGAGATATGATATCGGTCTCGATACTTATTGGCTTCGATAATATATTCACTATGCAAACACTTAAACGTTACAAAAAATGGATAATTGGAATTGGACTATTTATAGTTGGATTTATTTTATACGGAATGTTTTTTACAGATACGACTTCAGAACGCGGAGGTGGTTTAGTGACCTCAACAGTGAATAATGGCACACAAAATGGTGGCGTATCTCAGGGTGGTGATAATGTTATTAGTGCGCAAATTATTAGTGCACTGAACCAAATTGAGTCTTTGCGTTTAGATCGATCAATTTTTGATGATGCTGTGTATAGGAGTTTGCGAGACAGAAGTCGTGAATTACGAGAAGAAAGTGTAGGAAAAGCTAATCCTTTTGATCCAATTAATACGACTAACTTACAGTTTAATCAGGGTGGCAATACTCAAGCAAATCCAGAAGACCAGGCTGGTGATGCTACGGCTGCACCAGCTCAAACTGGACCACGAGGTCCGCAAACAATTATTAACACTTCGCGACAGGCAATTTAAGTATGAGCATTCTAGAATACTTAGTAGAAAAAGGAATGCTTGATGGACAAGCAGTTCCTGTGATAAAAGACGAAGTTAGAACTTCTGAAAAATCAGTAGACCAGGCTCTGGAAGAGCGTGGTCTAACTAGCGATGCGCTCATGTCTGCAAAAAGTGAGTACTATAAAATGCCAGTAAAAGACTTGTCTACTACAGAAGTACCTTTTGAAATTTTAAAATATATTCCAGAAGAATCAGCTACGCACTATAAGTTTGTTCCAATTGCAATCAATAATGGTTTTTTAGAAGTAGGAGTTGTAAAACCAGATGATATTGAAGCGCGTGATGCTCTTAATTTTATTTCATCGAAAGAGGATGTGCCATTCAAGATGTTTGTTATCTCAGAAGAAGATTTTGAGCACGTGCTGTCTGTTTACAAAGGTTTATCTGGGCAAGTTACTAAGGCACTTAGTGAACTTGAGGCGGATGACATTATGGATGCATCAGAAGAATCAGTTGAGGCTGAAACTCAAAAAGGCTTAGATGAAACAAAAATTATCGAAGATGCTCCAGTTAAAAAAATTGTTGCAACAATTTTAAGATATGCGGTAGAAGGGAACGCTTCTGATATTCACGTAGAGGCACTTAGAGATAAGGTTAGAGTTCGTTATCGTATTGATGGAACACTATCAACAAGTATTATTCTTCCAAATAAAGTTCATTCGTCAGTGGTTGCTCGTATTAAAATTCTTTCAAGAATGAAATTGGATGAAAAGCGAATGCCTCAAGATGGTCGTTTTTCGGCGCGGGTGAATGGTAGAAAAATTGATTTTCGTGTTTCAACATTCCCTTCATATTATGGAGAGAAGGTGGTTATGCGTATTCTTGATCAAGATAAAGGAGTTAAAAAGCTTGATCAAATTGGACTTTCTCCTGAATATTTAGAAATTGTAAAAAGAAACATAACTCGTCCTTACGGAATGATTTTAATTACTGGACCTACTGGTTCTGGTAAAACAACAACGCTGTATTCAATTTTGAATGAATTAGATACAGAAGGTAAGAATGTCCTTTCACTTGAAGACCCAGTTGAGTATTCATTGGATGGAGTGAGTCAGTCTCAAATTCGTCCTGAAATTGGGTATACATTTGCAAATGGACTTCGAACTACGCTTCGTCAAGATCCAGATATTATCCTCGTTGGAGAGATTCGTGATGCCGAGACGGCTCGTCTTGCTGTTCAGGCATCACTTACTGGTCACTTAGTGTTCTCTACACTTCACACAAACACGTCTGCTGGTATTATTCCTCGTTTAATCGATATGGGAATTGATCCATATCTAATTACACCAGTACTTTCACTTGGAATTGCGCAACGTCTTGTTCGTAAAATTTGCCCTGGTTCTGGAAAACCTGTACCTGTTGATGGTTCAATAAAGGCAATGATTGATGAGGAGTTTGCAGATTTACCAGAGAAATTTAGACATAAGATTCCACAAGGAAAAGAGGTGTTGATGCTTGAGCCAACAGATGATTGTCCTAATGGTACAAGAGGACGTGAAGCTGTGTTTGAAATGTTCGAAATGACACCCTCAATTGAAGATGTAATCCTGAAGAACCCAGTGGAATCAGAAGTATATGATGAGGCTCGAAAAAACGGAATGATTACTATGCGAGAGCATGCAATTCAAAAAGCTATGAACAAAGAAATTCCGTTCGAAGAGGTGACTAAGCTCTGATATAATATAGTACAACGTACACACGTATTCATATGGAAACAAAAACTGCAATAAAAAAAGAACAGAACGGAATCACTATTTTGTTAGTTGATGATGACGCTTTTTTGCTCGATATGTATTCTCTTAAATTTAAGAATGCTGGGTACGACGTGACAACAATTGATGATCCGTCTTCTGCATTAGAGCGCATTAAAGGTGGAGAAAATCCTGATATTATTTTATTTGATTTAGTTATGCCAAATATTGGGGGATGGGGTTTTATCGAAGCGATTCGAAAGGAGAAGTTGGTACCCGATGCTACAGTAATTATTCTTTCGAATCAGAGTCAGCAATCTGATTTTGATTTATCAAAGCAATATAGTGTCGATGGATATGTTGTAAAAGCCCTTTCTACACCAACAGAGGTGTTGCAACAGGTGCAGGAAATACACACTAATAAAAACAAAAAATAATTATGAGTACAACAGACTACAAACAGTTACTTAACGAATTAATTGATGGTGTTATCAAGCAGTCAGGTTCTGATCTTCACTTATCTGAAGGAAGGCATCCAACAACTCGTATTTCTGGAGACTTAATTCCAATGTTGCAGCGTCCAGAACTAACAAAAGCAGACACTGATGGTTTGTTGCGAGCACTTGTTACCGAAACTAAATTAGAAAAATTTCAGAAAACGTTTGAACTTGATTTCTCATATGCACATAATGACGGTAATCGATTCCGAGGTAATGCTTTTGTACAACAAGGGCATGTTGGTATCGTGCTTCGATTAATTCCCAAAAATATCAAATCATTACAAGAGCTTTCTTTACCACCAATTCTTGAAAACTTTGCACGTAAAAAGCAAGGATTCTTTCTTATTGTAGGTCCGGTTGGGCAAGGTAAAACAACAACATTGGCTTCAATGATTGAGATGATTAATCAGGAGCGTGCGGAGCATATTATTACTATTGAGAATCCAACAGAGTACATATATGAACAAAAGAAATCCATTATTGATCAAAGAGAAGTAAACATAGATACTGAGTCTTTCCATAAGGCACTAATTAGTTCACTTCGACAAGATGTTGACGTTATGCTTGTTGGAGAGATGCGAGACAGTGACACTATTTCTGCGGCTGTAACAGCTGCAGAAACTGGACACTTAGTATTCTCTACACTTCATACTAATAATGCTTCGCAAACTATTGATCGTATTATTGACTCATTTGAAGCAGACCAACAAGACCAAATTCGAGTACAGCTTTCAGGTTCTTTGTTGGGGATTTTTTCACAACGACTAATTCCTCGAATTGCTGGTGGACAAATCCCCGCATATGAACTTCTTGTTAATACCACCGCAGTACAAAATCTGATTCGTGAAAAACGAACACACGAGATTGATACAATGATTGAAACTGGAATGGAGCACGGAATGATTGATATGAACAGAACACTGGCAGACTTGGTTCGGCGTGGAGAGATTACAGTTGAGAATGCATACCTCCACTCATTCAGACCTAAGGTGTTGGAACGACTTATTTAATAACAATCTACTTATATGCTTTTTGTATACACAGCAATAGATAAAGACGGAAATAAAAAAGACGGAACTGTCGAGGCTATTAACGTTGATGTGGCAATTGCATCATTGCAACGACGTGGGTTTATTATTTCAAGTATTGAAGAATCTGAAAATCAAGGTGGTTTGTTAAGTAAAAATTTAACGTTTCTTGAACGAGTAAGTAATAAGGATATTGTTATTCTGTCGAGACAGCTGGCAACGTTGTTTGAGGCACAGGTTTCAGCACTTCGTGTTTTTCAGTTGCTTGCAACAGAAACTGAAAATCCAAAACTTGCTCGTAAGATTTCTGAGATTGCTCAAGATCTACAGGGGGGAAGTTCAATATCTAATGCTATGGAAAAACATGGCGATATATTCTCTCCATTCTACATCTCGATGGTTAGAGCAGGTGAAGAATCTGGAAAAATGGACGAAACGTTGATTTTCTTAGCAGATTATCTAGACAGGTCATATGAAGTAACATCAAAAGCAAAAAATGCACTTATTTACCCTGCGTTCGTAATTTCAACATTCTTTGTTGTTATGATTTTAATGCTTACGCTAGTTATTCCAAAAATTAGCCAGATTCTTGTTGATTCAGGTCAAGAGGTGCCAATTTATACAAAAATTGTTATTGGAATATCAGATTTCTTTGTTAATTATGGATTCTTCCTTTTGATTGCTTTTGTGATATTGGTATTTTTAATTTTTAAATTTTCACGAACACAGGCAGGAAAAGAATCGATTGATTCATTTAGGTTGCAAATCCCTTTTGTTGGAAAGTTATATAAGATGCTTTATTTGTCTCGAATTGCAGATAACATGAATACGATGCTTAACTCGGGAATTCCAATGATTAAAGCTTTAGATTTAACAAAATCTGTTGTAGAGAATCATGTTTATATTAAGGCAATTGAGATTGCAACCGAGGATGTGAAAGGTGGAGCATCAGTTTCTGAATCTTTTGCTAAGCATGCAGTTTTTCCAAATATATTGATTCAAATGATTCGTGTGGGTGAAGAGACGGGTAACCTTGGAAAAATTCTTAAAACATTAGCAACGTTTTACCAGCGTGAAGTAAAGAATGCTGTAGACACCTTAGTTGATCTTATTGAGCCAATCATGATTGTGCTTTTGGGTGTTGGTGTGGGTTCACTTTTGGCTTCAGTACTAATTCCAATTTACAATATTAGTTCTAGTTTCTAATGTGATTATATTATTTCTGTAAAATTTTTGAATTTAAGGAGATACAAGTAAAAAGAAAATGAAATGCGTTATCCTTCAATAACGACAATTTCAACCTCCATACCTTCCTTTGAGATAATTTCATATTCATGCTTTCCAGAAATCATTATCTGAAGAACATGGCTTGTTCCAAGAGTAATCTCTTCAGCCTCTTCATCGCCATTGTTGGATGTGATTTTCAGTACACCGTCACCTGAAATACAGGTTATTTGATGCTTATTCCTGGTTAACTCTCTTTTGTAAGATGTCAGTACTACATCGACGATGTGATGTGGTGCTGACTTGAAGTTCTTACTCCTCAACAGTCTTTGAACCGTAAGAGCGATAACTGTGTTGGACTCATCATTTTTTACTTCCACGATGCCGTTGAAGCGATCTCGGAATTCTGTAAAAAGAGCTAATTCTTCTGGTTTTTTTTCTTTCATAATATATAGGTTCAGCGATGAGAGTATCCTTTTCATAGCGTATCGTCAATGCTACTATGGTTCTTATGTCAGAGCGAAAATTCACTGCAACTATTGGTTTAGAAATTCATGCTGAACTTAATACAAATACTAAGATGTTTAGTCCTGCAAAAAATGATGCAGATGAAACTACTCCGAATGTAAATGTACATCCTGTTGATTTAGCGCACCCAGGAACGTTACCTGTTCCAAACAAAAAAGCAATTGAATACATGATACAAATCGGGCTAGCAGTTGGTGGTAATATTGCTAATTTTACCGAATTCGATCGTAAAAATTATTTTTACCCTGATATTCCAAAAGGGTACCAGATAAGTCAATTTGCATACCCAATCGTTTCTGGTGGCTCTGTAGCAGGTGTGGAACTTACTAGAATTCACCTAGAGGAAGATACTGGAACCTCAAAGCATGATCAGGGTGATTTTAGTCTTGTAGACTTTAACAGGGCAGGATTACCATTAATGGAGTTAGTTACTGAACCGGTTATTCATTCTGCAGAACAAGCAGTTTTATTTGCTAAACAATTACAGCTATTATTACGATATTTAGGTGCCGGGGAGGCTAATATGGAGAAAGGTGAAATGCGCGTTGAGGCGAATATTTCTGTTTCAGATACTGATGAGCTTGGAACAAAGGTTGAAATAAAAAACTTAAACTCTTTTAAAGTCGTAGAAAAATCTATTGCATATGAGATTAAAAGAATGATTGCTTTGCATGAAGAAGGAAAAGGTGATGAGATTATTCAAGAAACACGAGGTTGGGATGAAGCTTCAGATCGAACATTTTCACAGCGAATTAAAGAGTCATCTGATGATTATCGTTATTTTCCAGAACCAGATATTCCAAAAATGAATTTACATGAAGTTTTTGACTTGGAAAAGATTAAAAAGTCGTTACCAGAGTTACCTTGGGAAAAACGCGAAAGATTAGTTTCAGAGTACGAATTAACTGATATTGCTGCAGATATTTTTATTTCCGACCAGAAATTAGGGGAGTTTTTTGATACAGTTGTAAAACTTGATGTAAATAATAAAGATTTTGTAAAACTTTCTGCAAATTATATTACTTCTGACATTGTATTTAACTTGAAAGAAACTAAAGATGGACAGGAAACGTCACTACCAACACCTGAGCATTTTGGAACGTTGATGAACATGGTACTTGAAAATAAGCTTTCGTCGCGAGGTGCGAAAGACACATTAGTTATTATGATGAAAGAAGGTGGTGAACCTGAACAATTGGCAAAAGAACATGGCTTATTGCAGCAAAGTGATACAGGTGAGCTTGAGGCTATAGTAGATCAAGTTATTGCAGATAATGAGCAAGCATTTAATGAGTTCAAAGATGGAAAAGAAGCGTCTTTAAAATTTCTTATTGGACAAGGAATGAGACTTTCAAAAGGAAGTGCTAATCCTCAAATGTTGCAGCAATTATTCGAATCTAAATAAATCTTCACTAGATAAGGTTATTTCTTCTTGTATATAAAAACCAGACTGCGTTTCCTTTAGCGGTGTGCTATTTAAGCACTTGTGGTTGCCACTTTCAGTCCACCGATTTTTTTCTTTATATAAACGGTTACAATCGTCAATTATTATGTATCCCAAATAGTTTTCTTCTTCTGCCATTTTTAAAAAGTCTCTTCCCCCTTTGTATTTTGGCAGATGTAGTTTATATGTATTTTCATCAAAAAAAACAATCAGTGCAGGTGTCTCATACGTTTGCTTATTCAAAGTTATCGTCGCAAGTTCTTTAGAGATAGTTATGTCACCTTCAAGTTTTTCTCGAATGTCCCAAAAATACATAAGTTCATTTCTCCAACGATTAATTTTTTTGAAATTATTTCATGTTCTTCAATATTCTTTCTACTTACATTTCTACCAAGCCCAATTTCACCTTGTATACCAATAAAGGGAAGTAGGGTAGTTCCTGTATCTAAAGTGGATCCTTTGTTTGAAATTACGCGAGATTCTTCGTTCCGAGGGTCGTAAACTAGCAGAGTGTTGCGTCTCTCAGTATCTTTTTGCAGCCGACTTGTTTGACTAACATGGTCTGAAGCAATTATAACCACTGCATCTTTCCCAAACGTAGTGTTCTGTAATTTTTTAACAAATTCACCAACAAGTTGATCGGTACAGGTAACAGCATCCAGAAGTGGATCTTCGTTATTTGTATAGTTTTTTGTACATGATTCGGGTATGTGACCTCGAGGTACATGCGTATCAACCGTTAATGCAAATATTCCAATTGCGGCTTCTTCCTCAATGGTGGTGACATTTTCAATTATTTGATTAAAAAGTGCATCATCATGAACACCCCATTTTGAAAACTCGTAATCTTCTGGTAGATTCTTTGCTAACTCATTTTTACCATACACAGTATTAAAGCCATGTGAAGAAAGAAATAGATCTTTGTTCGAAAATGTCTTTTCTGCACCGCCGTAAAATGAAAGGTCGTATCCTTGATCCTGCAATAAGTCACCAAGACATGTTGCATTTGGTAAAAAAGATCCAAATTGTCGTGCAGAATAGGCATATCCAATTCCTGGTGTAAGTAATGGAATTCCACACTGACTAGACACCATTCCTGTTATTGTTGATCCTCCCCCAGGGAGCTGTTCAATATTATTAAAAACTGTAGATTTGCTGGCGATTTTCTGTAAATTTGGGAGCAAATCTGGAAAGCGACTCTCGTCAAAATATCCGTAATCAAATCCTTCAAGGTATATGAAGACAAAATTTCTTTTTTCTGCCACCTCTGTAATTTTTGGAATTCTGTAGTGTTTTCCGAAACTTCCATCTCCTAAATCTTTGATTGTTAGTGCTGCAAAAATATTCTCTGAATTTTTAAAATTACGGATAAATAAAAAAGTTTCTTGAATGAAAGGGTTAGTAATCGTCGCAAACAGTATTGCTAAGTAAGTTATTTTTACTGCATGTATATGGAATTTTACTATCTTACATTTACTTACTAAGATTACGAAAATCAATAAGCAGATAATGAAAAAGATGCTTCCATATAAAATAATTGGATATTCTACACTCAGCCTGATAATTTCTTTATTCTCTACAAGAAGGTGAAAGAAAAATTCATCATAGGTAACATTTTCTCCAAATGTTGTAATTGCTTTATCAATGACAATTCCAATACTATTAAAAACAAATAAAACTATATAAATTATTTTCTTCTGTTTCGATTGCTGTGACTTAAAGAAAAAGAGAATACTGAGAAGTAGAAAAAAGGTTGATAAAATTACCATGTAGTTTATTTTATCACTAAATTTGTTTTTGAAAGAAAGTTAAGCATACAGCACTGAGAGTGTTATAATTTTAGTATATAAAGCTAATCACACATATATGGTAAAAGTAGGAATTAATGGTTTTGGAAGAATTGGACGAGCATTTTATCGGTTATCTAAAGAGCGAGATGATGTCGAAGTTGTTGCTGTTAACGACTTGGGAAGTGTAGAAAATTTGGCATATTTATTGCAGTACGATACAGCATACGGAAAAGCTCCGTATGACGTTACTGTTTCAAATGGTAATTTACTTGTTGATGGAAGAGAAATACAAGTTGTTTCAGAGCGAGATCCTGCCAACTTACCATGGGGAAAGTTAGATGTAGATGTTGTGGTAGAAGCGACTGGAGTATTTAGAAAATTCGAAGACGCTGAAGTTCATGTAACAAAAGCGGGGGCTAAAAAAGTTGTTATTTCAGCACCTGCTAAAAGTGAACCACAAAATGATACACACGCGACTATTTTAATGGGTGTGAATGATGAGCAACTAAAAACATGTGTAGTGACTTCAAATGCTAGCTGTACAACGAATGCAGGAAGTCCACTAATGACTATTCTTGATGAAACAATTGGAGTAGAAAAAGCATTGCTTAATACTATTCATGCGTATACAGCAACACAATCTATTGTTGATAGTCCAAGTAAGGGTGATTTCAGAAAGGGAAGGGCAGCAGCAATGAATATTATCCCTTCAACAACTGGTGCTGCAATTGCCACAGCTAAAGCATTGCCACAGCTAGAAAATAAATTTGATGGTATCGCACTTCGAGTTCCTGTTATTGCAGGTTCAATTGCAGATATCACATTTATTTCAAAGAAAAATACTACTGTTGAGGAAGTTAATGCAGCGCTTAAAGAAGCTGCACAGCAAGATAGGTGGAAAGGTATTTTTGCAGTAAATGAAGATCCAATAGTTTCTCGAGATATTTTGGGAAACACACATGCTGCAATTGCAGACTTATCATTCACTAAAGTTGTTGATGGGAATTTAGTAAAAGTACTTTCTTGGTATGACAACGAGATGGGATATACAGGTTCGCTTGTTGAGCATGTTGTTCGAACGGGTTCACACCTTTAATACTTACTCATATGGAAATTGATGAACAGATGACAAATATCACCACCATTCACCTTGCTGCAGACCATGCGGGTTTTGAAATGAAAGAGATGGTTCATGATTGGCTTGTGAGTGAAGGTTATGAAGTTGTTGATCATGGAGCACATGAATATGAAGAAAGGGATGATTATCCTGATTACGTAGCTCCTGCAGCTCACGCAGTTTCAGTAGATCCGGAGCGAAAGACACGAGCCATTATTTTAGGAGGGTCAGGACAAGGGGAGGCCATTATGGCAAATCGTTTTGTGAATGTACGAGCTGTTGTATTTAATGGTCAGTATTATTCACCAGAACTTGAAGGTAGGGAAATACCAGAAGAAATAACTACTGCACGACAGCATAATGATGCGAACATACTTTCATTAGGTGCCCGATTCTTGTCTGATGGGGAAGCACGAGATGCAATTACACAATTCTTGGAAACAGATTTTTCACACGAAGATAGGCACATAAGACGAATTCAAAAAATAGATGAAGCAAAAACCTTTTATGAATCAGAATAATAACGGTGAAAAAGAAAAAATAGTATATGAAGCAGAGATAATTCCTGCAGTTATGCCTACATACTATGGACACCTTAAGGATACAGTTCGTCGTGTTGCACGTCATGTGGAATGGGTACAACTAGATGTAATGGATGGTAAGTATACTCCAAGCAAATCGTGGCCATATATGAATAAAGGTGATCATTTTCTGCCAATAATGAATGGAGAAGAAGGGTTACCTTTTTGGGAAGAGGTTAACTATAGTGTTGACCTGATGACACTAACTCCTCACGAAGAGGCTGTGCGCTGGGCCGATGCTGGAGCAGGGAGAATGATTCTTCATTATGCCTCGTTTAAAAATAATGAAGTTCTATATGAGACAATTACGGAATTACAGTCACGTGGTGTTGAAATAGGAATAGCAATTCTTCCTGGCTCAGATGTTTTAGTACTAGAACCATTCAAGAATGTAATTGATGAGGTTCAATGTATGGGAATTAAAAATATCGGATTTCAAGGAGAGCCATTTGATGAGTCTGTATTGCAAACTATTACGGAGGTAGCTAAACACTATCCTCATGTAAGAATTGCTGTCGATGGAAGTGTTAATCCAGACACCATTGAAGATTTATATGAAGCTGGTGCACGAAGGTTTGCTGTTGGTTCGTATGTTCTTGATGAACAAGCAATTCCTCAGGAACGAATCGATATTCTCGAAGAAATTATTGATTCAATAAAATAATTATGCAAAGTAGTAACGCAATACATAGAACCATAGCAGAAGCAATTTCTCACTTGCGGTTATTTTCTAAAAATGGTTATGTTGGTTTGGTTTGGTATCTTGTTGACACGTTTGTGTTGTTTTGCATCTTTATTTACTTACGAAATGTCGTTATTTTAGTTGATGTTCCGTATTATCCACTCTATTTGTTTATTGGAATTAGTATGTTTAACTTTTTTCGTAAGGTAACAGTCCAACCTCTTAATGTTGTAAAAAAACATGACTTAGGAAAAAAACCAAACATTTTAGACTGCCTAAGATTGTCTCCTGTCGTGATTGTTCACGGAATACTTTTACATAGCTTTGAGGTGCTATTTTTAATAATTATTACATCATATTACGAACTATCATTTTTGTGGGTAGTTTTTTATATTCCATTTTTATTTGCAATATCGATTCTTTATTGGATTATTGCTTCAATATTAATTTTTTTGAAAACAAAATGGAGCAATATAAAAAATGCTTGGATGTTACTTTTAAGAATATCATTTTTAGTAACTCCAATTTTTTATAGTGTAAGGTTCTTAGAAATTGCAGAATATAACCCTCTGTATCAAATTATTACTGTAGGAAGAAAAATCATAATGTATGGTGAGTGGTTCGCATCACTAATTTCTTTGTGTGTGATTATTTTTTTCTTCTGTACTGTCTTATTTATAAAAAAAGTGAAATGGGGTAAGGTACAGTAATAAATATGTCTTCTCAAGATAAACAAGAAAAAACATGTCTTTTAATTGTCGGAATGCATCGTAGTGGAACATCGCTTATTGCAAGTCTGCTGCATGAAATGGGAATTAATTTTGGAACCAAGCTTATTCCTGCTGCGAATGATAATCCAAAAGGTTTTTTTGAAGATAGTGATATTGTTGCTTTAAATAAAGAATTGTTTGTAGAAATGGGGATTGGAGAAGACGGAATTACAAAAATTCCACATGCCACATGGCAGTCTGAATCTTATGTTGAGGAGTATAAATCTAAACTCTTAACAATTATTGAAGCGATAGCTTCACAATCACAGACAAGCTTTTGTATCAAAGATCCTCGTATTTCACTAATTCTACCTATATACAAAGAAGTGCTAACAAAACTCGGTATAAAATTATGTATTGTTCATGTAAGACGATCCTCATTTGAGGTTGCGCAATCTATTCATAAAAGAAATAATGTTCCAATTTTACATGCACTTGAAAGAGTTGAAGATTATAAAAGATTCATCACGCAGTTTTCTAAAGATATTCCTACTGTTGTAGTTTCATATAATGCAATGCTTCGCAAACCAGATTTTGAAGTGGAAATTATTAATTCTTTTTTAACTGAAAATAATATTACGCATGAAAAAATTCTACCAGGAAAATTAACAACTATAATTGATAAAGGTTTGTATCATAACAGTAAAACCGTTCACGATTTTTTAGTGGATACAATTCAAGAGAATAATAAATTACGTAATCATCTTAATAAGCTTTCTGATAAATATAAAAAATACATTGAAAAAACTGAAAATAGCATAGTTAATTCAGTGGAGTTAATTAATAAAAGTGTCGAAGGAAGTCAGTGGTGGAAATATAAAGTTGATGAAATTACTGAATTATTACAGCAGTCTATTATTGAAAGAAAAAAAGAGTCTGAAGAGTTTAAAGTGAGAATTCATGAAATAAATATAAATTATAAAAATGAATTAAAAAAAGTTAAAGAATTGAAAAAAAGGATAGGAGTTTTTGAGAAAGAAGTTGCTGTCGCAAGTGCTGAAAGAAAAGAGTGTGATATTTTACTTGCTTCTGTTGAAGAAAAAAATAAAGAGATAACACATCAAGATATTTTACTTGCTGAGAGGAGTCAAGAAATTTCAAATTTACACACCGCACTTACAAACATTGAACGTAGTTTTACATGGAAAACGGTTAGGGCTTGGGATATGCTACTTGTTTTTTTATTTAAAAAAGACTCTTGGATGCTGAGAAAGTATCGATATCTTATTTCAAAAATACAGGATTTTATTAATGGATGGTTGCCACATAAAACTTTTTTAGCTGTAAAAAAACAAGTTGGCGTTAAAGTTGATGCTGGTGACTTTTGGGACACATTTAAGAAAAAGCATGGGAAAATAGAGGTGTTATTTATTAGTCATGATCTAACAAGGACTGGTGCTCCTCGAATTATTTTTGATGTGGCTCAAAGTTTTAAAGACACAAAGAGTGTTGCAATGGCGTGCATAGAAAAAGGTTCTATGTATAATGATTTTGCTCAAGAATTTGGGACATTAATTGTTCCAAAAGACTTATATCCTAATCTGTCGCAAGAAGAACAAATTAATAAAGTACTTGATGAGTTACAACCAAAACTTGTGTATGCAAACTCACAATCAGCATTCCAATTTGTTAAACAAGCAAAAAAACGTGGAATTCCAACAATATTCCATATTCACGAATTAGAAATTGCATTTAAGTTTTTCTTTTCAAAAAAACAATTACAAGAATTTAAAACATATTCAGATATTTTCATTGCAGTTTCACAACCTGTATACGATTTTATGGTTCATAAGCTTGACTGTAAGCCAGATTCTGTAGTTCTTTTAAATGCATTTATTAGTGCTGAACGAATAAAAAAACTTTCAAATGAAATAGATAAAGAGTATGTTGCAAAGGAACTGTCACTTTCTTTTGACGATTCAAAAGAAAAGCCTGTTGTTGTGATGACTATTGGAATGTTTATTTATCGTAAGGGTGCAGATATTTTTATGCGAGTAGCTAAGAATATTATTGAAAAAGGGTATAACTGTAAATTTGTTTGGATTGGAAGTAAACCATTCAAAGAGCCATTTATGGCAGATTTTGCAGAATACAAAGAATACTTCATCTTTCTGGGCGAAAAGACCAATCCCTATGCTTATTTGCAACAAGCAGATATTTTTGCACTTCCATCTCGTGAAGATCCATTTCCTCTGGTAACACTAGAGGCGATGGCTTTAGGTAAACCACCGGTTATTTTTAAGGAAGGAGGAGGGATATATATGGCAGTTGGAGATTCTGGGATACAAGTGTCAGATTTTGATGAACAAGAATTTGAAAATGCAATCATCGAACTTATCACTGACACAAAGCAAAGGAATGTACTGAGTAAGCGAGCTGTACTAGCACAAAAAAAATATGACAGTTTGCGAGCACTTCCTGAGATTCATGAACTCATCCTTTCACTTCTAGATAAAAAAACGTAGTCACGATATACTACTAATATGAATTTGAAATCTGATATTCAGGAAGACCAACCAATTTTTATTACTGGTTCAGTACGATCTGGAACAAGCATTGTAACAAAGGCTCTCGTTAAAGGTGCAAAAATAAAAGGGTACACAGAGGGTTGTTTCGTGCAGCATTTAGGTTCTTTTGTTCGTTCTATTGATCGTGATTTTGATCGAAGGAAAGATCAATTGCGACATCCAAATATTATGGCTGCGCATGTAGACAGGGATGAATTAGTGCAATCTTTCTGTAGTTGGTTTAAGGATGAGTACAGTAAGTGGACGTTGTACCACACAAATCAGTGGGTTGATAAAACTGCAGATTCGGGTGTGGTGTACGCAATGCCAGAAATTTTGAATACATGGTCAGAAGCGAAATGTATTTTTATGAAGCGTCGTCCAATAGAAAATATTGTGTCGAGACAGAAAAAATTTCCTAAACGAACATTTGAGGCCCATGTGGAACAGTGGGAATCTTCCATGCAATTTTGGTTGGCTGCAAAAGAGAAAATCTCTGCAGATCGCTTTATTGAAATTGATCAGTATGATGTTGCTATGTATCCAGAGAAAATATCAGAGCAACTGCAGGACTTCTTAGATTTATCCAAAAAACAGACTAAAAATGTATTAAAAGTTTTAACTACTAGCAGGCCTGAGTTTACAGGTGGTGATGAAAATCATGTTAAATCGTTGGAGGAAATGGAATGGTCTGTGGAAGAAAAAGATTTTTTTAAAGAGCACTGCGCTTCTTTAACTAAAAAGTTTGGTTGGACACTAGGAAATGAATATTATAAGCAGTAGTTTCTATTTTTCTTGAATACCTAAAATGCTTGTCATAAAACCATTTGATATTATTTGAATACCGAGCACTATTGCAGTTAATGCAACGATGCTAGTTTTTATTTGGTCATTGAGACCTTTGAAATCTCCGTCAACCCAAACTTTTAGCACAAAAATAAATAAGATAATTCCTGTGAGAATTATTACTGATCCAGCAATAAGTGCCTTCTCAATAGTTATGTTATTCATGAGTGATTCCAAAAAATGACTCTCTTCATGTAAGTGGGTGACAGCATATGCTTTTGCAAAACCTGCGAAACTCATTAACTGAAATCCACTAATAATAGCAAGGGAAGAGATAAATGCTGGATGAATGACAAACTGTTTTCCTAAAAATACCAATGCATCAAAATATAGTAATCCCATGGTTATCGTTCCTGCTACAAAAAGAAGCGCGCCCGGTAATAAAAAAATAATCATTGGTGAATATAGCAAGATGAAACGTAAGTGGCGCCATCCATCAGTAAAAGAGCGCAACTTCGAACTTCCTGTTCGTTTTGCATATGGAACCGGAATTTCTTCAATAGATAGCTTTTGCTTTGCCGCTTTAATTACCATCTCACTTGCAAACTCCATTCCTGCAGTTTGTAAATTCATTGCTGCGAATGCTTTCATCGAAATTCCTCTCATTCCGCAATGCACATCACGAACTTTAGTTCCAAAAAATAAGCGCACCATTGAAGATAAGATCGGATTGCCAACATATTGATGCAGAAAAGGCATTGCACCTTTTTCTATGCCACCACTGAATCTGTTTCCAATAACAAAATCTGCTCCTGAAAGTAGTTTTAAAATAAAATCTGGAATTGCATTTACATCATATGTGTTGTCGCAATCAAGCATTACTGCATATTTTCCCTTTGCTGCAGAAAATCCAGCAAGATATGCACTCCCATAACCTTGGCGATGTTCGTTAACAATAATAATTTCCGAATACTCTCTTTGAAGAGTTTGTGCTTTCTCTGCTGTGTCATCAGAAGAGTTATTATTAATAATTAGTAGTTCGAAAGGGGTGGTAGTTTCTCTGGCAATTGTAATGATTGAGGTTACACACTGAATGATAGATTCAGATTCATTTAAGCAGGGAAGTAGTATTGATATTTCTACTGGTTTTCGTTCCATGTGATAGTATTATTGTATATTATACGTGATGAATCATGTTCATGCTTGGTCTTACTCTTACAATTTGTACAATTTTATTATGTTTTTTTAAACGTATCTCTTTAGAAAAAACAACTTTTTTTATTTTGCTAGCGCACTCTTGTATTGGCTTAGTTTTGCAATTTTTTGGTATATTTACTGGAGTAACTGTTGCGATATTTTATGTAATTTTGTTAGCGGTACTTCTTGTTATTTCAAAAAATAAAAGCTGGATAATTTTAAATAATAAAGGTATTGGTCATTCGCCAACCAAGTTAATTTTTATTGGTTTTGCTATAGCTGCTGTTGCTGGTATGGCATTATCTTTTGTGCATTTTAACTACAATGGTGTTGTTTCTACTACCAAAGGTGCTGAGTATGCAGTTAATATGACGTATCCTTATCCTATTTTTTCTGACGAATGGGTAGCCGTAGAGGTAATTAACGAAACGATTCACAATCAGACTCTGCCAGTTTCCGATGTCTTTTTTGGTAAACCTGTTTTTAATTTCCTATTTGGATTCCATTCATTTATTAGTGAACTACATTTATTTTTTGATATAAATCCATTGTATGGATATGTGTATTTTTCAGTTATTATTTCTGTTTTAACAATTCTGATTGCATGGAGATTACTCTCAGTGATAGGAATATTTCAGCCAATTGCAGTCTTTACGTCTCTGATGCTTCTCTATGTCACCACTGGGTCAAATCTGCCTGGCTTATGGTACTTACTGCCGTGGAATATGGGATTTATTTTTTTATTATTAACATATATTTTTTTAGTAAAAAAAGAGTATGTATTCGCTGCTTTTTCAATAATCTTTGGTTCATTTATGTATCCACCGCTAACACTCTTTTTTGCATTTGTAGGCGTAGGATTTTTTATTAAGAAAGCTCATTGCTTAAAATTTTACAGATATGTAAAAAACAAGACAATAATTTTTCTGTTTGTTGGAGCTATTATTACCCTGACTTGTTTGTTTAGTGAAGCTGTTCGAGATGTTATTTTATTAGGGTTTCAATACGTTGTTCGACCACTTAATAGTGTGGCTGGTGTTGCACCATCGTTTTATATTTGGACAATTGTTCCAATTATTTCACTCATTGGTTTTCTATTTTCATTTCAGAAAAAGAATAGAGAAGTGTTTTCATTCATGCTCTACCCAGCAATTGGAGGGTGCGTATTGTGGACTATTTATTTAATAGGATTCCCGACCGTTATTATTGATTACCATAGAGTTGTTTCAATTACAGGATTACACATTGTTATTATTTCTGCACTTGGGCTACAAGCATTAATGATGTATTTTATTTCATATTTTGATTATAACTTTGAAGTAATTAAAAAACACAGCACAACAGCTGTCGTTGTGATAATTTGTATATTTTTACTACTAAATATTGGGTATACCAATAGGAATAATTGGGCATTACTCGAAAAAAGAGTATGGCAACCTTCTACTCAGTCATATTATATTATTAAGCCTCGGCCACCAGTAAATAGTTATATGCAAGAAGACGATTTACGTATATTTTCTGAATATGAAGGAAAGCGTTTTCTGGCACCAGCTTGGAAATCATTAGTAATTGCTGCTGCTACAGAAAATATTCCACTTGAAACAAAACCTGCAACATTTACTATTAAAGAATTTAGCTTGAATAAGTTCATGAAGTTGTCATGTGAAGAAAAAGTTTTAGCTGCTGAAAAATATGAGATTGATTTAGTGTATTCATCGTCTTTTATTTGTGAGGGTTTTGTTGAAGTCGATACAAGTGAGGAGGGAGGTTTTTTATATGAATTTCAAGGTGATATACTATAGCTATTATGGGAAACATTACTGATGAAAAAATTTGTGTGCTACAGGAGCATGCTAATAATGTACGAACCTCTATTGTTGAAATGTTACAAGCTGCTGGGTCTGGACACACAGCTGGTCCGCTAGGAATGACCGATATTTTCACATATTTATATTTTCATGGACTAACGCATGATCCAAAAAACCCTTCCCTTGAAACCAGAGATAGAGTGATACTCTCGAATGGTCATATTTGCCCAGTATTATACGCGGTAATGGCTCACTCAGGGTATTTCCCGGTAGAAGAGTTATTGACGCTGCGTAAGTTTGGTTCTCGGTTACAAGGGCATCCTCACAGAGAATTTCTTCCCGCATTAGAAAATTCTTCTGGACCTCTCGGCTCTGGACTTTCTCAGGCTGTTGGAATGGCACTTGCTGATAGAATCGATAATGGAAAAACATCTCATAGATTTTTCTTTTGTTTAACGGGAGATGGGGAATTAGATGAGGGACAGAACTGGGAAGCAATTATGCTTGCTGGTAAAGAAAAAAATCATAACCTTATTGCAATTGTAGATAGAAATAATATTCAAATAGATGGATTTACAGAAGACGTAATGCCGATTAATGATTTAAGAAAAAAGTTCGAAAGTTTTAATTGGCATGTTCAAGAAATAGATGGACACAATTTTGAAGCAATTGATGATTCTGTTAATCAAGCAAAAGCAATATTTAATAAACCATCAGTAATCATTGCTCATACAATCCCAGGGAAAGGAGTTGATTTTATGGAACGTAGACCAGAGTGGCATGGAAATCCTCCTGGTAAAGGTCCAGAAGATGTATTTAAAAAAGATAACCAAGCAAACAAAGCTTTGGAAGAGTTAAGAACTTTGGGAGGGAAGATAACGTGTGGAGATCATTAATTCGAAGTAGAATCTTTTGTTGATAATTTTCTATTTTACTACAAAGTATATCTGTCATTCCTGTGTAGACAGGAATCCATTTAGATCACAATGTCTCGTAGTCAAGATACAAGATCCCCTCCAAACCTGCCTGTCCAGTAGGCAGGGAGGGGACGACGGTGGTGGTAGAAAAAACGAGGATCAACCTCGTAATAGTGAAAATCTGAATAATATGCTTAAAAAATAAAGAAATTAGTATGACGAGATTGATTCTCGTAATTTAAAAAGAACTAAAATATTTACTTAAAATAGTTTATAATATAAAACATGAAAAATAAAAGACGATGGATTATTCAATCTCTAAAGATATCTTTACCAATTATTCTTTTACTCAGCTTAGTTATTGTTGTTAAGGCCGGAGCTATCTCTTCGACTGTTACCGACAGTTTTAACGATGAAAACAAAATAGCTTCAAAAGTTGGTGTAACTGTAAATACATCAAATGGGATAATCCATTTAGCCGAATCTTCCTCTTGGAGCTGTGGCGACACTTTAACTGATGCAAGAGATGGTAATACATACAGTACTGTTCTAATAGGAACTCAATGCTGGACATCCCAAAACATTAATTACGGAACCCTAACAGCAGGTGCCAACAGTCAAGGTGCAAGCTGTCCATCTGTCGCAGAAACAGAAAAATACTGTTATGGAGATTCAGAAGCCAATTGTGATACATACGGAGCTTTATATCAATATGATCAAGTGATGTGTGGAGCTAGTTCTTGTAACGGAACAGGAGAAGGACAAACAGCTTGTACAACTCCTGTCCAAGGTATCTGCCCTGCTGGTTGGCATGTCCCAAGTCATTATGAATTCACACAATTAGAAAGAGAAGTCTGTGACTCGGGTACCTGTGCTACAGATTTCCCATACGACACTACTGCTACAGGATGGAGAGGAACCGACGAAGGAACCAAACTCAAGACCGGTGGATCTTCCGGCTTTGAAGGCTTGTTAGCCGGCTACAGGTACACCAATGGTTCCTTCTACAACCTAGGTCCCTACGCCCACTTCTGGTCTTCTCTTGAGAGTGGTAGCAATGCATGGGACAGGTTCTTGAGCTCTGGCTATGCTGCAGTGTACCGCAGCGCGCTCAGCCAGTCGAACGGCTTGTCTGCTCGTTGCCTCAAGGATTAATTCGGCTATTTGACTATTTATTTCGGCCCCACGAGGCCGAAAATTATTGGAAACTGTTAATTAAATAAAAAAATGGCAATATATACTAATCTTCCTGTCTACAAAGCAAGTTATGATTTTTTACTTAGTATTTTTGTACTTACAAAAAATTTTAACAGAGATTTTAAATATACAATTGGTGAAAATCTGAAAAAAGAAACACTGGAAATGATAGCTAATATATATCGAGCAAATAGTATTTTTAATAAGTCAGATTATATAAAATCAGCTAGAGAAAATTTAGAAATTATTCGTCTATATCTGAGATTAATAAAAGATCTAAAACAAATAAACACAGAGAAATTTATTGATCTTAATCAAAAAATAGAATCAGTTTCAAAACAACTTTCTGCTTGGCAAAAGGTTTATAATAAGCCATAATAATTATGGCCAGAGTCATCTTCTGTCTAAAGCAAAGGTGAGTGTGCCAAGTATATTCCAATAATCTTCTTGTGTTTTAAATACAAGAAATAGCGCTTTCTTCAAAAATCAGATTTATGTGCACTCTGCTCTTCTCTACTTTTTAATGTTTAGATTTGCAGAGGAGTTAAATGATTATTTTTGCTCTTGTGGCTTGTTAGCCGGCAACAGGAACACCAATGGTTCCTTCAACAACCTAGGTTCCAACGCCAACTTCTGGTCTTCTCTTGAGAGTGGTAGCAATGCATGGAACAGGAACTTGAACTCTGGCAATGCTACAGTGAACCGCAACGCGAACAGCCAGTCGAACGGCTTTTCTGCTCGTTGCCTCAAGGAATACACAACAGTCCTGTTTTCTTTAGCTGTAGAAGACAGTATTGTTGTGTATTAACTTTTATATTTAGATGGATAATAAAAAAATTCTAGTAGATTTATTTAATGCTTACTATGATGCAAGAAGAAATAAACGCAACACACAAAGCCAGTTAAAGTTTGAAATAAATTACGAAAAAAATTTGTTTGAACTCTGGGAAGATTTGTGTAGTGAAAAGTACAAAGTAGGAAAAAGTGTTTGTTTCATTTCTTTCTATCCTGTTAAACGCGAAATATTTGCTGCTGATTTTCGCGACAGGGTTGTGCATCATCTTATTTTTAATTATATTAATCTGATTTTTGAAAAAACTTTTATTAATGATAGTTACAGTTGTAGAAAAAACAAAGGAATGCATTATGGAATAAAAAGAATAGATCATTTTATAAGATCTTGTTCTCAGAATTATAAAAAAGATTGTTACATTTTAAAGCTTGATATTAGAGGTTACTTTATGTCTATGAACAAGCAAATCTTATTTGAGAAAATAAAGAAGACTTTAAATAAAAATGATAATGATTTTGATACAGAGTGGCTTTTGAGAATTGTTTGGAAAATAATATTTAATGATCCAAGAAAAGATTGTTTGATTGTGGGTGATAGAAAAGATTGGAATAATTTACCGAAAACAAAAAGCTTATTTTATGCTAGCCCCAATACGGGTTTACCCATAGGAAATTTAACTTCGCAGTTGTTCGGCAATATTTATTTAAATGAATTAGATCATTTTATTAAAAGAAGATTGAAGTGTAAATATTATGGAAGGTATGTAGATGATTTTGTAATAATTCATGAAGATAAAGATTTTCTAGAAAATATGATTAAGCATATTGATCAATTTTTAAGAGAAAACTTATCACTTGAATTGAGTTGGAAAAAAGTTTCTATTGTGCCGTATCAAAACGGGATTCTTTTTTTGGGTGCTTTTATAAAACCATATAGAATTTATATTAGAAACAGGATAAAAGGAAATTTCTATAAAAGACTCCATGATTGGGTAAAAAAACCAACACAAGATGAAGAAAATTTTATCAGTTCTGTAAATTCTTATTTTGGCATAATGAAACATTTTAATACTTATAACCTAAGAATAAAAATTGCTGACAAATATTCACAGTCTTTTTTAGGTAATCACATAAAAATAGATTATGAAAACTTTATTGTTAGCCATAATCCTAAATAACTTTTTGTACTTCTTTTTTAAAAGAGAGATGAATTAATTACAAAAGATAGTATAATTAAGGGTGTAATTTGTTGAAAACAGCATTATTGTTATGGATTTCTATTTCACGCAAAAAAATAAACTTATTAGCGTTATTTTTGGTCTGTTTGTTTCTTTAGTTTTTTTTAGTTTTTTACCAATTAATGTTTCGGCTGTTTCTTATCTTGATGCAGGTATTTTTTACTCTGAAAATATTTTAAATGTTGATAGAGCTACTTTAATAAATAATTTTGAATATACAGCTTCATCTATGCCAGAAGGAACCTCGTTGAAGATTCAGTTTAGTTATGATCCGGATGGATATTATTGGTATGACGCTGATGGAAATTTTAGACAATGGGAAGATTTATCTGAAGGAACCAACTCCATTGATTTGTCAGGCTTAAATTGGGATATAAGATATTTTTATTATAAGATTTTGCTTGTTTCAGACGGTACCGATACCCCCGTTTTAGACTCTATAGGCTTTTCTTTTATCGCCTATGATGGTACTTACTCCACATATTCTTCAGGCGGGACATTAACTTCAGAAAATCTTTTAGAAAATTCTGGTCAAGCAACAATAGACAGTTTTGGCTATGATATTTCTTCGCTTCCTTCGGGAACAACTGCCAAAGTTCAATTTAGTCAAGATTCTTCGTCTTGGTATGATTCTTCTGGAACACTAGATGATTTTGATTCTATGTCTGCTGGATCAAATTCTATTAGCTTATCTTCTTTGAATTGGACAGCTCCTAATTTTTACTACAAGGTTACTTTTAGTGCCTCAGATACTTCATATACTCCTGTTTTAGATTCAACTGGTGTTACTTACACTATTACCAATCAAAACCCAAATGCTCCAACTTTAGTTAGTCCAGCTAATGCCAATACAACTGATGACAATACACCAACTTTATCAGCAAATTATGGCGATTCAGATGATGACGATGTTGGACATGCGAGTTATCGTGTATCAAACACTTCTTTAGCAGACTGTACCTCTAATACAAATGTAGTAGCTTATGGTGATTCTTCAGAGACAGCAACAAATAGTGAAGATACTGCGTGGACACCAGATTCTTCTATCGGAATCGATGACATATACTACTGGTGTGCTCAAAATAATGATGGAGTTGCAACCTCTGATTGGACTGAGATGGGAAGCTTCACTTTGGTTACTACCACTGCTAGCTTAGTCGAAGCTACTACAGGCACTACGGAAGCTGATACAACTGTTTCCTTAACTCTTGAATTGTCTGCAACTTCTGCTCTCGAAATATCAATTCCTTACACACTTACTGGAACCGCTACAGATTCTACCGATTACACAGCTTCTTCATCTCCCTTAACTATTTCTGCAGGACAAAATTCTGGAACAATAAATATTTTAATATCAGAAGATACAGATATCGAAGACGATGAAACTATCATCATTACATTAGACACTCCAACCAACGCAACACTTGGAGCAACCACAACACTCACACATACAATTACAAATGACGATGCAACAATTTCTTTTAGTGTATCTTCTCAAAGTGTTGCAGAAGCAGATGGAGTAGTTGAACTTGCAGTTACTCAAACAGGAGTAACTGCAACAGACACAACCATCCCATTTACAATCACAGGAACTGCTACAGATTCTACTGATTACATAGCCAGCTCATCTCCTGCTTCAATTGTTGCAGGAGCAACAAGTACAACAATTACCATCACGCCAGTAGACGATTCAACAGTTGAGCCAGACGAAACTGTAATTATCACACTAGGCTCACCAACAAATGCAACATTTGGATCTAAAATTGTTCACACTCTAACTATTACAAATGATGATGTGGCACCTACTGTTTCATCTGCATCTTCTGCATCAAATCCATCAGGGGGAAGTTCAAGAAGAAGATCTATCTCAGAAACTGTAAAATCTATTACACCAACAACCTTCATTCCAAATTTTATTAAACAAAAATTTCCACCAAAAAAGCTTTTTGAAAAGGATGCTGTTATTACTCCAATAATCACAGTAACAGAAGACAGTGAAACAGAATCTTCTTCAGAAGATATTCAAGACAAAGACGAGAATAATATAGCAGACAAAAAGCCGGATAACTTGGTTAGAATTCCATCATATGTAGAACCATTAACACCTCCTTCTATTAATATTTTCAAAAAAATTCTTCTTTCATATCGTGATGGTCTAGATACAACAAAATACGTTTTCTCAAATGCTACTCACAAAGTCATTTCTTTCTTTAAGGCAGTTTCATTTTCATCCGTTAAACTTGCTAAAGGAAGCTTCAGGAATGCAAAAGAATCATTTATTAGTACAGTAACAGAACCAGAATACAATCCGTATGATGATCCAAGAATTCCTTCTAAACTAAAAGATCATAGATATGAAGAGATTCAAATTGTAATTGCAACAGCAGATGGACAACCTGTTGAAGGGGCACATTTAACACTTCTATCTGAGCCAAAAGAAGCAACTACAGGCAGTGATGGTAATGCGACTTTTAGTGATGTTCCTGTTGGGGAGCATACTCTGAAAATTGCTTTTGGAAATTACAGAGGTGAGCAAGCCCTTTTTCTAAAGGAAGATGTTCCAAAGCTTCTTGTCGCTGTTACTCCTAATTTACAGAGTGGTGTGAATGTTTGGGTGTACTTAGGAAGCCTTGCAGGTGTTTCAATCTTGGTATTTATTACTACATATTATTTAATAATTAAAAAAAGAATGTTCAGGTTTAAAAAAATATCTCGTTAAGATATACTTATAGTAGTGTTAAACAAATCCCAAAAATTAAATAAAAATCTTTTTAAAGATGATGTAGAGCAAGTCCCAATTCGTTCAGGATTTGGTAAAGGTCTTTTGGAAGCTGGAGAAAAAGACGAGAGAATAGTGGGTCTTTGTGCTGATTTAACAGGTTCAACAAAAATGAATATGTTTGCTGATAAATTTCAAAATAGATTTATTCAAGTTGGTGTAGCAGAACAAAACCTGGCAAGTGTTGCATCAGGAATGGCAGCTATGGGAAAAATTCCGTTCATCTCTAGTTATGCAATGTTTAGTCCTGGAAGAAACTGGGAGCAAATCAGAACAACTATTTGTTATAACGATGTTCCGGTAAAAATTGCTGGTTCGCATGCGGGAATATCTGTTGGTCCAGACGGAGGAACACATCAAGCTGTTGAAGATATTGCACTTATGAGAGTTTTACCAAATATGGTTGTAATTTCACCTTGTGATGCTATCGAAGCAAAAAAAGCAACAATAGCAGCGGCTAAAACTAAAGAGCCAACATATATACGTTTGGCTAGAGAAAAGACTCCGGTAATAACTACCGATGAGACACCATTTGAGATTGGTAAGGCGCAAGTTGTATTTGAACCAAATGACTCGAAAGATGTAATTAATGTTCTTATTATTGCTACAGGTGCACTTCTGTATAAGGCGCTTATGGTTGCAAAAAAGTTTGAAAAAGAAAAAGAAATTTCTATAGCTGTAGTGAATTTAGCAACTATTAAGCCACTTGATACAAAAACACTTACTCCGTTGCTGAAAAAAGCTGTAAGTATTGTAACTGTTGAAGAGCATCAAGTCGCAGGAGGTATGGGAAGTGCAATTGCTGAATTGTGTGCCAAGGTTGCACCTAAACCAATTGAGTTTGTTGGAGTGAAAGATTTGTTTGGTCAGTCTGGAACCCCTGAAGAATTAATAGAATATTATGGAATGGGAGAAGAAGCAATTACAGATGCTGTGAATCGTGCACTACAACGTGATTTCTAAAAGAAAATAGTTTAATTCAAAAAAACTACTTATCCAAAATAAGTAGTTTTTTTACGCCACAAATTAAATTTTACTACTCGGTTGAACCTGCTGAGAAAGTACAATGTTTGAATACTCCTCCAACATCAACTGATGACGCGCCACCAAAACATTGTGCGTCGTTTCCGCTTCCTTCAAGAATCCAACTCATGTCGTATCCATTACACGCAGTAGAGCTTGTACATCTATAGACTATTCCGTAATAAACATCTCCGTCGTAGTTGAAGCTGTCGAGTGATGCGGGATTGTCTATAAACTCCGCTAATGCTGTACTTAGGTCACTATCAGAATCTTCGGTCATTTCATCTCCGTCTTCGTACACACGACATGTGTTATCAGGATATCCGTCACCTAAACATGACCAACTGTCCCGTGCGTCAATTGGATCAGGGAATGTTCCATATTCGCTGTGGTGGAGTGCTAATGCGCTTACATACTGTCGTGCAGTTTCATTTCTTTTGCTATTTCGAGCACCTTCTCGTGCATCTGCTAATGAGGCAACTACTATTGAAGCAAGGAAGCCTACAATACTTATGACAATCAGAAGTTCAATTAAAGAGAAACCAGTTTTTGTTTTTTTTGTGTAATTCATAATTAGTTATATTGTAACGGATTTTCTCCGTTTTTGATATTATCAACATATACTTCGTATGGAACTTGTTGCCCATATTGATTTGTCACATACAAGTTTGCTGGGTGAGAAAGGCTGGTAGTAAAAACCCATCCACTTACTATTACAAAAATTGCAGCAACAAAAAGCACAAGACTTGATGCCTGTTGTTCAGTTTTGACAACACCAATCTGTAGTAGGTATTGGACTAGTTTAGGTTTTTGTTTTCGATTGATTAATTCTCGAGAACGAACGTCAAATTCTGAACCTCTGGTATCTTCTTCAAACTGTACATCATCATCGTATTCCATAATTACTTAAGTGTTGTTAGATTGATTGTGGGGTGTAATTCTCTGGTTTTTCTGCTAAAAACCCATCCAATTTTTCTTTAGTAAGTAGTCCTGCTTGCGCCCCGATGTGCTGCACAACACTCATAGAGTTAATTGGCCCCCATTGCAAAGCTTCTTCAACTGAATGTCCAAGTGCAAGTGCAGAGGTGAATGTACTCGAGAATGAATCTCCAGCTCCGGTTCTATCGATTGGTTCTGACGGATCAGGGTACATTGGAATAAACCACTTCACATCTTTTTCACTATCAAAAGCATATGCACCATTTGGACCATCTGTAATTACAGGAATTGTTGGTCCGGCTTTGTGCATCATGTCTAGAAGTGTTGGGATATCTTGTTCGTCTGTATTAAGAATCTGTTGTGCTTCTTCTTTGTTGCAGAAGAATAAGTATGAAAGTTCATACATTGCTTTTAGTTTTTCTAGCCCTAACTTCATTTGGAATGTTCCTGGCTGTAGCGCTAGTTTTGTTTCTGGGTGAGCTTTAACGAACGCTATAATTTCTTCATGATATGGAAGTGAGTTTTCTGCAAGTGAAGAAAGGTATAAGAATTTTGGACCAACTTCCATTTCAGGGAAAGCATAATCAAACATTGTGTGTTTAATAAGAATAGTTCGTTCTGCACCAAGTCGTAAAACGTAGTGGTAGTTAGAAGCTTCTCCTTCATGAACTGTTACATATTTAGTATTCACTCCTTCTTTCTCTAGTGCCTCGATTTGTTCTTTTCCAAAATCATCACCTCCAGTGTTTGTGATAAGTCCAGATTTTAGCCCAAGACGATGTGCAGATACTGCTGCATTAGGGCTATTTCCAACTGCAGGAACTACAGTTACATCATCATATGGAAGTTTACTTCCAAACATCATACAAAGTTCCTTGTCTTTTCTTGGGTTGTCGTTTTCAATCCAAGTATTGTCTTCATTTAATTTAATAAACGCATCTGTCACCATATCTCCAACTGCTAAAAAATCTAATTGTTCGTTATTGTCTGTCATATGCTGATAAGTATAACAGGGAAAGTGAATTTGGTTGAAAGAAAAAACTCACACAGATTCTGTTGTGCGAGCGGTGAGTGCTTCAAGATACAAATTAATTTGATCTGACTTAAGAAATTCTTTAAGAAATTTAAGAAACTCCTCTCGGCCACGTGAAATAATTCGAGCATTTTCACAAAGTGCGATGATAAGATTTGTTGCAATCTCACCAGCTTTCGCAGTTGTTGTTGGATTCTGATGGGAATCATGCAAGTGATTTACAAAATTACCTGCGTCTAGGGCCGAGACCTTGAGTTGTCTGGTTAGAATTTGCCTCACATCATCTTCACGCAAACAATACTTCGCTTCCTGCTTTTTCCAGTAAATTTGTTTAAAAATTTCCAGAGATGCTGTGTTGAAATCTTCATCATTCATGTCTGTGTGCATATAAACAAAAAAAACGACATGATACAATAGCGGAATGAAAACACTTAAAGAAATCATCGCACAAGCAGATACCGACGGCGTAGCAGTTGGACATTTTAATATTTCAAATTTAGAAGGTTTACACGGAATTTTTAACGCAGCGAAAGGGTTAGATTTACCAGTAATTATTGGAACATCAGAAGGGGAACGAGACTTTGTTGGAATTCATGAAGCTGTTGCTTTAGTGAAAGCGCTTAGAGAAAATTATAACTATCCAATTTTCCTAAATGCAGATCACTCATACTCGTTTGAACGAGTAAAAGATGCTGTTGATGCTGGGTATGATGCTGTTATTTACGATGGAGTTAAGCTTCCATTTGAAGAAAATATGTTGGAAACAAAGAAGTGTGTGGAATATGCACGTTCTGTAAACCCAAATGTATTAGTAGAAGCAGAGCTTGGAAATATTGGGAAAAGTTCAAGTGTGATGGATGAAATTCCTGAAGGGGTTGCAACTGATGAGACATTTCTTACAAGTGTAGAAGACGCCGTTCGGTTTGTTGAAACCACAGGTGTCGATTTGCTTGCTCCCGCAGTGGGAAATATGCACGGAATGTTAAAAGACGGGCATAATCCTAAAATTAATATTGAACGTGTGAAAGCTATTCGAGAATCTGCAGGGGTACCACTTGTGCTTCATGGAGGATCAGGAATTTCTGATTCTGATTTTGTAGAAGCAATTGAAGCTGGAGTAAGTTGTGTGCATATTAATACTGAAATTCGTGTGGCATTTAAAGAAGGGTTGTTACAAGGGCTAGATGAATTCTCAGACCAAATCGCTCCATATAAATATATGAAACCAGCTGTTGCATCACTACAAAAAAAGGTAGAAGAGAGATTACGACTATTTAATAAAAAATAATTATATACCCTGTATGGCAAGTAACGCACTAAAAGAAAGACTTTCTGAAGTGATTGATGGAGATGTATTAATTGATGAAGAGACACTCGAACACTTTAGTAGAGATGCGAGTTTATTTAAGATTCGTCCAAAAGTGGTTGTTCAACCTAAGCATGTAAAAGATGTGCAATCGATAATTTCTTTTGTTTCACATAACCAGAAAGACTTTCCTGGATTAGCTATTACTGGTCGAGCTGCTGGAACATGTATGTCTGGAGGAGCAATTGGGGAAGGAATTATCGTTGATTTCTCAAAATATTTTAATGAAGAAGAGATTGACGTTGCTAATCTAAAAGCAACTGTACAGCCAGGAGTATATTTTAGAGATTTTGAAAAAATAAGCTTACCAGAAAAAGTATCAATGCCAGTGTATCCAGCATCAAAATCTTTAGCTGCATTTGGAGGAATGATTATGAACAACTGCGGTGGGGAAAAAACACTTCGATATGGCCAGATGCGAAAGTTCGTAAATTCACTAAAAGTTGTTTTGTCTGATGGTAATGAATATGAGTTTGGAAAAATTACCCTACAAGAACTAGAAGAAAAGAAAAAATTAGAAACGTTTGAAGGAGAGGTCTACAGAAATATTCATCAGCTTATTAAGGATAATTACGATGCCATTCAGGCGGCGAAACCCACAACAGCTAAAAACTCATCTGGATATGCACTTTGGGAAGTGTACGATAAAGAGGCTGAGACCTTCGACTTGGCACAACTTTTTACAGGTTCTCAGGGAACCTTAGGGCTAATGTCAGAGGCAGAAATCCGTCTTGTAGAGTCAGAGCCATACAAAAGGCTTGTTACTGTGTTTAGTAATTCTTGGGACACTATTCCAGAAGTGGTAAATGAGCTTTCATCTATTGGCGTAGAAGGGATGGAGACGTTTGATGACACCACACTTAAGCTTGGATTAAAGTTCATGCCAGAAATTGCAAAAAAAGTTGGTAAGAATTTTTTCTCATTCGCACTACAGTTCATTCCAGAGGCAATTATCGGAATGAAAATGCTGGGGCTACCTAAGGTTATTATCTTGGTACAAATTTCTGAAAACAGCGAAGTTGTTGCAGATAGAAAGGCTAACGCTGTGATTGACGCACTTAAGGATAATAAAGTTCATGCACGAATTATAAAAACAGAAGCAGAAGCAGAGAAATTTTGGGTAATGCGAAGAGAAAGTTTTAACTTACTTCGTAACAAAGTAAAAGATAAACAAACCGCACCATTTATTGATGATTTTTGTGTACTTCCTGAAAAACTGCCTGTGGTACTTCCAGCCATCTTAAAGATACTGAAAGATAATAAAATTCCAGTGAATGTAGTTGGACATGCTGGAAGTGGAAATTTGCACATTATTCCTCTAATGAATTTAAATGATGAAAAAGAGCGAGCTAAAATAGCACCAGTTTCTACTGAAGTATATGATTTAGTGATTAAACATGGGGGAACTATTACTGCAGAGCACAATGACGGGATTATTCGAACTCCCTATGTAGAGCAAATGTTTGGTGAAGAACTGTATAGTATTTTTAAAGAAGTTAAGAATATCTTTGATCCAAAGAATATTTTTAATCCTGGAAAGAAGGTCGGAGGAACGGTTAAATATATGGAAGAACACATTGTTGGGCGTTAGGCTGTTGCCAACCTCTAATCTATATGTATACTTATCTCCACTATGTTGAAACTACACGCGGAAAAGCGAGAACAAAAAGAAAATTTACAAGCAATGCGAGCTGACGGAATTGTTCCAGCAGTTTTTTATGGAAAAGTACAAGAACCAGTTTCAATTAAAATGAAAGAAGGTGATTTTATTCGTACATATCGAGAGGCAGGAGAATCTGCAATTATTATTTTGGAGGTTGAAGGAGAAGAATACGAGGTGCTAGTACACGATGTTAATATTCATCCAATTATTACTAAAGTACAACACGTAGATTTCTATGCAATTGAGCGAGGTAAGCTTCTAACTATTGATGTTCCTATTGAATTCACTGGAGAAGCACCAGTTGAAAATGAAGGAGGAATTGTTGCAAAAATTATGCACGAACTTGCAATTGAAGCGAAACCACGTGATTTACCACAAAAATTAGAAGTATCTCTAGACTCACTTACGGATATGGATTCACAAATCTTGGCAAAAGATATTGTGCTTCCAGAAGGAGTTTCACTAAATGTTGATGAGAACGAACCGGTGGTTGTGGTCTCTGCACAGAAAGAAGAAGAGGAAGAAGATGTTGAAGCTGTAGACTTAGATTCAATCGAGGTCGAAGGTGAGAAGAAAGAAGAAGAATCTACTGACGAAGAAAAATAGTAATTACAACACTAGAATACAAAAAGCACCTTATACCCATAAGGTGCTTTTTTGTTATAATACTGACTACTATGAAATTAGCTTTGCACAACAAAATATTAATTGTAGTTGTTACAGTGTTGTGCTCACTATTTTTTGCATATGCAACATTATTTGCTCAGTCTTCGGCAGACATTGAGGCATGTGCAGACCCACAAGACGAGACAGAAGAAAAACTTTGTGAGGAGCTCGACAGAATTCTGGAAGAAGAAAAGCTGGTTGAAGCTTCACTTAATAATCAAAAAGCGCAGTCGGCAACAATATCTCGTGATTTAAATATTATTACAGGACAGATTCAAAAAGTATCTTTAGATATTGATAAAAAGAACATTGCAATTAAACAACTTGATAAAGATATTTCACTGCGTGAACAAACTGTCTCACAACTAAATGAAAAAATGGTTCGCGGTAAAAGTGCATTATCGCAACTAATAAAACGAACTAACCAGTTAGATGATATTTCTTTAGCAGAAATGATGTTATCTGAAGATAATCTTTCAAGTTTTTTTATTGCGGTAGATAATTATGCAACAATTCAGCGCTCACTCGATTCATTGTTTGATGAAATTCGAGATATTCGCGGCTTAACTGAGGGTGAAAAAGCTAAGTTGAAGAAAAAGCAAGACGAAGAACGAGATGTTAAGGCTTCTATTGAAGGTCAGAAACGAACTATTGAAGTTAAGGAAGATGAAAAAGAGCTTCTACTTTCATTCTCAAAAGAATCTGAAGCTACATACGAACAAGTGTTAGCGGAGAAGCGTGCTCGTGCAACACAGATTCGTTCAGCACTATTCCGATTACGTGATACAGAGGGTATTACATTCGGTCAGGCTGTAACATACGCTAAAACTGTTGGGAAGCTTACTGGTGTTCGTCCAGCACTTATTTTGGCTATTTTGAAACAAGAATCTGATTTAGGGAATAATGTAGGAACATGTAACCGAGCGGGCGACCCAGAGAGTAAAAAATATTACTCAATCATGCCTGGTCCTGTTCACTATGCGAACTACTTAGCTGCTGGAAGTAGTTGTACATATGCAGAATCTCCTTGTTCATGGCGAGATGATCAAACAGAGTTTAAGCGAATTACAAAGCAATTAGGGAGAAATTTTGAGACACAGCCATTGTCGTGTCCAATAGCTTCAGTGGGAGGATGGGGTGGAGCAATGGGACCTTCACAGTTCATCCCAACAACATGGGCATCATTTGAAGATAGAATTGAAAGTACATTAGGAGTAAGTATCGCTGATCCTTGGAATCCAGAGCATGCATTCACAGCTACAGCCCTGTACATGGCTGAATTAGGTGCTGCAAATGGCGGATATACATCAGAACATACCGCAGCCGCTAAATATTATGCAGGAGGAAATTACGCAACATCATACGGGCAGAGCTATGGAACATCAGTATTAAATCATGCTGCGGGATATCAGCAGCAACTAGAATTCCTGGATGGTGTTGATTAGAAACAATGTTTCTGTTATAGTCTTGCAACTAATTTACGAATATGAAAAAAGAAACTCACCCAACATACTTTACTGAAGCAACAACCACATGTGCATGTGGAGCTGTTCACAAAAATGGTTCAACTGCAGAAAAGATTGAAGTTGAAATTTGTAGCAACTGTCATCCTTTCTATACTGGACAAGAAAAAATTGTCGATACAGCAGGACGAGTTGAGAAATTCAAAGCTCGACAAGCAGCAGCAAAGAAATAACTTTTTTATAAAAGCTCACTTCACTAAGTCCTTAATATTTTTGTATAAAAATATTTGCGGAATCGTTCAGTGAGTTTTTATGTTATATACTTTTATTGTATGGATAAAGAAATCGACCTAACTAAATATAGAGAAAATCATCAAACGCAATACTTGGTACATGAGTACGAGCGTCTTCAGTCTGAAGTTGATGCACTTGCTGATATGGGTGATGGCGAGGATATGCAAGAAATGATTGCAGAAGAAAAGAAAACACTAACCGATCAACAGGAGGGTGTATTTAAGCAAATGGAGTCTATCTTAGAAGAGGAGAAAAAAGCAGAAGAATTCCCTAATGAAATTATTCTAGAGGTACGAGCTGGGGCAGGAGGAGATGAAGCTGCACTTTTTGCGCATAATCTTGCATACATGTATGAACGTTATGCCGAGCTAAAGGGTTGGGGATGGAAACGTCTTTCAGATAATGTTTCTTCAATTGGTGGATATAAAGAAGCTACGTTTGAAGTTCGCGGACAAAATGTATATAAAATCCTTCGTTGGGAAACTGGTGTTCATCGAGTGCAGCGAATTCCAGCTACAGAAAAACAAGGTCGTATTCATACGTCTACTGCATCTGTTGCTGTATTACCAATGCGTAAGCAGGTAAATGTTGTGTTACCTCCGGATGAACTTGAAATGGAGTTCTCTCGTTCTGGTGGAAAGGGGGGGCAGAATGTAAACAAGGTTGAATCTGCTGTTCGTATTATTCATATTCCTACTGGACTAGACGTTCGTTCTACTGCAGAGCGAAGCCAAGCAGCGAACAGAGAGCGTGCATTAGAAATTCTTACAGCCAAGGTGCAACTACTAAAAGAAGAAGAAGAAGCAAAACAATATTCTGCAGAACGAAAAGGGCAAGTTGGAACAGGAGACCGTTCAGAGAAAATTCGAACATACAACTTTCCACAAAACCGTGTTACCGATCACCGTATAAAAGAAAGTTGGCACAATATTGAAGGAATTTTAGGTGGTGATTTAGATGAGGTTTTGGAAACTGTCACTAGGTATGCAGAGGAAGGGAAGGATGAAGAATAATTTTAATAAAGAAGAAACCGCCCGCACATCCGAAGATATGGGGGCGGCTTTGATTGGTTAGTAGGTGTCGACGGGTTTCCGCGTCACCTCTTCACCAAGAGAGAGGATTCCTCTCTTTATATAGATACTGAAATACATCAAAATTCTGTATATATTATACAATAATTTAGTATACTATGTCAAGTAATTACATTGAGTATTTATTTAGTTAGCAATTCTCTTGCCTTACTACACCCTTTTTGCTACACTCATCCCCACATATGTCAGAAACACCAACTATAAACAAAGAATTAATCGACGAGCTATTTAACGCTGGATCTCATTTTGGGTATGCAAAAGCAAAACGACACCCATCAACGGCATCGTATATTTTTGGAAACAAAAATGGAATTGAGATTTTTGATTTAGAAAAAACATCACCACTATTAGAAAAAGCTACAGCATACGCTGAAGAGCTTGCTGCACAAGGAAAACAAATTTTATTTGTTTCTGGTAAGAAAGAATCACAACGATTAGTTCGAGAAGCTGCAGATAAAGTTGACCAACCCTACGTTGCAGGACGATGGATTGGAGGAACACTGACTAACTACGATGAAATTTCAAAGCGAGTTGCTCGACTTGAAAAACTATTAGAAGAAAAAGAAAAAGGCCTTCTTGCAAAATATACTAAAAAAGAACGTCTACTTATCGATCGAGAAATTGAAAAACTTACAAATCGTTTCGGAGGAATTGTTAGTATGAAAGGAAAGCCAGGAGCTATGTTTATAGTAGATCCTAAAGAAGAAGAGATTGCTGCGGCTGAGGCACGAGTAAAAGGAATTCCAATTATTGCACTTGCAAGTTCAGATTGTGATATCTCATCTATTGATTACCCTGTATTAGCAAACGATGGTTCTGTGAAAAGTGTTTCACTAATTTTAGATACAATGGTTAAGGCGTATCAAGCTGGAGCAAAAAAACATGCTGAAAAAACTCCAGCAAACACTTCAACAAAGAAGTAGTTTATAAACATAAAAAATAGTATATATGGCTGTAACAACTGAGCAAATTAAGGAGCTACGAGAAATAACCGGTGTTTCTGTAATGCAATGTAAAAAAGCATTAGAAGAAGCGGAAGGAGATTTAGAGAAAGCGCAAATTATTTTACGAAAACTTTCAGCAAAGTCTGCTGAAAAGAAATCAGATCGAGAACTTTCAGCTGGTACTGTTGCTTCATATATACACGCTAACGGTTCAGTTGGTGGAATGATTGAACTGCAATGTGAAACAGATTTCGTTGCAATGAATGATGATTTCAAAACACTTGCACGAGATATTGCAATGCATATTACTGCTTCAGTTCCAAAATATATTAAAGAAGATGAGATTACTGATGAGGAGCGAGCAAAAGCTACTGAAGTATTTAAAGAGGAGGTTCAAGATAAGCCAGAAGAAATGCAAGCACAAATCCTTGAAGGAAAACTTGCAAGTCACTTTAAAGAGTCAGTTTTAATGAATCAAGATTTCATTAAAGATCCATCAAAGACTATTGGAAAGCTTATCGAAGAGGGAACACAGAAACTTGGTGAACGAATCGTTGTTGCTCACATGGCTCGATTTTCAGTTGTAGACTAATATTGTTTGCTATACTGTAGCACTTATGACTTTATTGACTTTACTTTATATTACCGGAGGGGTGCTTATATGCATGTTTGCATATAAGAGTTTTGAGGTTGTATTTAGAGTTAGTATTATTCCTAAAAAAGTTCGTGCCACATCAGATAACCTTACTCGATTTGTCATAAAAAAAATTGTTGTCACATACAATAAAGTACTATATGCTATTTGGAACGTGGTTCGTGCACTGCCCACAGCATTGGCTCTAGGATTCTTGTCTGTATGGATGTGGGCATTGCGTTTTACGATAAAAGTAGTTAGTCTATTGCAGGGAAAAAACGGATATGTACGAAGTATGATTCGTGGACACCTTGATGCAATATCTGATCATCGTCATCAATTACGTGAAGAAGAAGAGATATAAAAACGCCACCTTAGCTCAGCTGGTAGAGCAACCGCTTTGTAAGCGGTCGGTCGTCGGTTCGAATCCGACAGGTGGCTCAAAGAATTTGCTTGCTACTTCAAGCTAAAATAGGTAATGTACTCTGTACATTACCTATTTTTTATGTCATCACATAACTTTAATGAAGAGTATATAAAGTCTTCTGGATTCCATGCAGGGCATGCATTCCACTTAAAAGATAAAAAAGAACGGAAGCTATTTCGTCTTTTTGAAATTGTGCCAGGTTTTTTAGCTTGGGGGACAATTATTGGAATTATTCTACTTTCGTACTTTGCACCTGTGATTGCTGCATATTTTATTATTGCGTTTGATTTATATTGGCTATTAAAAACATTACATCTTTCGTTGCATCATCGACATAACTGGAAGCGCTTACGTCACAATATTAAAGTTGATTGGGAAGAAATGCTTAATCCATTTAAATATGATTATTTGTATCACATGGTAATTTTGCCGTTTTACAATGAAACAGAAGATGTTGTAGAAGAAAGTATTCAGTCTATTCTTAAAACTAAATATAATAAAGATAGAGTGATAATTGTGCTTGCTGCAGAGCAGCGCGCAGGAGAAGATGCCTGGAGTTTAGCAAAAAAAATGAAAGAAAAATTTGCATCTGAATGTGCTCATTTTGTCGTTACACAACATCCAGCAGATATTGAAGGTGAAATGGCGGGAAAAGGTTCAAACATTGCGTATGCGGCAGAACAAGCACGAGTAGAGGTGCTAGATGCTAATACTATTAACTATGACAATGTTTTAGTTTCAGCATTTGATATCGATACTGTGGCGTGGGAGCAATATTTTTTATGTTTAACATGGCATTTTCTCACAACCGAAGATCGGTTCAATGCTTCATATCAGCCAGTACCACTTTATAATAATAATATATGGGAAGCACCAACATTCTCTCGAGTAGCTGCAATGTCTTCAACTTTTTGGCAAATGATTCAACAAGAGCGACCAGAAAAACTAACAACATTTTCTTCTCATTCGGTACCATTTTCTGTATTACATAAAATTGGGTATTGGCAAAAAAATATGGTGTCTGAAGATTCACGTATTTTTTGGAATTTATATTTTGCACACAATGGTGATTATCGTGTGATACCAATTTCATATCCTGTTTCTATGGATGCTAATTTAGCACCAACGCGGTGGCAAACAATGATTAATATTTATAAACAACATCGACGTTGGAGTTGGGGTGCTGAAAATATTCCATACATGCTTTTTAATTTTGTGAAGCATAAACACATTGCTTTGAAAGATAAAATTCGTTACAGCTTTATTCAAATTGAAGGCTTTTGGTCGTTAGCTACAAATCCATTGTTCATATTATTGTTGGGTTGGCTTCCTTTGATTTTGGGAGGGTCAGAATTTCGAAATACAATCTTATCGTACAACCTACCAATTGTTACTAGAAACTTAATGATTCTTGCTATGAGTGGATTGATACTATCTGCTGTAATTGCATTTACATTAATTCCACCACTTCCAAAGCACTACACAAAAAGAGTCTGGAGATATGTACTGATGGGGATACAATGGTTTTTGGTGCCATTTACGATTGTTGTATTTGGTGCCATTCCAGGTTTAGACGCACAAACGCGGCTGATGTTTGGTAAGTATATGGGGTTTTGGGTAACACCGAAGCATAGAGTTACTGAACAGTAGTGTGCGTTATAATAAATTAGTATGGAACCACTTTCAAAAAAAAGAAGAATTATTTCATTAAGTATATTTTTAGCAGTATTTTTTATTTGCGTGCCAATTTTATTTGCATATTCGTCTGGCTACAGATTTAATATAAAAGATTTTAGAATTGTGGAGACAGGGGGAATTTATATTTACTCAGATCTACGTGATACGCGTGTGTTTGTTGATGATGAATTCTATAAAAATAGTGGAACAATATTGCGCAACACACTTATTCAACGACTACCTGCTGAAGATATATATTCAATTCGTGTAGAGAAAGATGATTATTACCCTTACTACAAAGAGTTGTATATAGATCCAAACAGGGTGACAGAGGTAAGTGTAATGATGCTGCCTGTAGATATTCCTTTTACGCCAGTACCTCAAACCATAGAGGTTGTGGGAACATCTTCACGTGCACTGGCAACTACTTCTGAGGCTGTTTCTTTAGTAAATCCAGAATATCAACAAATTGCTTTACTGTTTGCAACATCAACACTAGAACAAACTCCTCCTTTACGAACTGAAATAGAAATTCCTACACCATTTAATTCGCAAGCATCTTCAACAATATTGGTACTAAATGAAAAAGTTGTGCTCTTGCCTAAATATATTTTAGACTTACAAGTTGAGGATATTAAGAACAAAGAAAAATTACAGGAAAAAGGTAGATTGGTGACATGGTTGGAGGGTGGTGATATCCATGTTATGTGGGCAGGTGAGTTTGAAGACACGCCATACTATTTCTGTGACGTAAGAGGGTGTCGCGACAGCATTATCGTTTCTACTGATACAGATATTAATGATTACGACTACTATCCAGGACGCGATGATGTATTACTAATTACAACAGCAAACGATATTTTTGCTATTGAAATTGACGATCGTTCTCGAAATAATTTACAACCAGTATTTACTGGAACAGAAGAACCTTTATTTAGGGTTGTAGGAAGTACACTGTATGTGCAAGACGGTGACAATATTTTTGAAACTCAGATTTGATACAATACTGAAACAACGAAACAGACGAATGAACGAAGATACTCAAGAAAAAAATAATACAGCTGGACATTATCATCCAATGACAAAAATTATGCATCGCGTAGTTGAGGTGTTTGATGATATGGGATTTGATATTTTTCAGATACCAGAACTTGATACCGAAGAATTTAACTTCGATTTTCTTAATGTTCCTGAGTCGCATCCTGCTCGTGATGAGCAAGATACTTTTTGGATTAAAGATGCTGAGAAACTTGTAGCTCGAACACAAATGACTTCTGGTCAAATACATGGAGCAAGAAAATATGATGCACCTCTTAAAACTCTCTTTTTTGGAAAGGTGTACAGAAATGAAACTACAGATGCGACGCATGAGGCAGTTTTTCATCAATTCGAATGCTCTGCTATTGGAACAGATTTAAATCTCGCGCACATGAAGTTTACTATTCAGAATATTATTACAAAACTTTTTGGGGAAGGTGTAACAACAAGACTTCGTCCTGGATATTTTCCATTCGTAGAGCCCGGAGTTGAAGTTGATATGTCATGTTTTAAGTGTGAAGGGAAGGGGTGTCGTGTTTGTAAACAATCTGGTTGGATTGAAATTTTGGGTGCTGGAATGCTTCACCCTAAAGTGCTTGAGCGTGGTGGAGTAAATCCAAATGAACATCAAGGGTACGCGTTTGCTTTCGGGTGGGACAGAATTGCAATGCTGTTACATGAAATTGATGATATTAGACTTATTCAGTCTGGAGATTTACGATTTGTAAATCAATTTAAATAATATATATGAACGTTTCTTATAACTGGCTACAAAGTCATATTGATGCACCATTACCAACTCCAGAAGACTTGGGAGCTTTACTAACTACACATGCATACGAACTGGAAGGAATCGAGCAGGTTGGTGACGACTATAAAATGGAGTTTGATGTGCAGCCAAACCGCGCACATGATTCATTCGGTCATAAAGGTGTGGCGAAAGAAATTTCTATCTTAACTGGACTTCCTGAAAAAACTCATGAAGATAAAGTGCATGAAAATCTAAGTACACCAACGTTCTCTGTAGACATTCAAGATGTTCGATGTAAACGATATATGCTTCGTGAAATGCAGAACATTACTATTTCAGAATCTCCTGACTGGATTAAGAAACGCTTAGAGGTTATTGGGCAACGATCTATAAATAATATTGTAGATATTACCAATATTGTAATGTTTGATAGAGGGCAACCTATGCACGCATTCGATGCAGATAAAGTTGTTGGAAAATCTATTATTGTACGAAAAGCAAATGAAGGAGAAACCATTACAACATTAGATGGAAAAGAAGTTGTGTTTAAGGGGGGTGAGATGGTGATTGCAGATGGGGCTGGTCCGCTTGCTATTGCTGGAATTAAAGGAGGGAATCGGGCTGAAGTTGATAGTGAAACTAAAAACATTATTCTGGAGTCTGCAAGCTTCGATGCGGTAACAGTACGAATGACACGGCGAAAGCTTGGAATTGAGACTGAATCTTCAAAACGATTCGAGCGAGATATCACAAGTGTGTGGGCAGAAGAAGCGATGATGCATGCGATAGATTTGGTTAGCGAGGATGCTGCCCCAAACAAAATAAAAATAAGTGAAACTGTTGATGTAAATCCAAAGATTGCAGGAATATATAAAACTGGAGTAAGTGTTGAAGAGGTAAATAAAAGACTTGGAACTACACTATCTGCAGAAGAAATTTCAGCTATTTTTACCAAACTTCGGTTTGAACATAAAAGAGTTTCAGCAAAAAGTAATTTTGTTGAACTGGCAAAATCCTTCACCGATATTCCGTATATATTTGGGGCAAGTGTTTTGCATGATGCGCCAAGAGGTTTCGATTGTTCTTCATTAAGTTCTTATTGTGCAAAAGAAAGCGGGTTATCTATCCCACGAATGGTAATAGATCAATATGTTTTTTCAAAAGAAATTTCAAAAGAAGATCTAGAGGTTGGAGATTTAGTTTTTTCTAATCAACATGGTGTAAGTGAAACTAATCAAAATAAATTTAAAGACCAACCTGAAATTCAATGCAATATATGTTCCGAACACGATACTTCAAAAGAATTTATGGCTGGTACAAAAATTGAAAAAGCTGTTGATCACTTAGGAATTTATATTGGAGAAGGGAAGATTGTGCACTGTACTTCTTTTGATGATAAGGGTGTGGTTATCGAAGACCTAGATGCATCTCCTCATTTTGAAGGCATAATCTCATATCGAAGAATTTTCGAAAAAGATGAAGAACGTTTTGTGATAACGGTTCCAGATGAGCGAATTGATATTCGAATTAAAGAAGATGTGATTGAGGAAATTGCTCGAATCTATGGATACGACAATATTGAGGAACAAATTGTGCAAAGAGAAACTCCAACAGTTATCGACCCTGTATATTCTTTGGTTGCTAAAATTTCAAAATACTTAGTTGAAGAACAAGATTTTTCAGAGTTGCTAACGTATGTATTTCAAAATGAAGGTGATATTGAATTACTGCATCCTCTGGCACAAGATAAGAAATTTATGCGAAATACGTTGCTTCATGGAATGCAAAAAAGTTTAGAGTTAAATCTTCACAATGCTTATTTATTAGGGCTTGATGCTGTGAAAGTTTTTGAAATTGGGAAGGTGTTTGAGGTAGGAAATAAGGAGCATTGGAGTTTGTCTATTGGTGTACAAAAGAAGGAGGGGAAAGTAAGCAAATCTCGAGCGACATTAGAAACTATTATTAAAGATTTGGGAGACTATTTAGAAGTAGAAATTGCTGATACGTCTAAAAAAATTGTGGATGACACAATGATAGAAATTAACTTAGAAAAACTCGCAGAGAAGGTTTCTTTGAGTAAAGATTCTAACTACGCACTTTCTTCAGAAACAGCGCATGTTGCCTATAAAACATTCTCACCATATCCATTCATGTTACGTGATATTGCAGTTTGGGTTCCAGATACTATTTCTGAAAATGATGTTCTTGAGCAGATTAAAAAAGAGTCTGGAGATTTACTTGTAACAAGTTCATGTTTTGACACATATGAGAAAGACGAAAAAGTTTCATATGCGTTTCGATTGGTTTTTCAGTCATATGAAAAAACACTCACTGACGAATTGGTTAATGAAATTATGGATAGTGTTACTGCAAAATTGAATAGTGAAGAAGGGTACGAGGTGCGGTAGAATAGTTATATGAAGCTTCAAATTCCATACCTCTCACAACATCAAGATGTTAAAGATACAACATGGCAAAATAAATCTTGCGGTATCGTTTGTGTAAAGATGATTTTAGATTTTTTACATCCAGATGAAATAACACACGACACGCCAGATTCTCTTATTAGTGAGGGAATAGGTACAGGTGGATATACTCAGGAATTTGGATGGAATCATGAGTCCCTGGTTCGACTATTCAGGAATCGAGGAATTAATGCATATCGACAAGAGTTCGTAACAAAAACAGAGTTGTACAAAAAGAAATTAGAAAATACTGGAACTGCAAAAATTAGAAAAATGATACAGGAACAAGAATTACCAGCTATTGTTTCTGTAGAAAAAGGGTTTGATGAGAACACTCATTCACACTTAATTGTTATAACTGGATATGAAGCTGATAAAAATGGTTTAACAGGTTTTTATTATCACGATTCAGATGCACGGGTGGGTAAAAAAGAACATCAGTTTGTTACAAAAGAAAAGTTTTTGAAATATTGGAGAAGGTTCGTAATTTTTGTTGAAAATTAGCCAAAACCACACCACAATATTCCCCAAATATATCTTTAGTTACAGCTATATTTTTGCTAAAATAGTACAACTAAAAGAAAAACTAATTTATATATATGGCAGACAAAAAAGCACCAAAGAAAAAAGATTCAAAAGCGTATGGTGCAGATGAAATTACAGTTCTGGAAGGTCTAGATCCTGTACGGAAACGTCCTGGTATGTACATTGGTACAACAGGGCCTGATGGACTTCATCACCTTATTAATGAGATTTTTGATAACGGTCGAGATGAAGCAATGGCCGGACATGCTAATCATGTAGAAGTAACACTACTACCAAATAATATGGTTAGAGTTGTCGATAATGGGCGAGGTATTCCAGTTGATAAACATAAGGTTACAAAAGTATCTGCACTTGAAACGATTATGACAACCCTTCATGCAGGAGGAAAGTTCGGAGGTGAAGGAAGTGGATATAAGGTTTCAGGAGGACTTCATGGGGTTGGTGCTTCTGTTATGAATGCACTTTCTGTGTATGCAAAAGCTGAAGTTCATAAAGATGGTGGTAAATGGATGCAAGATTATGAAATTGGAGTAAAGAAAGCAGATGTAAAGAAGATGGGGAAAACTGAATATCAAGGAACTGTAATTTCATTTATTCCAGATGGGACTATTTTTGAAACTACTGAATTCAACTTCAAGCGAATTGTAAATTATCTTCGACAACAGGCATACATGGTAAAAGGTCTTCGTATTAGTGCAATTGATGCTCGAGAAAGTGACGAAAAAGAAGTTGAAAATATACTCAAGGATGCATTTTACTTATCTGAAAGTTCACTTGATGCCCCTTCAAAATCATTTTATTTTGAAGGAGGGTTACGTTCACTAGTTATTTTTAATAACAAAATCCAGAAGCCTGTTCACAAAAATATTTTTTATATTAATAAAGAAGTTAAAGAAGGAGAAGTTGAAGTTGAAGTTGCACTTCAATATGTTGATGATATTTCACCTAGAATTTCAGCATTTGCTAATACTATTCACAACCCTGAAGGAGGAACACATTTAACTGGTTTTAAAACTGCATTAACTCGAACACTTAATACGTATGCCAAGAAAAATAAGTTAGTGAAAGATGGCGACAGTTTTACAGGTGATGATGTGTTGGAGGGTATCACAGCAGTTATCGCTGTTAAAATGCCTGAGATTCAGTTTGAAGGACAAACAAAGGCCAAGTTAGGCTCTGTTGAAGCTCGTGGAGCAGTTGAATCTGTGTTCGGAGAAGCATTCTCGGAATTTCTAGAAGAAAATCCAGATGACGCAAAATCTATTATTAATAAAGTTGTAATCGCTGTGCGCGCACGAAAAGCTGCAAAAGCCGCAAAAGATTCTATTTTACGAAAGGGTGCACTTGAAGGAATGACACTGCCAGGAAAGCTAGCTGATTGCCAAACAAAATCTGCAGAGGAGTCTGAATTGTTTATTGTAGAGGGAGATTCTGCTGGTGGTACAGCAAAGGTTGGGCGAGATAGACGAACACAAGCAGTACTTCCACTTCGAGGAAAACCGCTCAATGTTGAGCGTGCTCGAATAGATAGAATTATTACTTCAGAGCAAATTAAAAATATTGTTATTGCATTAGGAACTGGAATTGGAGATACGTTTGATATTGAAAGACTTCGATATCACAAAATTATTATTGCCGCCGATGCCGATGTTGATGGAGCTCATATTGCAACATTATTACTTACGTTATTTTATCGGTATTTCCGACCAGTAGTTGAAGGAGGATTTTTATATGTAGCTCAATCTCCATTATATAAAATCCAGGAAGGGAAAAAGGTTACATATCTATATACTGAAGAAGAAAAAATTGCGATGCTTGGAGAAGATGAAGAGGTTGATTCTGGAGATGAGCGTGATGAAGAGGGTGATGATAATGATGAAGATGCAGTAACAAAGCAGAGCCCTAAGATGCGTGTACAACGATATAAGGGATTAGGAGAAATGAATGCAGATGAATTGAAGGAGACAACAATGGATAAATCTAATCGAATACTTCGACTAGTGACCATCGATGATGCTGAAGAAGCAGATAGAGTGTTTGATATGTTGATGGGAACTGATGTTCCTGCCCGAAAAGCATTTATTACATCAAATGCAAAAATGGCAGAAATCGATTTATAGTCACTTCATTGAAGAAAGAAAAAAGCTCACAGAATTGTGAGCTTTTTTCTTTCTTATAAACAGTAGTTTACTTAGTTACGAACACGTAATTCTACACTATCAGTATTATTAGATTCACTTTCTTCGTCTGTGTCATCTTCTGTATCGACTCGAACTCTGATATCGAAGTTTCCATCATTATCAATATTATCGAATGAAGCAATTACCTCTGTATATTCTCCAGGACGAAGTCCATTGTATCGGTCAGATCGAAATTCTTCGTCATCATTGTCATCAAACGGAAGGTCTTCAATTTCAAATCTCCAGTTATTTGTTGTTCTGTCTCCAGTATTTTTTACGACAAAACGAATTGCAATATCATCACCTTCATCTGCAGTGTCGTCTTCAATAAAACGGTTTCCTGAAAGACGTCCAACTTCTAAATCTTCAATTACAAAATCAGCATCATCGTTTCCTGTAACTGGTGGGTTTGTAGTTCCTCCTCCATTATTTCCACTATTATTTCCAATTGGAACGCCATTAGAAAATGTTACAACACCAAGGTTGTTATTTTCGTTTGATTCACCAATTTGGTTTGATGGGTCGAGTGCAATTGAAACTGTTTGAGCTCCGCCATCCCGTACAAAGTAATTTAATGTATATCGAATTGCTTGTCCTGGTGCTAGCGAAATTTGCAATGGAGACGTTGCTACTTGAGCATTATTTGTAGGTGCACTATAGTTGAATAACCAGTTTCCTGTGCTTTGTCCACCAATATTTGAAACGGTGAATTGTACTTGGTTGTTTCCCAGAACTACAATATTTGAAATTGCTAGATCTGCAGGTGAGACTTGTCGCACTGTTTGATACACAACACGTTGTTGTGTAGGTGTAGGAGCTTGTGGTGCCCTTGATGTTACAGTTTGTGCGTTTTGATTTGTAGTTACTTCTGTTGTTGTAATTTCTGCATTAGAATTATCACCTTCTTCTGCATCACTAGGGTTTTCAGTTTCTGTAGATGTGCCAATGGTACCAAATCCGCTTGGAGTTCCATTTTGAACTGTTACGAAAATTTCACCATTTTTATTTTTTCCATCTCCATCAGAATATGAAATATAAATTGGAACGTCTGCGTATGCATTTTCTTCATCGAAATGAATTCGCAAAGTAGCATTATCAACATCTCCTAGTGTGAATGTATTTTCACAAATAAGACGTCGTACATCTGAATCTGTGATAATGTCAAAATATACATTATCTACACATTCGTATGTAATATTATATGAACCAATTTGCGCAGCATCATCATCCCAAACAAGTGTAAACTTGTCGTTATTTTGTAAGTTTGTCTTATCTGCAGTAATAACAATAGTATTATTACCAATAAGTGAACCAAGTGATGATCCGACATTTGCTAATCCACTAAAAATTCTTGGCACGAATGTTACTACTAAAAAGGCAAGAATGATTAATATCACAACAACTCCTACAATGAAAAGAATCTTTCCAAGTAAGCTTTTTTCTTTTGTTTCTTTATTTTCGCTAGACATAGTGGGGCAACTATAACAAGTATATTTACAATTGTCAACATTTATTACATAAAACATCATTACGTACCTGTATGTTATAATGTTAACTTAACTTTACATATCTATTATGAAACTACAAAAAATTAGTCAGTACATACTATTGTTTATACTACTATTAAGTTTGTCTCTATGGATGAAAATGTACTTTGAATGGGACAATACAACGTTTAAAAAATCTTCTGTTAATAAAGAAGTGTATCAAGAAGAGTCTGTAAAAAAAGAAATTATTGAAAATAATACTATAGAAAAAACTATGTCAGAAGATAAAAACGAAAACAAAGTAGCTGTGAACAGTGAGGCTGAAACTGAAATTATGGGAAAAGAGTTGGTGTGTGAATCATACTCATGTTTTAAAAAACCTTCAGATGACGTTCTTCGCGCACAGTTAACCGACTTGCAGTACCGTGTAACACAAAAAGATGGTACTGAGCGCGCCGGAACAAGTGAGTTGGATGCAAATAAAGAAGAGGGAATTTACGTTGATATTGTTTCAGGAGAACCGTTGTTTTCATCAGTTGATAAATTCGACTCTGGAACTGGTTGGCCAAGTTTTGTGAAGCCAATTAGTGAATTATATGTAACATTACACGAAGACAAGAAACTGTTCTCAGTTCGAACGGAAGTTCGTTCCACTATTGCAGATTCTCACTTAGGTCATGTGTTTAATGATGGTCCGAAAGATAGAGGTGGATTACGTTACTGTATGAATGGAGCTTCGCTTCAGTTTATCCCTAAAGCAGAACTAGTTGGGCAGTATGCAGAATTTGCTTCACTGTTCGAATAAAGGAAAAGATATTGCTCAAAAAAGTGCTTTATGGTACTCTCTACCAACTATGTCACAAGATAAATTAGTAAAAATCAAATGTGTAGATACAGGCGAGATTCGCTATACTACTCGAAATAAAAAAGGTGAAAGCGAAAAGCTTGAACTCAAGAAATACAGCAAAAAGCTACAAAAGCCTGCTGTGTGGAAAGAAATGAAGAAATAAGAAATCCCGCTTCTGCGGGCTTTTTTATTGCGTAAACTTTTGATACAGTAGTGCAACTGGGCGATTAGTTAAGTGGTATAACAGTGGTCTCCAAAACCACTATCGAGTGTTCGATTCACTCATCGCCCGCCAAAATAAGTGCTATATAACATTCATGCTGAGTTGTTTTATATCCAATCTGTAATAACTTTCTCCGCATTCTCTAAATCATCTATATCCACCCAAACTATATCTTTATCTTTTTTCCACCACGTCATCTGACGTTTTGCGTATTGCCAGTCGCCGGTAATTATTTTTTCTTCTAATTCTTGTTTTGTTATTTTCTTTTGTAGGTAGTGTGAAAGAAATTTATATTCTAATCCTAGTTGCTCCATTCGTTCATAGCTCACACCATGTTCTGTGTGTACATTTTCAGCCTCTGTAATCATTCCATTTGCAATTCTACTTTTAGTTCTATTAAGTATATTTGCTTTTAGTTGTTCGTCGGATATTTTCATTCCAATTTTAAGTGAATCGTACTGCGGATTTTTTTCTACTTTTGGAACTTTTCCTAATGCTACTGCTATTTCAATAGATCGAATTATTCGAACTCTGTTGTTAGTATCAATTTCTTGTAGTCGCTCAGAATCTAACAATTCTAGTTTTGCTATAAGTTCAGTTGTTGTGTGTTGTTCTAATTCTTTCCGTAGTGTTTCGTTCGCAGGAACTCCAGAAAGTATTGCATTGTCTACTACTGCATCAATATAAAAAGCAGTACCACCTGCAAGTATTGGAAGTTTATTTTTTTTATGAATAGAGTGAATCGCTTCATCTGCTTGTTCTTTGAAATGAGCTACAGAAAATACTTCTTTATCGTTTGGATGAATAACATCTAAAAGATGGTGAGGGATACCACACATTTCTTCTTTGGTAATTTTTCCTGTTGCGATATCTAGGTGTGTATAGACTTGTCGTGAATCTGCAGAAATAACTTCTCCATTAAACTGCTTTGCCAAATCTACCGCTAGATCACTTTTCCCAGACGCAGTTGGCCCGAGGATGACTAATAATTTTTTCATGTGCCGGAGGAGGGACTTGAACCCTCACCCCCGAAGAGACACGATTTTGAGTCGTGCGCGTCTACCGATTCCGCCACTCCGGCCTGTTGTTGTAAGAGTGTAAACTAAAATCATTCATTTTGCATCCCTTTTTTGAGTTACAAACAGAAAATACACAGAAGTACATAATGAGTAAAATGACGTTATGATACAATGCTTTTATATTTATTTTATTTCACGCAGTAACAATTATTACCAATGGCTGAATTCCAAGACAACGCAGTATTTTTTATCGAAGTTGATAAAATTGAACCAAACCCGTATCAACCTCGGAAAGAGTTTGATGAAGAAAAATTAAATGATTTAGCAGGTTCTATTCGAATGTATGGGATTTTACAACCATTAACTGTTATTAGGAAAGAAGTTGAAAAAGAAGATGGAGGTATAGGAGTTAGGTATGAACTTATAGCAGGTGAACGTAGACTTCGTGCATCAAAAATTGCAGGATTACGTGAAGTTCCTGCACTCATTCGAACCAAAGAAGATGACTCTCGAGTAAAACTAGAGCTAGCAATTATTGAAAACTTACAGCGTGAAGATTTAAATCCTGTTGATCGTGCACGATCGTTTCAACAGCTTGCTGAAGAGTTTGGTCTAAAACATATTGAAATTGCTAAGAAAGTTGGAAAGAGTAGAGAGTATGTTTCAAACACTATGCGTTTATTAGCACTCTCTGAAGAGATGCTCACTGCACTTGGACAGAAGAAGATTTCAGAAGGTCACACTCGACCTTTGTTGATGCTTTCAGATCGTCCTGAAGAACAAATGGTTTTATTTAAGGAGATTATGTTAAAGAAGATGACTGTGCGGGATGCAGAAAAAATTGCTCGTAAAGTTGCATTCGATAAGGTTCGGAAGAAGGAACGAATGTTTGATCCAGATATTGTCGAGATGGAACAAGAGGCAAGTGAGCACTTAGGTACTAGAGTTCACATTGAACCTAAAGAAGTTGGAGGGCGTATTCAGATTGATTATTTCAATGAAAATGATTTAAAGAATATCTTAAAAGTATTAAACAAGGTTAAAGAAGATGAGCGAAATAATGTTGTGGCTAATGAAATAGAGGCTCAAGATGCAATCCAGCGAACAATGTTAGAACAAGCAGCACCAATTGCATTCACTGATGCCAATGAGAAAGTTAACCCCGAAGCGTCTTCACATGAAGTTGTTATTCCTGCTAGCGAAAATAAATCACAAAGAGATTTTTTTACGCAAGATGCACAGGTTGCACATGAGCTTGCATTGATTGCAAAAAAACCTTTACCGATGGTTACAAATATAAATAGTAATGAAGAGAAAATTACTGTGCCAAATTATTCGGAAACAACTCCAGAAATTATTGCAGACAGCACAAACGTTTATGAAAAGAATGAAGAAACTAAAATTAAGGAACAAGAAGGTGGGGATTCTGAAGTTGTGTCAGATTCAAAGCCTGAAGATTTGAATCAAAATCAAGACCCGGAAAAGCCAACATATTCACTTAATAATTTCTCTATTTAATTGTTGACTATTTTGCAAAGCGTAGTACGTTAAGGTTGACCTCCAGTTCATTTACTGTGCTTACGCCATATTTCGTGAGTATTATTGTGATGGTAAATAATGTTTGGTATATACGCTACATACAAACATTGGACGTCCGTATGCTGGTATAAGCTACACTTCACCCATAAGTCGACCAGACACAAAGAATTCCAGCCAGCATCACATACTTCATTCGAAGTAAAAAGGTTACATGGTCTTCACGTAGCTAGCTCTCAGAGGCCAATCTCCTGTGCCTTTGAGAGCGCTTTTCTTTTTCTGTCGTAATTGTTACGCAGACTTTACTATTTCAATAGCTTCTTCTAGCGTGAATTTATCTACGTTAAGTGAGTCTGGTAAATAAATTCGTCGTAACCCTTTTTTCAAAAAGTATCCAGATTTACTCTTATAAAGGGTTATCGGCTTTTTAGTTTTTGGGTGTTTTCCAAGCTCTTTAGATATTTCTGCACCGCGTGGTGGAGCCTTAGGTTCGTTTAGTAGTGTTACTGCTTCTTCTAATGTAACGTCGTATGGAGTTGTATCTTTTAGTGATCGGAAATCGCCGTCGCACCCAACATATGGGCCGAAACGACCAACATTGGCAATCACTGGTTCTTGTAAATCTGGATGGATCCCAAGGTCTCTTGGGAGAATAAGTAAATGCACAGCTTCTTCTAGGGTGATTGCTTCAGGATTGATATCTTTAGGAATAGATGCACGTTTCGGTTTTATTGCATTTGCTTTTCTTTCTCTTTCTTTTGCACGCGCTTCTTTCACGAGTAACTTTGCTTTTTTAAGTTCTTCTTTTTGCTCAGGTGTCATTTTTGCAAGCTCATCTTTAGAAATCTTTTTTACTGTTGGAAGCTTTACTTTCTTTTCTAATTCTCCAAGTTGTACATATGGTCCAAACCGTCCTTCCAATACAAAAATTGGTAAATTAGATTCTGGGTGCATGCCTAGAGGTTTTTCATTTCCAATTTCTTTTCCTTCAAGTGTTAGTGCACCATCACAATCTGGGTATTGTTTACATGATAAGAATTTACCTGCTCGTCCAAGCTTAATATCTAATGCACTCTTACATTTAGGACATTTGAATTTAGGGTCTGCATCACCGAGTGTTGTAAGTTTTGGGATATCTTCCTTTTCTTCAATATCTTTCGTGAATGGGGTGTAGAAATCTGAAAGTGTTTTCACATATTCTTTTTCTCCTGTAGCTATTCCGTCTAAGTCGCTTTCCATTTCTGCGGTAAAATCGTCAGAAATATAATTAGTGAAGTGCTCTTCAATGAAGCTTGAAACAACATCTCCTGTGTCTGTTGGAATAAGTGTACGTCCTTCTTTTTCTACATACCCTCTATCGTTCAATGTTTTAATAATTGATGCGTATGTAGAAGGTCGTCCAATTTCTCGTTTGTCTAACTCTTTAACAAGACCTGCTTCACTGTAGCGAGATGGTGGTTGTGTTTGTTTTTCTTCATTTGTAATAGTAATAAACTGGAGAGAGTCACCCTTTGCAACTTTAGGAACTTCAGTATCTTCTCCTCGTGCTTTGGGGTCTGCTTTAAGCCATCCTTCACCAATAATTCGCTGTCCATTAACAGAAAAATCAGGAATAGAATTTGATGAAACATTAGTAATTACTTTCGTTCGTAATGTTTGCGCATCAACCATTTGGCTAGCTACTGTTCGTGACCAAATAAGTGCATACAGTTCTTTTTGGTCGGTTGTTGAGCCTGCACTCATTGTCCCAATAGCACTTGGACGAATTGCTTCATGAGCCTCTTGTGCACTTTTAGATTTTTTCCCTTGCCATGCTCGGTATTCATAGTGGTCGGCCCCGTATTCTTTTGCTACTACTTTTTTAATTTGTCCATGTGCTTGTGCTGCTAACGTTGTTGAATCTGTTCGCATGTATGTAATGTGTCCAGCTTCATAAAGTTTTTGTGCAATTTGCATTGTTCGAGCAGGGGAATATCCTAACCGGGTCGATGCAGCTTGTTGTAGTGTTGAAGTCATAAATGGTGCCTTTGGTGCACGTTTTGCTTTTGTTTCTTTTACTTCTACCACAAGCCAATCTTCTTTTTCTGCTGTAGCAATAATAGTGTCTACAAGTTTTTTATCTTGCGGTTCTTCTTTGCAGACCACAGAAAACGTTATTTTTTCTTTCTTTACGTTTGCTGTAAGTGTCCAAAATGTTTCAGGGATAAATGCACGAATTTCACGTTCACGCTCCATAATAATTCTTAGGGCAGGAGATTGTACACGACCAGCTGAAAGTCCGTATCTTACTTTTTTCCAAACCAAACCAGAGAGTCCATATCCAAATAAACGATCTAAAACACGTCGAGCTTCTTGTGCCTGTTTCATGTTGTCATCAATTGTTCGTGGTTCTGTTATTGCTCGCTGGATTGCTTCTTTTGTAATTTCATTAAATACAATTCGTTTAGGTTTTGAAAGCTTTAATGCTTCAGCAATGTGCCAAGCAATAGCTTCTCCTTCACGGTCGAGGTCAGTCGCGAGTAATACCTCATCTGCAGTAGCTGCAAGACGTTTCATGTCTTGAATCACTTTTTGTTTTCCAGCAACAACTTCGTAGTTGGGCTTAAATCCATTACTAATATCAATGGCAGTTTTTTCACTTTTAGGTAAGTCGCGTATATGTCCAACTGAGGCAATAACTTTGTAATTACCAATTTCAGATAGGTATTTTTCTACTGTCTTTGCTTTTGAAGGTGACTCTACAATAACGAGTGATGACATAATAATGTGTATTTATGGTAGCAAGTAATACTATAGATTAGGGAAGTGTGCAAATTATGCTCTTTGTAAATACAATCCTGTTTCTTCTATGACACCTTTCAAAAGCAACATACTGATTGTTGCTGGCAGTACGTGCATATGGTTTGGAAATGCTTCAAAAAGTTCATCACGAGTTTTTTGTTCAAATAGCGCTCGATACAATTCTTTTTCAAAATTTGAAAGTAATGCCAACTGTTTTTGCTCGACTTCTTGTTTTTCTTTTTCTGAAATATGTTCAGTGTTAAATCCTAATGCTTCATGTAAATCTCCTGCGCAAGTAATTGGTGTTGCTCCTAATCGTAAAAGTTGATGCGAACCTTTTGTGTTTTCAGAAAATATATCTCCAGGGATTGTTAACACATCTCTGTTGTAATCTGTAGCAAGGCGAGCAGTGATAAGTGTTCCAGATTTCTCTTTTGCTTCTACTATTAACACTGCATCTGAAAGTCCTGCCATGATTCTGTTTCGTTTTGGAAACGTCCATAACTCTGCTTTCTGTAGTGGGTCGTATTCTGAAAGTAAACATCCATTGTTTGCAGCAGTAATCTTTTCTGCAAGTTGTATATTATTTTTGGGATATAACACAGAGTCGTCTAGTCCAGAGCCTGGAACTACAATAGTTGGAATGTTGTGTTCTAAAGCGGTTTCAAGCGCAATTGTGTCTATTCCTCGTGCAAGCCCTGAAATAATTACTACAGACATGTGTTTCAGTGATGTAATTAATTTTTTGCAAACCAGTGCTCCATATTTAGAATTATTTCGTGCACCAACCACGGTGAGCCATTTCACCCCATCTCGTTTTGGCAATGTGCCTTGTATAAAAAGTTGTGTAGGTGGTTTAGGTATTTCAAATAGTTGCTTCGGCCAATATTCTTTTGAAAGTGGTGTAATGGGATTTTTCACTTTACCTAGTGTAGTAGTCTGATATGATGACGGAATAAAGAAACACTAAAGTATGCTCGATATAAACTTCATTAGAGAGAATAAAGATATAGTCCAGGCCGGTTCAGTTAAGAAGCGAATCCCTTTTGATGTGCATGAATTGCTCGCAAAAGACGAAGAGCGAAAAGCACTACTGCAAACCGTAGAGGCAAAACGCGCAGAACAGAATGAAGTTGGAAAAAGAATTCCTCAAGTAGAGGGAGAGGAGAAAGCTCAACTATTACAACAAATGTCTGCGTTGAAAGAAGTGCTACAAAAAGAGGAAGAACAGCTTAAGGTTGTACAAGAAGCATGGAAGCAGTTAATGCTTCGAGTTCCAAACGTTCCGCACATTTCTGTTCCTGAAGGAAAAGATGATACAGAGAATGTAGAAATTCGAACATGGGGAGAAAAGCCGCAATTTACCTTCACTCCAAAAGATCACGTTGAGCTTTGTAAAATAAATAAACTTGTTGATTTTGAGCGTGGAACAAAAATCGCAGGATTCCGTGGGTATATTTTGAAAAACTATGGGGCGCTACTTGATATGGCAGTTCGACAATTCACCATGGACTCACTTTTGAAAAAAGGTTACGCACCAATGACAGTTCCTTCACTTGTAAATGAATCAACATTATTTGGAACAGGGTATTTGCCACAAGGTGAAGATGATTTATACAAAACACAAGATGGCGACTATTTAGCTGGAACAGGAGAGGTGGCAACAATGAGTTATTTCAGTGATGAAGTGCTAGATGCAAAACAGCTTCCAATTAAAATTATTGCGCAGTCACCATGTTTTCGACGAGAGGCGGGAAGTCATGGTAGAGATACAAAAGGACTAATTCGTGTGCATGAGTTTTATAAGCTTGAGCAAATTGTAATTGCAGAAGCAAGCCATGAAGCCACAGTGGCACTTCATGAAGAAATTACACAAAATGCTGAAGATGTAATGCAGGCATTAAATATCCCCTATCACGTGGTAAATATTTGTGGAGGAGATTTAGGATTAGGGCAGGTTAAGAAGTACGATATTGAAGCATGGGTTCCATCTCAAGATACATACCGAGAAACACACTCAGCATCGTACTTTCATGATTTCCAAGCACGAAGACTTAATATTAAATATGTAGGAGAAGATGGAAAGAAATATTTTGCATATTCATTAAATAATACTGCGATTGCTTCACCAAGAATTCTTGTTCCAATTATTGAAAATAATCAACAAGAAGATGGATCTATAGTTGTGCCAGAAGTACTACGTCCGTATATGGGGGGAGTTGAGGTTATTAAGATGCAGTAGCCTTTCGTTTGCTATACTGCTTTCTACTATGTTTATGAAGCGAAAGCGATATCAATCCAAGAAGAAATTCTTAGAAGCACAAAAACGATTTCATTTAAAATGTACACTGTTTGGAATTGTGGGTGTTGTTGGTGTTGTTGGCTTTATTTTTTTAATGCGAATTGAATCAATGCAGATAACTTCCGTGATTGTTTCTGAGACAGCATATGCAAATGCCTCTGTACTACAAGAAAAAGTAGAAGCTGAATTAGAAGGAAACTATTTGTTTGTCATTCCTAAAACAAATACAGTATTGTATCCAAAAGAAACTATTGCAGACGTTGTGCGAGAGGGAAATCCTTCATTCTCAGATGTTGAGATTTCTCGAAATGGATTACAGGAAGTAGAAGTTGCCATTGAGGAGTATGAATCATTTGGAACCTTTTGTACTACTGCAATTCATAAAGACGCACAAGACGAAGACATGCTCGTTATTGGAAGCTATGCTTCTGGAACACGTGTGTTAGCTGGTGCAAAATCTGCTATATCTCGAACAGTACCGTTAGAAGTTTTATACACAGAATCACCAGACTGCTTTTTATTTAATGATGAGTCGTTTGTATTTGCAACAACTTCTGCAGATTTATCTGAAACACAATTGTTATTTGTGAATAATGAGATGGCTACATCTTCAGATATGTTAGGAAGTACATATTTACCAATAGAACACATTGTTGCTATTCGTGATTTTACTAAAAAAATTGAGGATATAAATTTGCAGGCAGAATCGGTTTGGACAAAGAATGGTGAGGTATACACAATAGAAACAACAGATCGTTTAAAAATTCATTTAGAACCAGGTGCTACTTCAGATGAATTATTTGCAAACTTAAAAACATTACTTGAAAATAATGTAATAACAGAAGGGTATTACAAAACTATCGATTATATTGATTTACGTTTTGGGAATAGGGTGTTTTACAGGGAGGTTGAATAGTTTATAAATGCATAGTTTTCTTTGCTATAATTAGTGCATATGCGGCACAACCCAACACTCCTAATACCTCACTACATAGCATGGCATTACAGCCTTGGGTTGCGCGGAATACTGCATCATTGGAAAACATTCACCTGGTTTTTCTGGAATTTCTTTGCAATTCCACTACAGTTCCAAACATTATTTTTACCATTTGAACGATTACAAGAAACATCAAAAGGAAAAGGTTTAAATGTTGAAGCTTATTTTTCTGCCTTAGCTACAACAACAATTATGCGAGGTGTTGGATTCTTGTTGCGAATTAGTGTTATTGCTGTTGGTGGCATTGCAATAATTGCGCTCGCAATAGTTGCGTTATTTACATTATTTTTGTGGCTTATTATGCCACTCGTTTTATCTGCAATGCTAGTTGTTGGAGTTTCAGCGCTGTTTACAATCCCATCTGCCTAATATGAATTACAAAGAACTACAAAATAAAGCCTCAGACTTATATCCAGCAGTATTGATGGAATCTTTCATTAAACATGCGCAGCGAAGAAAGATTCGTTTCTGGCTACTAATTGCAATAGTTATTACGCTATTTATTATAGTGATTGCATTTGCGATGAGTGCCATTGATTCTCAAATTGGGGTGAATAGTTTATTAACAGTTCTGTCATATAACATCAGAGGATTATTCTTACTACTACTTACTGCATGGTTGGCACTATTTTTTATGGATGCAATGTACTTTTCATTCTTCTTTAAAAAAGACGCTCCAATGGATTTTCAAGTTGCACTTATTATGCAAGCAACAAAAGAAGATGATGTTACAAAAGGCTTCTTACATTCTTTATTTGGAAAACAAGTGATGATGCGGCTTGGAATTCCGCCACGAGAAGTGCAAGTATTTTTAGATAACAGAAAAGAGTTTGTCACAAAAGATGATTACGTTGTTATTGAGCAAGATGAAGACCCGTATATTACTATTGGTGAATATGCTCGTTCAATCATTCATTTTGATAGCGGTTTTTCAACATTTCTAAACGATAACGCAATAGACGGTGATATGTTTCGAGACACGATTCGTTGGGTGGCACAAAATCATACTAGACGACAATCAAAAGAAGCGTGGTGGCAAAAAGATCAGCTTGAGCGCATTCCATCTGTTGGGCGTGATTGGGCATATGGACAGGTGTATCATTTAGAAAAATTTGGACACCCATTAGAAGATGAACCAATGTACGAAGCTCTTCGGGGAAAATCTCGTTTTTATGAAGAGAATATTACTGTAATTGAAGAAGCCTTAGCAAAAGCTGGAGGTAATGTGATTGTAACTGCAGAGCAGTCGGTGCAAGCGATAACCGTCATTCATGCATTCGCGCATTATATTAAAAATGGAAAAAGTAAATTCCATCTTGAACAAAAGCGATTATACGTACTTGATGGCGAGCGAGTTATAGAATCGATGCGAGAAAAAGTTGATGTTGAAAAACAATTACGAAGAATATTTGCACAAGCTGCGGTTTCTGGAAATGTCATTATTGTATTACCAAACATGGATGTGTTTGCGGAAAGTGCTGCAGCACTTGATGTGGAAATTTACTCATTACTAGAATCTATTTTGACATCGTCATCACTGCAACTTATTACAACTGCAACAACAAACAACTATCACCAAACATTAGAGCCGCATCACGACTTACTACGACATTTTGAACTGGTAAAGCTCCCCGAAATACAATCTGATGCACTTACAGGGGTACTACAAACAGAAGCACAAATTCTAGAAAAGAAAGTTCCAGTACTATTTTCAATTCAGGCAATTATGGAAGTTGCCAGTGCTGCAGAACGATTCTTCGGAACAGAAGATATTCAGCATCGTTCGGCTAGTTTGTTATTTGACGTAGCACGACACGCTCGAAAACAAGGAAAAGTAATTGTCACAAGACAGCACGTTGATGAAATTGTTGAGAAAAAAACAGGAATTGCAGTAGGCGACATCTCTAAAGATGAAAAAGAAAAACTAACTAATTTAGAAGAAATTTTGCACAAGCGAATTATTGGGCAAGATGCTGCGATTACCGCTATTAGTGGGGCGATGCGTCGAGCTCGAGCTGGTCTTACTAATCCGAAGCGTCCGATGGGATCGTTCTTGTTCCTGGGTCCTACAGGAGTTGGAAAAACAGAAACTACAAAAGCTTTAGCTGCAACGTTTTTTGAGAGCGAAAAGAATATTATTAGAATTGATATGTCGGAATATTCTTCAGAGGAAGGGTTAGAAAAACTTATTGGTTCATATAAGAAAAATATTCCAGGTTTGTTGGCATCAAAATTACGAGAACGACAGTATGGAGTACTGTTGCTAGATGAGTTTGAGAAAGCTTCAAAACAGGTGCACGACTTATTCTTACAAATTCTTGATGAAGGGTATTTTACAGATGGAAAAGGAGAAAAAGTACTTGCGAGAAATCTTATTATTATTGCAACTTCTAATGCGGGAAGCGATTTAATTTATAAGGGAACAATTGCAATTGAAAAAGGGGAAGCAGGATTCGATTCTAAAAAAATTGTTGATGAAATTATTGAGCAAGGAATTTTCCGCCCAGAACTTGTAAACCGGTTCGATGGTGCAATTGTGTTCCATGCACTTAATCAAGATCATTTGCAACGAGTAGCAGTTCTTATGATTGCATCACTAGAGAAGCGCTTGATGAACAAAAAACTAAAAATTAATCAAACTCCTGAGCTGTTAGCATATTTAGCAGATAAGGGTTCAGATACCAAATTTGGTGCACGTTCAATGAATCGAGCCATTCAAGATGAAGTAGAGCGTATTATTGCAGACGGTATTATTGCTGGCGATGTACTCGCGGGACAGACGGTGACATTGGTTCCTTCTGTAGACAACACATCTCTTACATTAAAAACAAATAAATAAATTGCATGACTCGTCATACTAAAACAACAATTTGGACTGTTTCTGCAATTGTTATTGGTATTGGAGTAAGTTTTGGTTTAATGAAAGGGGCGGTGTATGTTGCGCAGAACACCTCATCGTTCCAGTTTGCATTTCGTGGACCGTTTGGAGATGAGGTCGTTATTGAAGGTTTAGGTGGTCCAGCAGGAAAAGATGAAGCGGTTGTTGGTGAGCTACGACAAAAGCGATATATCGTAAGAGGTGGAGCCGCGTTTCCAGATATTTCTTCGACAGCATTTATAGTTGGAGATATTGATAGTGGACAAGTTATTGCGAGTAAACGAAAACGGGAAGTTCGCTCTATTGCTTCACTTTCTAAATTGATGACAGCAGTTGTTGCTGATGAGAATGTTGGCTTGCAGGGTGAAACAGTTGTTTCTGGTAGAGCAATTTCAACATATGGTGCATCTGGAGGATTGCGTCGAGGACAACGCTTTACAGTAGAAGACTTGCTGCTACCACTGTTGTTGTCTTCATCTAATGATGCTGCAGAAGTTATTGCAGAGTATGAAAACAGAAGTGTCTTTATGGAAGATATGAATAGAAAGGCAGTATCACTTGGAATGAGTAACACAACATACAGTGATCCTAGTGGACTTTCAGCAGGTAACCTTTCAACTGTAGAAGATTTATTTTCTTTAGTGCAATACATTCAAAAGTATCGTAGATATATTTTTGATATTACTACCGAGCGCTCTAGTAGTGCGAGAGGAAGAAGTTGGTATAACAACTCAAGGTTTACAGGAGCACCTAATTATATTGGAGGAAAGAATGGGTATACAGACGAGGCTGGTAAAACAAATATTGCACTATTCTCACTTCCATTAGGAGGAGACGAAGAATATAGGAATGTCGCTATTATTGTGTTCGACAGTAATGATCCAAAAACAGATACAGATATGATTGTTCGGTATTTGAATAATTACGTATATTACGAATAAATAAAATAATAACCCCGGCCAAACATGTAAGTTAGGCGCGGGGTTATGATGGTGTTTTAGAAAAATCCTACACACCTTCTGAGCTGATAACTTCATTGCGAAATAGTCGAGGCTTTTTCGCACTGAAGTATCGGATGATGAGTACTGCAATCGCAATGGCGGTTGAAACGCCAATGCTGTAGTTGCAGAACAACAGGTTCAATTTATCGCCCGGGAAGTCGTTAGCTGTGCTGAAGTGCACGAACACGCCGAGCGGGAGGAACAGCAGGAAGATCGAGAAGAATAGTCCAAAAATGAACCAGGCTGCCAAAGATGGCATTCTTCGAACTTCATCGTTTACCTCAGTTTTCTCGAGGAATAGTACACCCGAGAGCACCCAGACCACGAATGGTACAGCTGCTGCAACAAATGTGGCGACTGCCAAAATTGGTGTTCTGATGTCATTCAGTACGACGTATCCTGTGACGAATACGAACATGGGAAGAATCCAGGCAAGTTGCGCCTGAAAAGATGATAGGAAGTTTTTCATTATGATGGTGCTAGTTGGTTTTTTTGGTTGTGGCAGGTCTTGCCGGTTCTAAAATATAATACAACAAAATTAGTAATAAGTCAAAAGAAAATGTACCTCACGACATTGTAGATACTTGCGTATTTTCAATGTGAATGAGGACAACTTGAATACCTGTAATGACGAGGCTGGCAAACATGCCGGCCATGAATGCGGAAGTCCGCAACATGTCATGATCGAATATTCGGGTGAGTTCCCATGTTGGCATGATGAGTATCAAGCCAAACAAGGTTAACCAGGATAGCGCCATTACATGTCCGATTGTGGTCATGATGTGATTCTCTGTACCAAGGCCATGTCTCAGAAGAGACAGGCCTATTTGCGAGAAGACATAGGTGAATAGCACTACTGCCATATCACCAAGATGATTCATTGCAGTATCAGCCACAAGAATCCACACCACAGCGACTATGCAGCCGCCTAACAATTGGGTTTTTAAGAACGAGTTCATATCAACACTTAAAATACATATTATTTTGTACTTTGTCAACAAACTTTCTGCATGCTACACTCGTTCACATATTTATGAAAAACTTTTGGCAAGAACTAGAAAAGCCTATTTTAGCGTTGGCACCAATGGCAGATGTTACCGATCCTCCATTTCGAAAGTTGTTTGCAAAGTATGGAAAACCAGATGTAACGTGGACAGAGTTTGTGTCGGCAGATGGTTTGATGTTGGCGCCACACGAACCAAAAGATAAATACGGCATGGCTCCAGTAGATAAGCTTCGAATCGATTTAATATATTCAGAAGATGAACGTCCAATTGTTGCGCAGTTATTTTCGTCAGACCCTGGCAGAATGGAAGCTGCGGCAAGGTATTGTGTAGAGCAAGGGTTTGATGGTGTCGATATTAATATGGGGTGCCCAGCCAAGGTTATTGAAAAACAACTTGTAGGTTCTGCGATGATAAAGCATCCCAAGAAAGCTGCAGAAATTATTGCTGCCGCAAAGCGTGGTGCAGGAAATATTCCTGTTTCAGTAAAAACCCGTGTTGGATATAGCTCTATTGAAGAATTTGATGGCTGGATTTCACATATACTTAAGCAAGATGTCGCATGTCTGAGTATCCATTGGCGAACTCGAAAAGAGCTAAGCAAAGTTCCTGCTCATTGGGAGTTGGCAAAGCGGGCGGTTGAGTTACGAAATGAGCTGGCACCAAATACTATTATTTTAGGGAATGGAGATGTTACTTCTAAAGAAGATGCACTGCAAAAAATAAAAGAAACAGGTGTAGATGGTGCAATGATTGGACGAGGTATCTTTGGTAATCCATGGTTTTTTAATGCAGAAATAAATAGAAACACCGACATTCCCATAGAGGAACGATTGCGAGTTATGCTCGAGCACACAGAACTATTCGAACAAATGCTGCCACATAAAACATTTGCAGTAATGAAAAAGCATTACAAAGCGTATGTTGATACATTCCCCGGAGCAAAAGAGCTTCGCATTGCACTTATGGAAACAAAGAGTTTTGAAGAGGTGAAGAAAGTTGTTGAAGGTTTTTTAAGAGGTGAGATGAAGAAGTAGCTTTCTTCATGCTAAACTACTTGCATGTCAGAAAAAGTAACTAAAAACGTCGCACTATATACAAAATATCGTCCACAAACATTCGAGGATATGGCTGGGCAAGAGCACGTTACGTCAGTACTTAAAGAAGCTATTGCAAACGGAAATATTAACCACGCATATTTATTCTCTGGAACTCGTGGAACAGGTAAAACTACAGCAGCACGAATTCTTGCAAAAGAACTCGGAACACATACCGACGATTTATATGAAATTGATGCCGCTTCAAATACAGGAGTTGATGATATTCGTGATTTAAACGAATCCGCAAATACACTTCCATTTCACTCCGACTATAAAGTATATATTTTAGATGAGGTACACATGCTTTCTAAAAGTGCCTTTAATGCGCTTCTTAAAACATTAGAAGAGCCACCAACGCATGTTATTTTTATGCTTGCAACAACAGAGCCAGAAAAAATCCCAGACACAGTAATTTCTCGATGTGAATCATATTCATTTAAAAAGCCAAATCAAAAAATTCTTAAAGCTCGTATCGAGCAAGTTGCAAAAGCAGAAGGGTATGAAGTAGAGGGAAGCGCGAGCGACTTAATCGCCCTGCTTGGTGATGGGGCATTCCGTGACGCACTAGGAACATTGCAGAAAGTTATTAGTACATCTAAAGATAAGAAAATAACTGTCGACGAAGTAGAGCGAGTAACAGGAGCTCCAAAGGGTGAGTTGGTAAACGGAGTAATTACTGCGTTAGTTGCAAAAGATGTAGAAAAAGGATTAGAAGCAATAGGAGAAGCGCATGCAGCAAATATTGATATGAAAGTATTCTTAGAGCTAATTATTACAAAAGTTCGCGCTGCACTGTTACTTAAAATTGCCCCTGCTCGAAAAGAGCAAATAGGAGAAGCATTATCGGAAGAAGATGTGGTTTTTCTTGAAGGGGTTGCAAAAGCAGAAGGAAATACGATAGACTCTAGCGTACTCCTTCGGCTCCTAGAGGCGCATGAACAATTGGGAAGAAGTGCATTGCCACAACTTCCACTTGAGCTTGCGTTGATAGATGTTGCAGGAGTGTAGAGATCTTGCCGGATCGTCTAATGGTAGGACACTGGTTTTTGGTACCAGGAATCGGGGTTCGAGCCCCTGTCCGGCAGCATTGTTGCAAAATCACCATTTTTAGGTGCATTTGCTATAGGTAGATAGGTGCTTTTATAGTTATATTCCAACACTTTTTTGTCTTTTACAGAAAAGTTCCAAAGTAGATTTTGAGCTATCTTTTGTTTTTTCTCTGGATTCGCTTTTTTGAATTCAGATATGGCTCTACTGCTTTCTAAAAATACTTTTTTGGTGAGTTCCAAAGTTGCCAGCTTCTGTTCGTTTGTTTTAGTTTCTGTAAGAAGTTTTTTATGTAAAAACTCTTTTTCTTGTTTCATTCTTTTTGCTTCAACTCTGTAAAGATTCTCCTCAATAATTTCAGCAGTGAATGACTGCGATAGTTTTATTTCAGCTCGTTCTAGTTTTTCTATTTCTTTTTGTATAACTTCTTGGTTTTCAATATTGATTTCTTTGGTGCTTTGTAATTTCTCTACTGAAGCTTCATACATAATTTCAATAAGCTCTTCATCGAATTTTAGTTTTTCTAAAGCTGTAATATAAAACTGCTCAACTTGTTTTTCAGTTAAGTAATCTTTATGTTGTGTGCAGGTATGTTTTCCATTGGTGCAATAGTAGTAATCATACTTTTGCTTTTTTCTTGTTGCAGTTAGTTGGCATTCACATTCACCACATTTCATAATTCCGCGATAAGGGAAGAGAAGTGTTTTGGGTCTTTGTCGTGTGCTAAGTACTTTTTCTTTTACCTTCTGTGCTTGTTCGTATAGTTCTTTTGAAATAATAGGTTTGTGGATTCCAGGAAAATATTCTCCATTACGTTCCATTAGTCCGTAATAAAAAGTTTTACTTAGTATTCGTT